>Ga0208253_1000872_pt1 | contig 10984 bp, 7 predicted proteins | sample CryBogCBE10Oct08_FD_184573 | JGI IMG/M metagenome (GOLD analysis project Ga0208253, IMG submission 184573) | Freshwater microbial communities from Crystal Bog, Wisconsin, USA - CBE10Oct08 (SPAdes) | ecosystem: Environmental > Aquatic > Freshwater > Lake | place: Crystal Bog, Wisconsin, USA...
GTCGTATGCCGGCTAGGCGTTTCTTTTCAACAAATAATGAATTAATAGCCGATTCTGGTAGCGGTAGCATTTGTTTTGTTGCATAGTTCCAATGCAAGTTGGCACCATTCGCTGTTGTTAGCACCTGATATGATTTGCTATTTGGCCAAACCATGCTGATTTCACAGTCAAGTAAACCGTGACACAGTCGGTTGGCTATAGACAGTTGATTGCCCATCCAGACAACACCGTCGTTGCTGGAGTCAAAAATAAAATATTTCATGCCAATATTTATGGATGACTGGGTATGCTAAAACAAATTTTCATAAATATCTTATACGACTTGCATGGTGCAAGTTTTATGCGGAAATCCAACCGCGTACGGCCTAGAACGCCGTGTTTCACAAGGAGAAAATAAAATGGGACGTCCTTTAAGTAAAAAATATTTTGGTAGTCGCAATCCAGGTCGGGATGGCAACTACGGTGCAGCCAACACAGCAGGTGATGCTGGTCTAGGCGGCGCTGGTATTGAAAGCATTACAGTAAACGGTACTGGCGACGGTTGGACAGTGCAACCTACGTATGTTGTTGAAGCCCCACAGATGGCTGATGGTATCACCGCTCAGGTGGTAGCACACTATCAAGCCTTGTCGTTTGCAACAACAGCAAATGGTACAGGATATCGAGTGGGTGATGTAGTTGAAGTGCATACTGGTACAGCCAGCACAAAAGCTCGTGCCCCAGTTAGCGCCATTACTATCATTGGCACTCCTCATATCAATAACGGCGGTAACAATTTGGATCCTGGCAATGGCACCAACGGTGACCAAGTCACATATTCACACAGCAATTTCTCTACACCCTTAACAGTCAAAGTCACTGCTGGCACCAGCGGTCACGCAACAAGTATTGTGGTTGTCAACCCAGGTGTATGGACTGGTACTGGTGCTCCCCCGACTACCATTGCAGGTGGATCCAACGGTTTTACAGCAACATGTCATGATGGCCCAATCGACAACAACGGTGCTGGTTTGGTACTAGACAATCTAGTATGGGGTGCTTACAGTTTTGGTGCTCCTTCAGTGCCTGGCAACTATACTGTGTTCCCTAGCACTGGTGCAGCCGGTGTGTTGGATACTATAACTGGCAGTGGTACTGGCGCTAAAGCCACTATCACCTTGGGTCTATTGGGCTTTGATGTTACCAATCCAGGCGATGGCTATGAAATTGCTGTAAGCGAAGGTGCTTACATTGTTACAGGTGGCCCATTGGTGAGCTTTACTCCTGATGCCAACGCCAGTTACGATGTGTATGCTGTTGCTCCAGAAAGTTATAGTTTTACTGATGTATCTCGCGCTATCACTGTTTATGGTTATAGCCCTGTAGAATTGTTAAGCGCAGTTCCCTACTTGCCAGTTAACATCATCAAGCAAGTTTCGAGCCGTAGATATAAAACTCGTGAACGCCAATTTGCCAGTTTGACATCTGCACAATATGGTGTATTAACTGCTACAAACACACACGGTGCTTTTAGTATCAGTATTCCGCAGCCAGCTGGTACATTTGCAGTTGGTAGCTATGTGGTTATTCACGGTAACTTGACTGGTGCAGGATCCATTGGCGGATATTATAGCGGTTGTTATTACGAAGTTACTGCCACAAATGGTACCAGCACATTTACATTGAAAAATGTCCATGGCGATCTTACTACTGTGGCTGGTCAAATCGACGGTGCTGTTATTTTGTCTGAAGAAGTAGCAAATCGTCCACTAATTGAACAGTCAGCACAGTTGGTTGGCCACTGGCCACAAAATCCTGGCGAAATTGCTATTTTGGCCATGGACTACACTTCATCTTTGTACTTTGTGACCAAGCTAACTGCTCACCGTGCTCTGTTAGTGCCAATGTCAGCGTTTAACGATGCTTGGATCTTTGCACCAAATTCGGGTGCTACTGATGGTAGCGACTGGCCTGCAGGTGAATACAAATCAGCTGCTTGGACTTTGGACTATTCTAAAGTGACCGAACAAACTGCTGATAGCCTAGTATGGATCCAAAACTTTGACATTTTGGCCTATTACGGTTAAGAATCAACTTGGCAATTAAAAATAGCTGCTTCGGCAGCTATTTTTTTATCTAGACTTTTGATATAAATATGTTAAAGCGGGAAATACGATGTCTGTTACCAAAAGAATATCCGGAGATTATAACCTAGTTGCTGCCAACGGCAACATAGCAATAGATACAAATAATCTTACCATCAACGGCAATTTGTTTGTGCTTGGGTCGTCAACAGCTCTTGAATCAGCTAACACTTTGGTTTATGATAATTTCATAACTTTAAATGCTGGGGTAACTGGGGCACCAACTCTCAATGCTGGCATCGAAGTCAATCGCGGTGATAGCCCGCAGGCTGGTATACGCTGGAACGAGCACTCGCTGGTTTGGGAAATCAATTCTGGAACCAATTGGCGCGAACTATCAGGTACAAAATTGGTCACTGACACTGACCCACATCTTGGTGGCGATTTAAACACAAATGGCTACATGATTTATTGTGATCAAGACCGTGACATCACAATACACACACCTGAGTCAAGTGCATTGAATTTGCAGACCATTTTACGAGTTAGACACGAAACTACAGATTCTGATCCAGTCACAGGGTACACCACGGTGTATGCCAAAGTGCCCAGTGGCGGTGGTTCGGGATTGTTTATTAGAAACACACAAAGCCCAGCTGATGAGTTGATTACTCGTCGCAAGGCACTGATATATTCATTGATATTATAATAGGAATACCATGGCAATAACAACAACCATGCTGGGCACAGCCCCAACAGCAATTTTTACCAGTACTGGTGTCAACGCACTAGTAGTTGGCTATTTTTGTAACACTGACAGCAATGCCACCATGGTCAATGTACATGCAGTCAGCAGTGGCAACACAGCATCGGCAACAAATTTAATTTACAATCAAATTAATTTGACTGGCCAAGACACTTACTTGATCGATACTGAAAAAATTATTTTAGATGACGGTGACAGTTTGTGGGCATCAGCAACCACTCCCGGTGTAGTAGTTGCAACAATTAACACAATTAGCGTGTAACCATGGGAAGATTTATAAAGAATCGTGAATTGCGATCTGCTAGCTACAGCATACGAGCTCCATATGGATCCAGTGCTGTTGGGCCAAGCTCGCCAGTTGACGGGCTATTCAGATTGAATTCCACCACTGGCAAGTTTGAGTATTATACTCATGGCAGTTGGCGTGTGGTCAGCATAGAAGGAACCACAGCTATAACCAAAGACTCTTTTATGGGTGATGGTTCAACCACTTCGTACACTATTTCGATTGCATACTCTGCAGGACAAGAAGCCAACATGATAATTTTTGTTGGTAATGTTTTTCAAAATCCCGGTGTAGTGTACACGGTTGCTGGCAACACACTGACTTTTACTGCACCACCAAATTCAGGACAACCAATTATTGTTTTGCATGGATACGCCAGCACAGCCATTACATTATAATTAACACACCATGGCAATAGGACGCATATCGGGCCCAATGCTATTTTCAAACCTGGAACGAGAGGGTTTGGATTTATCAATACAGGGTAACTTAATATACTTTGATGTCAACCGATTGCGTGTTGGTATAAACAACAGCAGTCCCCAAGTTGAGCTTGATGTTGTTGGCAACACCAATATCAGCGGCAATACCACAATTGGTGGCACCATGGCCATCAGCGGCAATACCACAATTGGCGGTAATACTGCGATCATTGGTAATGCTGCCATCACTGGCACAGTGTCGATTACTAGTGAATTTACTGGCAATTCGTACTCGTTGCCGGTTGAGCCTGGCGAACAGGGGTATACCATCATATCTGATGGCGCTGGCAGTGCCAATTGGGCCCCCAACACAGTCACTATCAATCGTAGACAATTTCATCACTTCATTGAAAATCTACCATCAGGCGCAAATGAACTTTTTGTAATGGATATCGGACTTGCCAACATTGTTTACGGTTTAACTGTAAATAGACCAGTTTTAGTCGAAGTATTTTCAAATCAGTATATAAACGAACCAAATCCTTATACATTTTTGGCCACAGCTGATCATTTGACCGACGATGGTAGTGTACTGCTCGATGACGGTAGCATTATTCAGCAACGTCAATACAGCATTTTTGCCAATCAAGATGTACCGCCCAAGCCGCAAGTGTATGCTCGTGTTACCAATATTGATGGTGTATCCGGCAATGTGAGCTTGAGTTTGACTTATTTTGCTGCAGTAACCGACAATTCAGCAAAAATTTACGATGCAAATGTAGTTGATGTATTACCAATATCGGGCTACACCGGTCAAACAGTGGTGCTGACAACAGATCATAAAATGTATGTTTGGTATAACGCAGTATGGAATCCAACAAGTTGAGTAACTTGTTGCAACGGATAAATAACATTATGCCTTATTTTAAAATAAGCAAGGAGAATATAGAATGGCAATAGAAAATTTTTACTCGGTTGAACGTATGGGCTACACCAGAGTGTCTGATGTGATGCTTGACGTTTTTGCCGACATGGTCAACACCGGATTCTTTTCAGTAGTTAATTGTTCAAACATAACATCAAGCGATGTTGCTGCTGGAAATCTCAATGTGGTTGCATTAAAAACTACTGTGGTTAGTTTGGCAACTCCTATCCATAAAGTGTCACCCGGCGACCGATTGATTCTAGATCCCCATGGACCGTTAACACCGCCAACTTTTGCAGGTGAATCTCGTGCCCCACTCTATGTTTATGTAAATCAAACTGATGCAGCTGGTGCATCAGGCAATGTTACACTGACCAGTGATGTGAGATCTGACTTTGAGCCTTCACTCACAAATGGCTATGATATTTCGTTAATATACAATCAAATAGATGTTGGTACATCGGCCAATGTTGATCTTTATACCGCAGACGTTAATGGTCATGCCACCACTACCAAAGTTGCTACTATCCGAGTTGACAAATACTCAACTCCGCTAACACAATACAATGCCATAGCCAATTCTAACATAATTGATCCGACTACTGGGCTTGTGATTAATAAAAATCCCGACTCGTTTAGTTTCACATTGGATGTGACTGCACAACTTGATCCCATCACAGATAATGCAACACCACCTGATGTTCCCATGCCAACTCAACCATGGAGATTACAATTCACAGTCACTGACGAGCAGATGGTATCGGGTGCCATAGCCACAGCATTACAGATGAACAACGACCCGGCAGCTGGGCATGTTACTATTAGTAAGATCACAGACGATACCGGCGCCATCATTGACAGTGTTGGCTCTATAGGCGGCCTGCAAACAAATGGGCAGTTTGTGTCTACGGATGTTAACGAAGGGTTCTATAATAGAAAAATTCGTGTAGCAAATCAATCAGTTACATATCCAATGAACTATCGATTGACCATGGCCAATAGAGGATTCTTCTTGGGTGTATGGGAAGGTAACTGGAGTACTCAACGTGCAGCAGCTACAGCAAGTAGTAATTATTTCAATTGGGTTGTGGTGCAACGTCCAGTTGATCGCAATACTGGTGCTACCCTAGTTCAAGGCAAGTGCCCAGTATTCATGGTCAACGGTGTCAACTACAAATATTACAAAATGATTGTTCGTGAATCAGACGTACTACACCCAACAGCTCGTGTACCTGCTGATCAAAATACCATTGACAACTGCATGTTGTTTAACAGTCAAAATCAAATTGTGTTGACTGAAGATAAAACATATTTGTTGACTTTCCCACACAACTTGACTACGCCAAGATTTAGATACACTGAAGAATTAGATTTGATGGGTACAACATCAGCTGATGTTGTTATGGCAGGACAGCAAATTCAATTTAGAGCTTATGGCGAACTTGGTGCTAGAACCTATGCTGCGTTACCACCTGCAGGCGCCAACAACACTGGATTAAGAATTGCTGCCTTGTGCTCACCACAAGGCCCATGGTGGCCAGATCAAGCTGGTGGCGCATACGATCCAGCTGGTGCTAGTGTAATAGCAAAAATTGGCACAAATGCAACATTTAACGATCCTTATCCGTTAGGCGATATAAGCCATGGGCTAACTGTGCTACCAACTACAAATGTAACTGCAGCACCAATTACTGACTCTACAGGCATAGCTCGTAATCCACCCAAGTATTATATATCTAGCGGCAAGAGCATATTGCATGTGCTTGGCATTGATCTAGACAAAGACACTGGTAATTTTGTTTTGGGCGGTGCCGGCATCCAAGCTGCAGCATACACACAGCCAACTGATATTGTGTTTACGGTGGATGCAGTGAATGCTGAAGACCTTGATAGATACTTGAGTAAAACTGGCGGTGGCTATACATCTAAAGATTTCTTCTTTACTTACATACCATCATAATAAGGAAAACTAATAATGGCAACAATTACATCATCTGCACCAACAATCCCAGTAACCACTTATACCGGGCAAGGTGCCCCCGAAACCAACACATTACTGTGGCAAATGGTGCGAGATCTATCTGGCAACGGTACACCACTATTTGGTGTACCAAAAGCAAACCACATGAAAATAGTTTATGTAAATGATAACTCAATTGATTTTACTAATTATAATAGTGTAGACGCCACAAAAAACTACACCATTGTGCTAGAGTCAACTACAAACATGGATCCGTTTGCAAGAAGTGATGTCACTGTTGACGATCCTGCAACAGATCCATGGCGGATTGTATTCCAAACTTTTGAGTGGTTGCCCTATGAACTATATTCTGCCGGACAAAACGGTAGAACAGGGACTTGGACAGCTTGGGACGCTAATATAAAAGTCAAAAGCATGGGCGTATATCTTGGTACCCCGGCTACTATTCGAGTGGGCGATCCGGGAAATCCTGGCTCTGCTTCTGCAAACGTACACATTGCTTACGATCAAGTTACATTAACTACAGGCAACGCAGCGTCGTTGACACCACCTTGGTTCGCTCATGCACTAATAAATGGCCAAACCGATGGCCAATTGGCGTTTGGCACAGACTATATAAGTGGCGCACCGAGACTATACACTGAACCAGTAGGCAACACAGGCGCTCCGTGGTCAAACCCTTGGGACCCGCTTGACAGTACAAAGATTCAGGGCGCACCGGCTACTTCAGCTCCGGGAGTTAGCGTCCATACCCCAGCAGGCCCCAACGGAGTAACTGCAGTTACTAGCGGCGCAACACTATACGGTGATGGACCCGATGTTTATAATCGCGGTGAACTTTTTGTAAATCGCTGGAATTACAAATCAAAAGTATCAGGCTTGTTTGGTACAAACCCAGTTGACGATGCAACTGCACAAGAAGCCAGTCCAATGAGCTATCGTATTGTGTTGACCGACCATGGTCTATTCCTGTCAGTCTGGGGTGAAAATCCTGAAGAGTTGGCACTTGGTTTTAGTTGGTTGTTGGTACAACGCAGCGTTGATAAATCTACCGGCATTGTGCGCGGCGTACTACCTGGCTTCCCACACGGTGATCCAGCCAATACCGGCAATAGACCCTTGTTCTGTGTAAACTCGACCGATAATCAATTCTACAAGTTTATTGTTCGCGAACACGACTTGCCAATTCCTAGTACAAGAAAACAAGCCGATGTTAACTCGTTAGATAGTGGCGCAGTTATTAATTCTACTCAACAGTTGAGTTTGACCGAGAACGGCGAGTATGTTATTTCGTTTATCAATAATTTGAACACCAGTCGTTTCAAATATGCTGATGAACTAGACATGCTGGGCACAGTCGGCGCTGACGTAGTAGGTGGTGGTCAAGAGATCGATGTGGCAGTATATAACGAATACTTGAATATTAATGGCTCTAACTCCCCAGTTAAACGTACATATCATGCATTATGGCCAAGCGGTGTTAACGGCACTGACATGCGTATCATGGTCATTAAAGAGCTGCCAGCTAACAATAAATATAGCTAATGTTGCTTACATGCAATCATATGCGGCGTTGGGAGTAACAAACCCAGCATTTGTGAATTTGGAGCAGTAAATGTTTTCGTCGATCTCAAGAGCTTTTCCAAATTCGCAAGTAACTACACAATTTGTTGCAACCGAAACCATATCGTTAGCCACCACCGACAACATTGATTTTCAAATCAATGGTGCATCACATGGGCAATATGCAACAGCAAATGCCAGTGACGTTGTGGTTGCGGCAGTTACCGCACCTGTTGATTTCTTATATACTGCATTTTACAATTATACCATCAATGGTGTACCACAGGTATTTGCAGTAATATGTCAAAAACCTTTTACATTTCACGTAATTGATCCAAAGAAACAGTGGTATAACTATTTTCCTACAGACCATACACTGACCTATCAGACTCCGTCTGGCAAAAACTATCCAGTCACACTGGGCGCAACCACAAACTTGTTGACATCGGATTGCCATGTTGTGATGGATGACAATAGCAATGCTGCATACTTTTACAATGCCAGTGGCATATTAATAAGCAAAATATCATTGCCGTCGGCACCCATTGATTATGTGAGAATATACGGTACTAACGAAGTGCTGATTCTATGCTTTGGTGGTTCATTATATAATGTACAAGCGACACTTTCGAAAAATCCTATTCCGCGACTGAACGCTATTTTAAATTATAGCGAATTTGTTGACCTGACCTATGTGTCAAGAATACCAGGCGAAGACGAGATCACATATCTTAGAAAAATACGATCAACCAAGTCAGTGCCGGCTGCTACATGTTTGGACTACGATGGTAGCTATGTCTGGGTAGCCGGCAACGGTACAATCTGGATCTTAGATCCAACAATGTCGTATAACTTGATAGCCACTTACAATTTTGACGAGTATGCGTTTGGCATAGCTGCATTTCCCGACTCGTCGGCTGCCATCATAACCACACAGTCTAACAAGATATTTTCAGTTACCAATGCCGGTGTTTTTACTGAATTACGGCAGGGAATTGCATTGGGTCAGCCCATCAGAGTTGATACACGTATTTGTATACCCGAAGGTGAAACTGGTGAAATATTTGTGTATGACACCGTGACCAATCAATTTGTAGATTCGTTCTTTACCGGCGGATTTAGTCCCAGTTACACACAAGTCAGAGACAACTTGCTGTACATCTGTGGCAACGATTCACCTGAAGTTTTGGTTTACGATTTTAGTTTCCACCTGGTTAAAACTTTAACATTTGGTTACAAAGTCACGTGGGTATCGGTCCTAGGGGGCAGCATTATAGCCTCGCACTGGCTTAAAGATTTCACGCTGTTAGAAACCAAAGATTTATATAGAATAATTCCGTTCCAATTCAAACCGGTTACCGCTCCTGTGAGCCATGTAGGTAGTAATTTGATAACCGCACAACTGTTGGGTGTACAGTCGGTGACCACATATACCCCGCCGGGTGTGGTACTTTGGATAAACGGTGTTAGATCCAACAGTGCCGGTACTGTAGGTGCTCAATTGAATAACGGTGATGTGTTTGCCATCAGCTATGCAGTACATGTTGCTGGTGTACAACAAGTACCTTGTATCATTGGCGACAGTGCATTTGACTTTCAAGTCAAAGCGGTAGCACAAACTTACTTTCCCAGATACTTTGATTTTTCTATCAAGCTGCCTGATGCCAACGGCTTGTATAGCGAAAGTTTTACCATGCCCAAGCATTTACAGCCGGTCTTGATGGGCATCGAGTACGGGTCATTGAAATTAAATGGCCTCGATTACGACGGCACACTCATGGTAAACCCCAACGACATTGTTACGGTAACTGTGTATGCCGGCCTAGACAAGCAAGTGAGTTCGGGCCTAGCACCTATTTTTACCCTAGGCCAGAGACAATTTGCGATTCCTATCAGCCTGAATCCAGCACTGTCTAGTCCTGTGGTTATTTCCTATAACGGACTGTATCCGCTGTCTCAGGTTGAACAAGATACTGTGGTCAGCGGTGATACTGCTATATATCAGTTTGTTATACCCAACTACTACACAGTCACTATTACAAAAAATGGTGTATTGGTAGTTGGTGACTACTATTCGCAATTCGCCGGTGGCGATTTACTGGCAGTGTCTTTTGTTTCCAGTTACAAACAGTATGATACTAATGTGGTGTATGTGTTAGGCGCACAAATTTTTAAATTTATAGCACAAAACATAGTACCAACACCAATTGATTTTTTATCGTTTCCGGCATTGGAACAACCTTATGTGCGATTTAATCCACCAATCTTGACTGGTGCTGAGGAAATAATTGACATGCCCACACAAAGTTTTATCACTGGGGCATTTGTACCTGAAGTAACTGAGCCACCCATAATACAATGTGTAACAGCCAACATAGCTGTGTCTGGGATAACTGGTAATTTTTCGGCCAATTTGGGCATCAGTGGGGGCAACAGTTTTTTTATTATAAACGGGGTTATAACATCCGACTTTTATGTCAATGTAAAGTTGGGTACAGAAATTGCTCTGGGTCGTACTGTGGAAAGCTATTTTGATAGCAACGTGACTATTACTCAAGTCTACACCGATGTTGATGACGATGTGGTTGAACTGGTTGTAGGCACTTGGGAGATAGTAAATCAAACCATGGGCCTTCCAAATTTTACACATGCTGGCGCTTTGGCATTGACTTTAAACAGTTCGGCCATGATAAACCGTGACCGATTAATTGGTGGTAAATCAATGGTCAAAAATCGCAGCACACAATTGACATCACGTAGACACAACACCGCTATTGGTAGATCGCATGACCTATTGGATTTTAAAAACAAAAATAAATCTCGTCGAGATATTAGTGTAGCTCAATACATGAAATCGGCACATGTGATGCTGACTATGAATAATGCTGGATTGAATCGAGCAGCAGTTACAAAATTTGATCGAACATCAAACATGATATCACGATCTGCACACAGCAAATTTGTTGCAGTTAACAATT
>Ga0208253_1000877_pt1 | contig 10942 bp, 9 predicted proteins | sample CryBogCBE10Oct08_FD_184573 | JGI IMG/M metagenome (GOLD analysis project Ga0208253, IMG submission 184573) | Freshwater microbial communities from Crystal Bog, Wisconsin, USA - CBE10Oct08 (SPAdes) | ecosystem: Environmental > Aquatic > Freshwater > Lake | place: Crystal Bog, Wisconsin, USA...
GGCTGTAGAATTAGAACTTGCGAAAACTCAGCTTGCAGAGTTGAAGGCACAGAAGGAACTTGTTGAGTCTGCAAAGCCTAAACCTTCATCAAATACTCCTGTGTCTTCTTTGAAAAAGGACGCTTAAAAATGATCGCAGGTATCAAAAACTTTTTAACTTTGCTGGTTGCATTGTTGTGGGTAAATGGTGCCTGCGCTCAAACCTATAACCAGATGACTTGGGGATTTACCTTGCCGTCTGGCTCGCCTTACAATTTTGGAGCAAATATTCAAGGGAACTGGTATAACCTTGGATCTATCAGTTCTACGGGTGCTTGGACATTAATTTTAAATGGCACAGGATTAACTCCTCCTACAACCTCAAGAGCGCCATTACTTATCTGGAATAATCCAAATGGATCGACACCTGCTGGTTATAACGCAGGTTTACAGATAGCTATAACTGATAATCTTGTAGGAACGCCCGGAGCTGGAGATACTGTTGGTCTTACACTAGGTGTTTCTAACGGTAATAATAGGGTTGAATTATATTCAGAAAATATTGTTATTGGCCAATGCGGGACGGCTGAAGGTTGCCCGTCTACTTATTTAGATGGAAATGCTGTTGGACTTGAGATCGATGGCTATACAAGCGCGTCTTTTTCTGTAGCAAATCAAGCCTTTAAACCAACGAGCGGGATATACGCAAAAAATCTTCTTGAGCTTTATACTCAAGGGCCACAACATTTCACGTCGGATATTAGCATTTGGTCTACTGTGGGGGATGGATCAAATTGGCCCTATGAGGGAATTGAATTATCAAGAGTTGTGAATAACGGCATTCATTTTCATGTCAATCCAACCATAGCTGTTACGGATTCAGCAGCGGCATTTACTAATGCTGCAATTTTTGACGAAAGCAATAGTTCAAGATCATTACGAATTAAAGGTTCTCATTACGCAGCTATAAGCGTTGAAGACAATCCAACATTAGGATTGTTTATTGCTGCACCATATCATGTTGATGGTATTCTTAGAGTTGGAAATATTAGCGACAACAATTTAACTTGGATGATAGATACTGGTGTTACTACTTCAAAAACATCGCAAATCAGTTTTGCAGATCAAAATGTTCAAAAATGGAATATAGGCAAAAGCTCAGCAAACGATTTTTTTATCTATAATATTAGCAGAGGTGCGTTTGATTTTAATATATTAAACGCGAACGGCTCGGCTATATTTTATAACGCATTGACTGCCGCATCCGTGCGTCCTTCCCCTACAGCTTTTGCGTCCCTTGCAGCATGTGCGGTTGGTAATGCTGGGACTATTGATGTGATAAGTGATGGGGCGACATATGCAGGTGGTGCGACAGGCACGGCTGCAAGTGGCGGCGGCACTTCTTACCGAGTTGTTCTTTGCACAAATGCGCGGGCTGGCACTTACGAGTGGGATTATAACTAATGACCGCAACCGTCTCACGCGAGCAATTCTTCTCCGCAATAGCGGATATGGCGAATTTGGAAACATTTTCGCAGGCTGTTTTGGCCAATCCAAACACGACCGCGTGGAACCAGTTTAATTCCGCGACGTGCATTTCGTCCACAGATGACATTGCTCTCTTAGTTCGAACCACATTCAACTGGACGCAGCTCCAACTTGACTCGCTTTTCACCCTTGCGGCGACACTTCCGGGTGGAGATGTGGCTTGTGGTGCGGCAGTTACGCCAGCAACTGTGGCTACGGTTTCAAGGCAGCAGTTCTTTGCGGCCATTGCCATACAGGCCAATGTTGAATTGCTTTCGCAGGCTGTTACTGCGAACAAAAACGACACTCTATGGATACAGTTTAATTCTGCGGTTTGTATTTCGATCACAGATCAATTGGCGCTTTTAGCCCAGACCACATTTGGCTGGACTGACGCACAATTGGCTTCGTGCTTTGCCTTGGCCGCTACCCTCCCCGGCGGCAATGCCTCTTGCTCCGTCCAGCCGGTCGATCCTGTTTATCCGACACCTTTCGGCGGGGCGACATTTACAGCGCTCGATATTATCAATCTTGCGTATAAAGACGCTGGTGTGTTGGGTGTTGGTCAGTCGCTTTTGGCTGAAGATGTCAATGACGCCTTGACGCGATTGAATATGATGATCGCTCAGTGGCGGATGAAACGCTGGCTTGTCTGGCATCTTGTGGATAAAAGTGTGGTGTCAACTGGGGCCCAAAGCTATACGGTCGGCCCCGGCGGTGACATAAATGTAGCAGCGCGCCCGGACAAAATTGAAAGCGCGTTTTTCAGAATGCTGGCGGGCGGAAGTGGCACACAGGCGGTGGACTATCCGCTCCAGATCCTTTTCTCAATGGAGGATTATGCGAGGATTACGCTCAAACAATTGGTGTCATTTTCGCAGTGCATATTCTATGACTCCGCATGGCCTTTAGGGCGCATTTATCCTTGGCCGATCCCACAAGCAAACCTCTACGAAGTCCATATCTTGCTCAAAGATGTGTTGACTGAATTCAACAATCTAACAAGCCCTTTCATATTTCCGCCCGAATACCTTGCAGCGATCCACTACAATCTTGTAGTTCGAACTCGCGCTGCATACCGCCTTCCACCAGATCCGACATATGAAGGGCTGGCGGCAGATGCGCTCCAGACGATCCGTTCTGCGAATGCACAAATACCTAGCCTTGTGATGCCGGATAATCTGGTCCGTCCGAGTGTCTACAACATTTACAGCGACCAAACGAGGTAACTCAAATGGCTATACCTGATCGTCTTCCCAATGGTTACGCGCTTCAAGACGGATATGTTCTTGAAAATCTGCTTGCTACTCCACAGTGGCAGACAAACACCCCAATCACAGCCCTTGCTGGCGGTGGCCTTTCTTCAACAACTCCACTTCTTGTTCTTGGTTCAAACGATGTGACGGTTGTTGCAACTGCAGCCGACAGCGTAGCATTGCCTTCAGCTGTTCCCGGCTCCGTTGTGTTTGTCGCAAACAGAGACAGCACGGACTCCCTTCGCATTTACTGCCAAACCACAGACACGGTTGAAGGCGCTGCTTATGTAGCGTTAGCTGCTGGCAAAAGATCCCTTTTCATTGCAGTTGCAGTGAATGTTTGGGTTCAAATGCTCGGCGCGTAAGGAGTTAAAGTGGCTCAGATCCAACTTGTTCAAGGTGCTTATGAAGCGCGCTCGGTAATAGCGAACGCGCAGAGGTGCATCAATCTGTATCCAGAACAGAACACGAAGGATGCTGAAGTTCCTTACACGCACTACTGCACTCCGGGGCTGACGCTTCTCGCGCAAGGAATTGTGGCCGAGGTGCGTCAGCTTTACACAGCGTCCAACGGGCTGCTTTTTGCGGTCATCGGGAACATTGTTTATTACGTGCCAGATAATTTTGTGCTGCAACAATTAGGCAGCATCACTTCTCAATCTGGTCTTGTAAGTATGTATGATAATAAGTTCTCGCTTATTATTTTAGATGGCTCGACGCAGGGATGGAGTGTTGATCTTACATCGCTGGAGTTCAATGTTTTTAATCCGACCAATTTTGTTGGCGGAAATCAAATTCGCTACATTGACACGTTCTTAGTCTCGTCAACTCAAAACGCCAACATTCAATCGAGCAACTCGAACGAAACAACTTACCCCGACCTTGGCGTTGCCACGATGTCTGGAGACGCTGACCAACTCCAAATCATTGATGTTGTGCATAAGGAAATGTGGAGTTTTGGAAGGCGCACAACGGAAGTCTGGACGAATGTTGGATCATATCCGTTTCCGTTCCAGCCCATTCCCGGTGTGTTCTTGCAGCACGGGATCGCGGCTTTGCGTTCGCTGGCGAAGTGGGGCCTCAACATTTTCTTCCTTTCCGAAGATAACAACGGTCAAGCCTTAATCATGCAAGGCACGGCCTACAAGGCTGACATTATTTCCACCCCCGCCATCGCAGATGCTATCGGAAAATATGATAAAATTTCTGACGCTATCGGGTTCTGCTACCAGCAAGGCTCACATATTTTCTACATGTTGAGCTTTCCATCTGCAAACGCGACGTGGTGTTATGATCTGTCAACCCAACTCTGGCATGAGCGTGGGTATTTAGATGAAAACGGAAACCTTGTAAGACATCGTGCGAACTGCGTAGCCCATGCCTATAACCGCACAATTGTTGGCGATTGGCAAAACGGTAATCTCTATACTTTTGATCTCAACAATTACACAGACAACGGAAATCCGATTTTACGTCTTCGCTCCTTTCCACATCTTGTGTCTGATGGAGATCGCGTAAGCTATACAAACTTTATGGCTGACATCGAGGTCGGCACAGACCTTGATCCGAGTGCTGACCCCCAAATCACCCTTTGCTGGAGTAATGATCGCGGGGTGAGTTTTGGAAATGGCTTGCAACAATCGTTAGGTAAATCCGGCGAATATCGTGCAGTTCCCTCTTGGAGCAGACTGGGATTTGCGAGAGATCGTGTGTTTGAATTGTCTTGGACTGCTCCTTGTCCGGCAGCCTTGAACGGCGCGTGGATACAAGTTGAGAAGATGGAGACATAACGTGCCAATTTTAAAAAGCGTTCCTAACTCTACAACACAGCTAATTGATGAAAATGGAAAGCCGACACGGCAATTCCAATTGTTAATGGCCGCTTTGGCTGAGCCCGGAAACATCACGTCTTATGATATTGCTGATGGTGCTATTATCTCAGTAAAACTCGCCAACGGATCGGTTTCGACTGACAAACTTCCAGATAATGTTATTACTGAGACAAAAATTTCCGACAGTTCAATCACAACTTCAAAGATTTTGGCCAATGCCATCACGTCAAATTTGATTGCAGCTGGCGCAATTGTTACGGATAAAATTTATGCGAACTCAATCGTTACTCAGCACATCAGTATCGGGGCGGTTACGACTCCAAACATCGCATTAAATTCTGTTTCGTATGCTGGCGGGCAGTCGTCAAGTGGTTCTTCTGCGACGATCAATCTTGTGCCAGTAGAGAACTCGATTGTCTGTATTCTTGGAACGTATGATGGGACGGCTGCGGTAAGTTCCGGCACCATCACAATTTCTGTCAACGGAACGCCCATCGACTCCGGCACAATTCCGGGCATTTACTTTACAGCGATGGGTTTGGCTCCGGGAGTGAACCCCGTCTATGGTGGTTCATATTACGGCGATACCAGCAACCATTATCAAGTTTATAATTATGCCCCTGTAACAACTGTCGCGGTTTACCCTCGAACCATTCAGACCAATTATACAGTTCAAAATACCGACACTGCTTTGGCCATAACCTGTTCTACAAATGTAGGCGGGCCGGTTAGCGTGTTGGCTTGGGAGCTTTCAAGATGACCAACAAAATGTTTATTCACTACGATGACCAAGGGAACATCGACTCCTTCACCCATGAGCATGAAGTGTTTTTTGAGATGCGGAAGGCTGCGGGTGAAAAGATTATCGAAGTCGAGCGTAAGTTCGATTATAAAAGTTTTAAGGTTGATTTAACGACCTTGACTATTGTGCCGAAGACCCCAGAAGAAATTGCTGCGGCTCAGCCAAAACCCATTGCTATTCCGATAGTTATTCAGCCTGTTGCTCCAACAACTTCTCCCGAAACCCCTATCCCTTCGGGGAGTTAAGTATTATGATGTGTAGGCCGGATTTGACATTTAGGAGATTAATATGGACCCCGTAACTTTAGCCATGATGGGCGGCGGATTGCTGGCGGGAAATCTCCTAAAAGGATTTGGGGGACAGCAAGCGTCCAACATTCAAGCTGGTGGTGCGCAAAATGCCGCACTTTGGCAGGCCCTTGCCGCAGGCCAAGCTCAACAAAATTACGCCCAGTATTTTAATCAAGCAAAAGCGGCCTTGAACCCTTACGTTCAAGCTGGCCAAACTTCCATGAACACCCTGCAAAGTTATTTGACAGGGAATGCTGCAAAAACTGCAGGTATCGGCGGGGGAGGTGACACGTTAATGTCCACCTTCCAGCCTACCCAAGCGCAGCTTGAAAGCACTCCGGGCTATCAATGGGCGAAAACACAGGCCCTTGGAAGCATGGCAAATTCTGGTGCAGCAAAAGGCCTTGGCACATCCGGCAATCTTGTGCAGCAAATCGGCACGACAGCAACAGGGCTTGCGTCACAAACATTCCAGCAACAACTCCAAAACTATATGAACCAAAACCTTCAAGCCTATAACATGCTATTCCAGCCTTCACAGCTGGGCGCACAGGCGGCAGGGCAGTTGGGGCAAGCGGCTTTACAAACTGGCCAGTTGACTGGAAATGCGATGATGGGTGCAGGCACGGCACTTGGTCAAGGTGTGATGGGTGCAGCAAATGCACAGGCCCAAGGAACAAATGCGCTTTATGGTGGGATTGCATCTGGCCTAAGTTCTACCGCATCTCTCCCAATAATGGCGCAGTTGGCTGGACAAGGTGTCATGGGCGGCGGGAATGTCAGTCCTTCCGGCCCAGCAGATTTGTGGAATTTTGCTACTGGCAACACAAGTCCATTCCCTTCAAGGGGCTATCAAACCTCTACAAACGCTTTAAACTATACCGGCGGATTAAAATAAGGAGCCTCAGATGGCTGGCGAAATTCCATACCCACAAGCTCCAGAAGGCCCAAGGTTTACAGAAAGTAATCCTTTGGAAATGATGTCGCAGATGCAAGGCATTGCTTTGCGGAATGCTGAAACTCGCCGTGCAGAACAAGCGGCAGCTATTCAACAACAACAATTTGTTGCAAAGCAGGCGCTCGGCCAGTTGATGCAGCATCATGTGGACCCAAAAACTGGGGAACTTAACAACGAACAATTCCTAGTTCATGCCTCTACTGTTCCAGAAATCCGCCCGATCATGGGCGAAGTTATGACGCTCATGCTTAACAACCAGCATGTGCATGAACAAATTCTTGGCCAACAGTTAATGAATGCTGAGAAAAAGTTAGATACAAATGCTGGGATTATATCTTCTATTTACCAAGAAAAAGTGCGGAAGGGTTTGAAAGGCCCGGAGGCTGATAAGCAAGCTGCGGCGGATTTTGTGGCACAACAAATTGCAGCTGGAACTTTAGAGCGAGGCCCGCAATCGCAACAAGCATTGATCCAGATGACAAAAGCGATTGACGGCGGGCAAAAGTTTGATGACTTTGCTCGCACTTTTGCGATGTCAGCGCCAAGAGGGATTGAAGGTATTAAGGCTGCAGGTCTGACATTGGGGCAGCTTACCGCTCCTATCGAAACCTTTGACGACAACCCTGACTCTCCAACATACGGACAGAAAATAAAGGTTCCTGCCTACAAGGTTCAAGGTGCGCTGCCAGAAGGTGCTGCCGATCTTATGGGAGAACCAATGAATGCTGCGCAGGGCGGGTCGGCTCCTCCCGCTGCTGGCGTGGCTCGGCAGGGGCCTCAACCCTCTGGGGCTCCTGCCACCCAATACAAATATCTTCAAGAAGCGCCTATTGCTGCGCAGCGTGAATCTGCCTTCCAAAAGGGTGAAGGGGATTATGCAAAACTTGGACAGGAGATTGGCGAGGCTGCACAAAGTGCAACTGGAAGTCAGCAAGCCATCTCAGAAACAAGAAGTTTGTTGAAAGACATTGAAGCTCTTGGGAAGTCAGGAACAGGACCAACTGCTCCAATGCGAAAGTCGGCAACTAAACTATTGATAGATGCTCAAAATGCTATCGGAGGAGAAGCTGAAGACTCTCCTATGCGGAAATATGCAAGTAAGTTGCTAGAAAAAGCTGGCAAAGTCGTCACAGGATCAGATAATCCAAGAGAATGGGTCGGCGCGGCAGAAGCCTTTGAAAAATTAGCGGCAGTTTCGGCAATTGCTGGATTACGAACTGCAGTAGGTGCTTCCAATAAAATTGGGCAATTGGAGACTTTGAAGTTTATGGATATATTTCCGGGGTTAGCTTCTTCTCCCGGCGGTATTAAGCGTATGTTAGACTATGTAGAAAAGGTCAACACATCTGCTCTTGAGCGCCAAGAACATTTCAATCGTTGGAATAAAAAATACAGAACTGATCGTGAAAGAGGTTTTGTGGCGAATAAGTTCAATGAAGACTGGAATAATTATCTAAAAGAGTCGGGTAGGATAAAGTTTGAGGAGCCAGAATAATGTCAGCTCTCGACGACTACTGGAAAAAACACCATGAGGAAGGGGTGGACACTTCTTCAATACCAGCCCCTGCTCCTTCTGCATCTGCCCCCATGAGTGCCTTAGATGCTTATTGGGCTGAAAAGCATGAAGGCTCGACGGCAACAGAGCGCCAAGCCCAACAGGCGAAGGCCAAAGGTGAGCCATTAGGCAATGTCAATATTTCGTATTTAGGGGAATATGGGCGTCCGAAAGCGCAAGGTCATCTTAGCCCTGCACAACAATATCAGCACCTTTTGAGCCTTGGAGCCTCTCCTAATGAGGCACACTTACTAACATCTGCCGCTGCATCCGAAAGCGAGTTAAATCCTGCCGCACATCACGACCAGAACACAGGCTACGGACTGTATGGCCATCGATTAGAGCGCCTCGACGCTATGCGGAAGTTTGCTGGCGCGGAATATCCTTCTTGGCAACAACAAAATGCTTTCGCCTTACAGGAGTTGCGCTCAAGGCCAGAATACAACCTTGTGCAAAATGCTAAAAACGCCCGTGACCTTGCTATCGCACAGATGCACTTTGAACGTCCGGCAGGATATTCCCCAGAGAACCCATCCGCTGGTCACAACTTCGCAGGGCGTCTTACAACCTTAAACCAATTCGCAGGGCTTCGCGGAGAGGATCGTATTCCCCGTGGTGAACTTGCGCCAGAATGGGGAGTTGGTCATTCCCTTGCGACCGGCGCGACGTTAGGTTTTGCTCCACAAATCCAAGCCGCTTTTGAGGCTGGTTATAATCCGTTTGTTGGTGGCAGACATGCCATGAACCAAGAGCGTTACCAACAACGTCTTGCGGAACTCCAAGAACAACGTCGCCTTTACAATTTAGAAAATCCACTTTCTGGCTATGGCGCGGAAGGTTTGGGCTCTGTTGCCACAACCGCGATCCCATTGGCAAGAGCTGGGCAGGTTTTAGGTCAGGTCGCTGAACGGGTTGCCCCGATGGTTGCCCCTGCGGTCGCACCTTATGTTCCACAAGCAATGAGATTTTTAGGCGGTGAGGCTGGTCAAGCGATCCCGCAAGTGGCTGAACAAATGCCAGGACTCGCCGGGGCGGCTACAAGGCTTGGGTCTGCCGGTGCGCAGGGCGCAATTCAAGGTGTGACGCAAACAGGCCTTGAGGCTGCAAGTCGTGCGATGGGTGGATCACTCGGTGATACAGAAACCCCGTTGATGGAACAATTCGGAACAAGCGCGCTTTTAGGCGGAACGCTTGGCCCTGCACTTTCGAAGTTGGTTTCACCACGGGCTGGTGGAGCGTTAGCCCCGGAATGGGAAGCCGGTCCACGTCAAGTCGGACAACAGGCGCTTGAAGAATTCAATATTCCTGTCTATCCCGGCCAATTTGCAAAGGGCGAGGCTGCAGAATTCTTTCGACAAACTGCGCCACAATCACTTCTTGACCAGCAAAACAAAAGGTTCTCGGAAGAAGTTTCGAAGATCATCGGATCAAAAGACCTTACCCCTGCGGAAGTTGAAAAAGCTGCACAGGATGTTGGAAGTAAAATGAGCGCAGTTGCGGCAGGTGTGGCCCCGCTTCGTGCAACTCAAAAAGCTGCGACAGACCTTTACAATGTTTATACAGACTCCTTTACACTTCGTGATGATAACATTCGGAAAATTGTTCAAGGGATCATTCACGACATTGGAACTGATCTTGCAACTGGACAATTAAATGGAAAAGTATTTCAGAAATACACTCAGAAAGGCGGCATTATTGATCGCCAACTTTCCGCCGCATCAAACTCCATCAAGAAGTTTTATGGCGGTGAACTTCGAAATGTGATGTTTGATCTTCTTGCAGCAAACGATCCAAGGGCTGCAAAAGAATGGGCGGGCTTACGTTCACGCTACCGCGACATTATTAATGTCGATCCACACACCACCACCAGCGGGATTGTTGACCCAAGAGCTATTGCGAATGCTGTTGGAAAGAAAGGCTCGACTTCACGTCTTAAAGACCTTGCACCTGTAGGAGAATTCTTGCGCGGCACTGAGCCTTCCGGCGCGGCCACACCATTTTCTCGTGGAGGTGGCGGAATGAGCCCCGGAGAAATCTGGCAAACCCTTAAACAAAATTGGCGTCCATTGACATTTGGTGGATCTGCCGCATCGGTGTTTGCTCCGGGCCTTTCTGACATTGCTGCTGCCGGTGGCCCTTTAATCCAATACGCCCTTCCAACTGCACTTGCAGGCGCAGCCACAACTTTTGCGGCGCGAGATTTGGCGACAAAACAACTTCTAAAAAGTCCCGCAGTTCGTAAGCAAGTTTTTGCCGGGACTTTTGGTAAAGAAAAGCGTAGAGCTGCGCGGAATATTGTGAGGGGCGCGGTTTCACTTAATCCATTGGCAGGGGAAGAATGATGAAAAGAACAACAGCAGGGCTTCTTGCCTTTTTACTTTCAAGTTCAAGTCTGCACTCTGCTACGCTTTTGCCTAACGGCCAACAACAATTCGTTGATGGAAACGGTAAGCCTTATGCTGGTGGCACGGTTACATTTTATTCAAACTATCCTGCCTGCACGGTTTTGAAAAATACTTGGTCGAATTCTGGCCAGACCGTTTTAAACACAAATCCTGTGGTTTTGGACTCCGCTGGTCGTGCGACGATTTTTGGGTCAGGAACTTACTGCCAAGTTCTAAAAGACCTTAACGGCAACACGATCTGGACAAAAGAAACAGGCGATGCTGCAAGCACCTCGACGTTAGGCTGGGGCTCGGTAAGTGGCGGCACGGCGAATGCGCAGACCGTAACGGTTTCGGGC
>Ga0208253_1000883_pt1 | contig 10917 bp, 3 predicted proteins | sample CryBogCBE10Oct08_FD_184573 | JGI IMG/M metagenome (GOLD analysis project Ga0208253, IMG submission 184573) | Freshwater microbial communities from Crystal Bog, Wisconsin, USA - CBE10Oct08 (SPAdes) | ecosystem: Environmental > Aquatic > Freshwater > Lake | place: Crystal Bog, Wisconsin, USA...
ATTGACCGCTTGACGAGATATTTACCTATGTATAATTTTATTAAAACAATTGCTGAAGGACGTACTCCTAAAGATTTAGTACAAACTCCATTACCTTATGCTCGAGATGCGTTGGGTCGTAGTTTGAGTAAAGCGGCACTGGATTATCACTACGGACAACTGTACAAAGGTTATGTAGACCGTTTCAACAAAGGCGAAGGCGATCCCAATTTTAACGAAGCAGGTGCTTTTTTACACGACATTTATTTTACGCAATTTAGATCTCCTAAAGGGTCTAATGCTCCGACAGGTTTAATAAAAGAATTTATCGATGAGCATTTTAAATCATGGATTAGTTTTAAGGATAAATTCAAAGAGACTGCTATGAAAGTTCAAGGCAGCGGTTGGGTTTATTTGTCTAAAAGCGGCGAGATTAAAACTATTAAAAATCACGAAATTAAAAAAGATATAGTGATACTTGTAGACTGGTGGGAGCATAGTTGGGCCCTGGACTACAGATCAGACAAAGAAAAATATTTAGAAAATCAATGGAAAATCATCGATTGGGACAAAATTAATAACAAGATGGAGGGCAAATAATTGTTAGTTAATGGTCTATGACCAAAAATATGTTATACTTTATATGGAGTAAAAAGTATGCCCAACAATAATATACAAGCAGTCGTAACTGTTGAAGAATACGACGAAGAAGAATACGGTGCTGATGACTTTGGATTTGTACTAGGTCCAGACGGGGAATTAAAACAATTTATGATTCCTGAACATTTAATGGATGATCCTCCAGAAGAAGTAATGATGATTCTAAGTATTTTTGGAATCGATGACATCAACGATTTAGGCAATCGCACACTACATTAACCCAATTTGTGTTTTAGGTAAATACTTGGATAGAAGGATATTTCGATGCCAAGATTTACTGCCGCCAGCACAATACCACAAAATTACATTTTAGAACCCAATTATGTAGCATCAGCTTATCAAGTCCCGGCCGGCACAGGCAGTGGAATGAAAGTTGGTATTATTGATAACGGTAGTGGCGGGTTTTTACAAAGCGACCTTAACAGTTCGATGGCATCATTGGGGTTAACTGCTCCAATTATCAATCATGTTATTTTAGACACTGCTACTGGCAATTTTAATACTACCAACCCATCAAGCGCTGACATCGAAAATACGTTAGATGTATTTTGTGTAGCCGGTATTGCACCGGCGGCTAGTATTACACTTTATACAACATCTGGCGAAACTATCAATGATGTTAATAATGCATTTATTCGAGCAGTCAATGACGGTTGTGATGTTATTACATGTTCATGGAGTTACACCGAAAGTTCAGATTTCCTCGGCCAAGGGTTAGCTTGGGCGGCATATAATAATGTTCCCGTAGTCGTTTCAACAGGAGATTGGGGTTCTAATGTCAATGATATTGGTGTAGAAGGCGTAGCATATCCAGCATCTAGTCCATTAGTCATAGCAGTTGGCGGATCTACACTTTATCTTCAAACAGCACCATCGGGTGCGTTATACAATCCTATTACAAGATTAACCGAAACCTATGGTGGCAATGGATTCCTGGGTGGGGGCGGGGTTAGTAGTTTATTTGGATTACCATCCTGGCAAAGCGGGTTATATTATACACCATTTAACACAACCACAGGTCCCGGTACTCCACAATCGTTAACTGTTCGTGGTATTCCAGATATATCAGTGGCAATGAACGGTGTCAATTTTTATCTTAACGGTTCAATTGTAACGGCAGGTGGTACGAGTATGTCGGCACCAATGTTTGCAGCCATGCTTGCTAGATTAAAAGCAGTTACCGGAACTGCTTGGTCATCTGCTCAATGGAATACATTCTTTTATAATAATAAATCTGCATTTTATGATGTGGCAAGCGGCAACAATGATACCGTTGCCCCTGTAACAAGTGGATATGTTCCAACTTCAGGTTGGGACCCTTGCACAGGTATAGGTGTTCCAAATTTTCATACTTTATACAATTTATTAACCAATACACAGGGGTACTTAACGGTATCTCCATCGACAGCATCTTTGCCGTCTGGAAATCTATATAGTTCATATTCGACTACATTATCCACAATAGGTGGTAATGCTCCTTACAATTATAGTATATCTTCGGGATCTTTACCTGCTGGATTAACATTAAGTTCTTCTGGAACTATCAGCGGAACACCGACTACTCCAGGCAATTATAGTTTTACAATTTCAGTATCAGATTCTACCACGCCCGTTGCATTAACAACAACAGTAACATATTCTATAAGCATATTGGCGGCCAACAACGCAAACTTATCGGCATTAACAATTTCTCAAGGAACATTGACTCCGTCATTCGCTAGTACAGTAACTTCTTATACCGATGTTGTTGGAAATAATATTACATCTCTAACTATAACACCGACCACATCTGACACAAATGCCACAGTTAAAATAAACGGAACACCTGTCACTCCAGGAGTTAGTTCAAGTCCAATTAATCTAAGTACAGGTAGCAACAGTCTCAATGTTTTGGTAACCGCACAAGATGGTATTACTACTCGAGATTACGTTATAAATGTTACTAGATCTCCAGTTTTTGGAACAGATTCATCTTTATCTGCATTATACATATCTACCGGTACACTTGCGGCACTTCCGGGTGGCGGTGGATTTGATAGTAATATTACTTCTTACACCGATGCTGTGGGAAGTACCGTTACAAGAGTAACTGTAACTCCTTTTACAAATGATCCAAATGCCACAGTTAAAGTAAATGGCACTACTGTTGTTAGTGGAACTACCAGCACAAATATATCGTTAACTCCTGGTAGCAATGTAATCACTATTACAGTAACAGCCCAAAACGGAACAAGTATAACCAATTATGTTGTAAATGTTGTTAGAGCTGCATTATCAAGAGATGCATCATTGTTATCGTTGTCAGTGTCTGAAGGACAATTGAAACCCACGTTCCTTAGTTCGTTTAATGGTCCGTATAACGATGTAGTTTCTTCAAAGACCAGTTCTTTATTAGTTACCGCTGTTTCTAATAATCCAAATGTCTCTAGTATAAACATAAACGGGGTTTCTGTTGGATCTGGTGCACCAACGCCTGTGGCTTTGATTTCTGGAAATAACACCATACCTGTTGTAGTAACAGCAGAAGATTCATCCGTAACTCGAACTTATACGTTAGTAATAAAACAAGATACATTGTTAAACGATGCGACATTATCCGCATTGAGTATTACCAACGGCATTATTATGCCGATGTTTGATGGTAATATAAATTCTTATACCGCAACTGTATCTTCGTTTGTTACCGCAACAGGAATAACACCGGTAGTTAGCAATCCACTTTATGGTAAATTAATGGTAAATGGTGTTGTTACAACATCTGGAAGTACCACTATCGTGGGATTAACTATTGGTCTTAATACTTTTCCAATCGAAGTAACAGCTGAAGACCAATTAACTACTAATGTGTATACATTAGTAGTTAACAGAGTTCCATTATCGAAAGATGCCACACTATCTAACTTATCGGTATCCACTGGCACACTAACACCGGTATTCACTAGTACTACTTTTGCCTATGTAGAAACAGTCCCGTGGGAAGCACACACCTTAACTGTATTCCCTACTCCTACACAATTAGATTCTACCATATTAGTAAACGGTACTACGGCTACAGGTTCAATTTCTGTAGCGTTACCTAACATAGGAATTAATGCTATTACTATCGGAGTAACAGCACCTAGCGGCGTAGATACTCAAACATATACAATTGACGTCAATCGATTGGAATCGGCTGATGCTACACTATCGAGTTTAACTGTATCTAACAGTACAATTTCTCCTGCATTTTCTAGCACAGTAACTACATATTTCGGCACTGTTTCTAATTTAATCTCATCAGTATCGGTAACGCCAACTGTTAATCAACCCAATGCCGCTGTGTCTATCAATGGAGTTTCTATAGCTTCGGGACAACCCAGATCTATACCAGTATCTATAGGAAATACCAATTCTGTCGAAGTATTGGTAATTGCCCAAAATGGTGTTGATTCTAAATTATATTCTGTTACATTAGATAGATTGGAATCTAGTGATTCTGCTCTAAGCAATTTAACAGCATCAACCGGCACAATAGTTCCAGCATTTACCAGTACAACAACTTCTTATGTTATACAAATTCCATTTAGTGCTCCTTCAGTAAGATTAACTCCCACTGCTGAACAACAAGATGCTCGTATATATGTAAATGGTGTCTATACCAGTACTGGATTCGCTAGTCAAGCAATACCAGTGGCATTAGGTACTTCTATTCCTGCTATCATTTCAGTAACTTCACAAGATGGTACAACTAGTACTCAGTACGATTTAACTTTAAGCAGAGCATTAGGCCCCAATGATGCTACATTGTCTAGTTTGACATTATCTAACGGCGCTCTAGATAGAATTTTTAACCCCGAAATTACTGGATATACTAATTTGGTTAGCGGGTTTATATCATCTATAACCGTAACACCTACCGTTAATCAAGCAAATGCAACTGTAACAGTTAATGGCCAAAGTGTAACTTCTGGAACACCGTCTCAAACTATTCCACTTAGTACAGGAACTACTGAAATTACAGTAACCGTGGTTTCAGGAAATAATAATGTAACAAATAACTATGTCATTACCGTAGTAAGACCTAGCCCAAGTGATGCAACCTTATCTAATTTGGAAATATCTAATGGCACGTTGGTATACTTTGATAATGCTAACAACTTGATTCAGGGATTTAATTCCAACTTTACATCATACAATGCTTGGATAAATTCGTACATTGACGAAATATCTGTTACTCCATTTAGTACTGATCCATATGCTACAGTATTAGTTAACGAGGTACGAGTTCCATACGGTACTGCATGTGCCACAATTCCAGTTAATACAACTACTTCTACAATTATAACCGTAGAAATTGCAAGCGAAGATTTTTCAAGTGAAAAGTTTTACACCGTATATGTATATTCGTCTGATCCAAGAGAAACTGCATTATTAGATAATTTAGTAATTGCCAATGGAAATCTAAGTCCTTCCTTTACACCTAAGACTTTAGATTATACTGCTAATGTTAACAACGTTCAAACTGAAATAACATTATATAGTTCTAGTGCAAATCGGTTATCTGTTAATGGTGTCCTTGTTAATAGTGGTATACCAGTTAGCGTATCGTTAGATAACATTAACACACCTGTTGATATTCAAGTAGCCAATACAAGATTATTGAGCCCTGGACAATCTAATCCTCAGTACACAACTGAAAATTATAAACTTTCAGCTACTCGAGTTTTCACTGTTACTTCAGGTGCTATAACTTCAGGAATTATACATAAACCTTATACATATTCGTTTAACTTAGGAGGTGGCGTTCCCCCAATTGTATCTACCATTACTTCAGGATCTTTACCTAACGGATTGTCTTTAGTCAATGGAGTCATTAGTGGTACCCCTACCCAATCAGGAACTTATAATTTTTCTGTAAATTTTATTGATAGTAGCGCACCTTTAAAATTATCTACTTATGCAGATATTAGTTTACTGATTATTCCAGCATTTAAATGGATTACAACTTCATCAGATTTAGGAGTTATAACACCAACCGCTAGTATTAACCCTGTACAACTACAAACCACAGATCCTACTGCAACATTCCAATTAATTTCAGGATCATTACCTTCTGGGTTAAGTGTATCTTCTAGCGGACTTATTAGTGGCCAAGCTTCAAACGGATTAGGATTTAATAACATTTATAAGTTCACCGTTAGAGCAACTAGCATTATTTCTAACGAAGTGATCGATAAAACATTTACATTATTCTACAACGTTAATATTGGGCCACAATGGTTTACTCCTGCGTTACTTACATCTACTAATGCACAGGGAGTATTCATAGACCATGAATATGTAAGTATACAATTAACAAGTCACGAATATTATCCAAATTTATCTTTAGATACTATTACATATTCGTTGGCTGATATATTACCAAATAATTTAACATTGTCATCTACTGGTCTTATTTCTGGTTTCTTAGATGCTCATACTGCTCGAAATGCAGTCAGTACATTTACATTTGCAATTGTCGCATCTGATGGTTTTAATAGAAACACACAAACATTTACCATGAATGTTATAAATGCCAATGTAACTACTAGTTCTGTTTATACAGCAACAACTGGAATATCAACAATATTACCAACTATACAAGAACCAGAATTTTTAAATGTAACAAATTTAGGTGTTATTAAAGACAACGCTAATTGTTATATTTCACTCGGCGCATACGATCCTTATCCATCGTTGGGTCCAGTGGTTTATAGTGCTTTGAGTTCTTTACCGTTAGGATTGACATTAGATTCAACATCTGGATATCTTCACGGATATATCGGAACTCAAACTAATTATTTCCAATCTTACCATATTCCAATCGGTGCTACAAAATATAATACCGCTGACGGAACAACTACATCTTCATCTGCTACCTATGTATTATCTGTGATACAAAGCAATTCAGATGTGATAAATTGGAACATTTCTACATCAACGTTGGGAACGCTTGTTCAAGGACAACCTAGTTACTTTACTGTAGCCGCTGATCATTTACAAACTCAATATGGTTTATGGTATTCAGCAGTTGGTGGAAATTACGGGTCTAGCGGATTGGCGTTGACTACTAGCGGTAATATTGTAGGAACTCCAGAAATTCCTGGATCATATTCAATCGAAGTTGTTGCAACCACTGGAACAACATTTACACCAGCCACTTGGGCATCCATTATTGCTAGTGGGAATTATTCAATTCCAGTTCCTGTTAGCTCTGCCCAAACATTTAATTTCGATGTTGAAAGTACATCATTAAATTACACAAATATATACTTAACAACATTCTTGAAACCGTCAGAACGTAGTGCTTATCATAACTTTATATCAAATTCAAGTATATTTGTTCCTGAATTGATTTATCGTCCAGATGATAAAAATTTCGGAGTGCAAAAAGATATAAAATTATATTTAGAGTACGGCATACAGGAAACAACATTGGACAATTATGCCAAGGCATTGTATCCGTATTTTACAAAATTAAATTTAGTGTTCAACGGATTAACTTCTTACACAGTGAGAGATGCACTTAATAATTCAATTTATGATGTTGTATATCTTACTGTAAAACTATCGTTGGTAGAATTACCTAGTATAGATTACAACAATAATGCGGCGCCTGTTATTAACTTAACAAACATGAGGACTAGTTTAAAAAATATACTTATTAACGCACAACCAATTAGTTTTAATAAAAATTTAACACCACTATGGCAACAAAACGGATTTAGATTTGGAGTTGTTTTATGCTATGCAAAAGCTGATCAAGGGCAGAAAATAGTAAACAGAATTAACGAATTTTATCCAAATATGCCGGGCGGATTCAATTCAATAGTAGATTTTACTGTGGATCGTTTAGTTATTGAAAATACCGTAAACACATACACTACCGGGTCATCATACCTGTTATTTCCAAACTAAGCAATATTAATAAATATACTATAATTTAGACAGGTATTCCTTAAAATGACCATTACAAATAGACCAGATCTTACTTCTTTGCCAGTATATAACAGCCCGAACCCCGATACGACTGAATTTATTGTGCAAGTCGGCGGGGTTGATGGCATTGTTTCGGTACCTGTAGCCAGAGAGTTATTAACCGGAGTTACAGGACCAGAAGGTCCCGCGGGTATTCAGGGGATTCAAGGCGCCCAAGGTGTTCAAGGAACACAAGGCGTTCAAGGAGCACAAGGGACGCAGGGCACACAAGGAACACAGGGTTTACAAGGCGCTCAGGGAACACAGGGCACTCAAGGAACACAGGGTATACAAGGATCATTTGGTACTCAAGGCGTTCAAGGAACACAGGGCTTACAGGGAATTCAAGGTATACAAGGTCCGGTTAATCCAGAAGCCGCAAATATATTAGGCGGATCTACTGGCAGTCTTCTTATACAAAATGGTCCAGGTATCACTTCTTTTGTTCCAATCGGAGCAACGGGTACTATTTTATTAAGTCTAGGAAATACAGCAACATGGGTTACAACATCTAGTATCGGTGTTGGATTTGCAAGTCAAACAAGTTTGGCTCAAATATTAACGACAGATGCAAGTATATTCTATCCTACTATGGCCAAGGGAACATTCCCTGGATATTCTGCTGAGTACGCTACTTACAATTTAAGTTACAGCAGTGGAATATTGTCAACGCCCGGTATGGTGGTTACAACTACAACCAACAGTTTTACCACAGCAAATAACGCTTTATATGTTGCAGGTGGAGTAGGTGTAGCGGGAAATATTTACTTTAGTGGAAATCTATTCCAAAACGGGCAGTTATTTACAGGCCCACAAGGTGTTCAAGGACCGCAGGGACCGCAGGGAACTCAAGGAGTACAGGGACCGCAGGGAACTCAAGGAGTACAGGGCGTACAAGGAACTCAAGGTGTACAAGGAACTCAGGGCATTCAGGGACCACAAGGCATTCAGGGCATACAAGGCAGTCAAGGTATACAGGGCCCATTAAATTCTCAAGGTACTGTCGGTTCTCAAGGATTACAAGGCGTTCAAGGGATTCAAGGCGTTCAAGGAACACAAGGTATACAAGGAACTCAAGGACCACAGGGAACCCAAGGTGTTCAAGGTCCATTAAATGCTCAAGGTATACAAGGTTTCCAAGGAATTCAGGGTATTCAAGGTATTCAAGGATTCCAAGGAACTCAGGGTATACAAGGAATAAACGGAGCGTTTGTTGCACAAGGTATTCAAGGTATTCAAGGAACCCAAGGAATTCAGGGAACTCAGGGTATTCAAGGCCCACCAAATGCCCAAGGTGTACAGGGCGTACAGGGAACACAAGGCACTCAGGGTATACAAGGATTCCAAGGTACTCAAGGCCTACAAGGTCGTGACGGAGCCTTTGTTGCACAAGGCGTCCAAGGAACACAAGGAACACAAGGCGTCCAAGGACTTGGTACACAAGGTCCGCAAGGTCCGCAAGGTCAAAACGGCGCTGATAGTAGTGTACAAGGACCACAAGGAACTCAAGGGCTAGGAGGAACTGGTACACAAGGAACTCAAGGAGCACAAGGTCGTACTGGCGCTGATAGTAGTGTACAAGGGCCACAGGGAACTCAGGGAATCCAAGGTATTCAAGGTATACAAGGGCCACAGGGAACACAAGGTATTCAGGGTATACAAGGTGCCCAAGGTGCATCTATTCAAGGTGTTCAGGGATTACAGGGTTCACAAGGACGAAACGGTACTGATAGTAGTGTACAAGGACCACAAGGAACACAAGGCTTCCAAGGAAGTACTGGATCAGGTTCTACAGGTGCTCAGGGATCTACTGGATCACAAGGATATACTGGATCAGGTTCTGCAGGTGCTCAAGGAGCTCAAGGATATAGCGGATCTGCATTAAGTTTTTCCAGTGGTTACGTTGTCTATGGCACTGGAAGTGGTGTAACTGGTAGCAGTGGATTAACCTATAACGGAGATTTAACTTGCGGCGGGAACATCACAGCATATTCCGACGAGCGTATTAAAACAGATGTAAAAACTATACAAAATGCTTTAGATAAAGTAATGGCTATGCGAGGTGTAACATACACACGTTTAGATAATAATAAAGACGGTACCGGTGTTATTGCTCAAGAAATACAAAAAGTATTACCAGAAGTTGTTATTGACAACGAAAATGGATTGTTAAGTGTTGCCTACGGTAATATTGTAGGCGTATTAATTGAAGCTGTTAAAGAGCTAACAGCAGAAATTAACGAACTTAAAGCCAATTCATAATTTTTAAAATCAGTTTCGTCAAACATTAAATACCCATATAATATTGAAGGTATTCGATGGAAGACGAAATTGTTTTTTCCCAGTTGATTTTAGAACACGGCGGCACAGTGGTGCCATTAATTATTCCAGCAGAAGAAACCAATGGTGCCGCATTGGCCAATCCCAGTGTATATGTGCATAATGATGAAATTTTAGTCAATATTCGTCATTTAAATTATGTCCTTTATCACGCTGAAAAACATAAACATGAACACATCTGGGGACCGCTAACATATCTCAATCCTGAAAACGATATCACGTTAAGAACTACAAATTATATTTGCAGATTAAATGACGATCTTTCAATAAAACAATATTTGAAAGTTGATACTTCTAGATTGGATGTTCGACCGTTATGGGAATTTATCGGTCTCGAAGATGCTAGATTAGTGAATTGGGATAATAAATTTTATCTATGTGGAGTACGTAGAGATACAACTACTAACGGTGTAGGAAGGATGGAGTTATCAGAAATAGAATTAACTGACATATCCGCTACTGAAATTGCAAGAACTAGAATGCCCGCTCCAGGTAAAGACGATAGTTATTGTGAAAAAAACTGGATGCCCATTATAGACAAACCATACCATTGGATAAAGTGGTCTAACCCCACCGAAGTTGTTAAATTTGATACAACTACAAAAACAACAACTACAGAATATCTAGGTACCTATACTGATCAATTACAAAAAGATCAACGAGGTGGTTCACAAGTAATACCCTTCGAAGGTGGATACTTGTCGTTAACACACGAAACTAATTTATATTATTCCGAACGTGGACTTAAAGATGCACACTATCGTCATAGATTTATGTTTTGGGATAAAGATTTTAATTTTGTAAGATCTTCCCCTGAGTTTAATTTTATGGATGCTAAAATTGAATTTAGTTGTGGCATGGCTGAATACCGAGGCGATTTGCTTATTACATTTGCTTTCCAAGATAATGCCGCTTACCTAGCCCGTGTCCCTAAATCACTTG
>Ga0208253_1000886_pt1 | contig 10911 bp, 23 predicted proteins | sample CryBogCBE10Oct08_FD_184573 | JGI IMG/M metagenome (GOLD analysis project Ga0208253, IMG submission 184573) | Freshwater microbial communities from Crystal Bog, Wisconsin, USA - CBE10Oct08 (SPAdes) | ecosystem: Environmental > Aquatic > Freshwater > Lake | place: Crystal Bog, Wisconsin, USA...
ATGGAAATACTGTTGATAGGGCAGTCAGAAACCACAAAAGACTATTGGAAAAGAAAGCATCGGAGGCAACTAAGTGAGCATGATGCACCCACTACCCCGCGTAGGTCGTACTCGCCGTTATTACCAAGTGCGCTCAATAGTTCGATGTGTATTTTGGGGTAGCGCGTTTCTTGTATGGCTTGTTGCCATGCTTGAGTTTGGAGCGCGCAAGTGATTACTCCACAACAAGTTGAGAAAAAACTTTTTGATTTATCTCAAGAGATGGATAAAGCACACGGCGATCTTGTGGCAGCGGAATATGAGTTCCATACAACTACTGCTAACTACGAAATTGCTATGGCTAAATCTCGTTTGAAAAACTCTCATACTGATCTCAAAATGACTGCACCAATGCGGGAGGCTCAGGCTCTTTTAGAAAATGAATCCTTGCACCTACGCCTAGCGATTGCCGAGGCATCAGTTAAGGCAAGCCGGGCAAATGTGAACAGAATCCGCACTCAGGTAGATATAACCCGCTCAATCAGTTCATCTATTAAAGCAACGCTGGAGTTGTAATGACTTACGACTTTTACGCTAAAGAGTGGTATGGCAAATGCGGTGCTTGTCGCACAGAGTTATACGCGCCAACTAAAAGTGCGTACTTACTTCAATACTCGCTGCACACACATTCAGATAATTGCTTGGGGGGTTACTAATGGCTGCTTGCGGTGTATGTTCGCAAGAAGGTAAAAAATTACATAAGCGCTGGTATAACTCTTACAAGGTTTATGTTTGCACTAAATGCACTTTTGATTACGAAGATACTTTAGAAAAGGAAAGCGCGTAATGGACTCAGCAACAAGGTTGTTTAGAAGTATTGCTTTTGATCGTTTTGGTTCTCAAATTTTAGAAACGGCAGAAGTTTATAAAAAGGGATTTTTCCGTAAGAAAAAAGTTTTTAATGATTATCAATCATCTCAAGCAGTAGCGCGTTTAATTGATGAGATGCAGTATGTAACTTCAATGTGGTTGCAGTCCTTTGATACAGGAGTTGAAGAATATGCAGAATTTGAATTGGTCATAAGAAAAATGGGAGAAATTCTTTACGATGATTTGGTGAATGAAGATGGACATAATTAAAACTCTCACCGCCGCTTTAAGAGATGCAGATTCTCAAAAAGAGCGTTCGGTGCAGGTTGAACTTGGGGCTTCATCGGTTGGAGGTTGCCGCGCACAGGCTTGGCATATCCTCAACCAGACTCCAACAACCAATCACGATACCGAATCCTTAGCAGCCATCATGGGTACGGCGATGCACTCGGCTATCCACGATGCTTTGAAGGCTCACGATATTTTTGGGGATGACTTTATTCTTGAAGAAGGATTTAGCGATGAATACTTCAAGGGTCATTGCGATTTTTATTCGCGCAAAGCAGAGGCAGTATTTGATTTCAAAACTGTAACGCTGGAAAAGATGGCTAAGGGTGGACTTCCCACTAAGCAGCAGAAACTTCAAGTAAATATTTATGGGAGCCTAATCTCTCAGCACTACCCAGTTAAAACTGTTGGCTTGGTTTTTATCCCCCGAGATGGCAAGTTTTCAGATATACGGGTATGGCAAGCAGACTATGATCCAAAGTTAGTTGAAGAAGCCCGCACTTGGGTTTCTGAGATTAAAACAATGACTTCCCCACCACCGCCAGAAAAATCGGCTTTTCATTTCTGTAAGCAGTATTGCAAGTTTTATGACCCTACTGGAGAGATTGGATGTGTTGGTAAGTGAGCAGAGAAGTCAATGTAAAGGGAACGGATTGGACTAAGGCTAATTGCCGGGGTCTGAACACGGAGATTTTTTATATGGAAGAAAGCGATTTGAAAGAACGCCAGTTAGATAACTTTGCAGTTAGAAAAGTTTGCTTTACCTGCATGATTCGTATGGATTGCCTAGAGGCTGGCATGGAAGAAGAGTACGGAATTTGGGGCGGCTTTACTCGCAGAGAGCGCATGAAGATTCGCAATGAGCGACTCGCCGATCCAGAGATGAATCCCGTTCGCCGTGATCTCAATGAGTTTGGGCTTACCCTTAACCAAGCCGTTAAGGGGGTCGCGTGAAAACTATTCTTGAAGAAGCAGCAGATGCTTTTCGCAATATGCACGAAGCGTTCTGTTTAGAGATGGATATGAAAAAATGTAAGTTAAATCATCACGATTTGATTAAGCGTTTAGAAGAATACGAAAAGGGCATTGAAGCCCGCATCAGATCTGAAGTTGCTGGAGATCTAGAAGAAGCCAGAGATTTCTTGGTTCTTACTAAGGAACCGGAAGAAGGAACTGCGGCAATGTGGATTAGGTTTGCCTTTGATAAGGCAGTTGGATTTTTAAAGGAAGAAAAGTGACTTGGATAAAAATTGATGACACCCTTCCCAACAACCCAAAGATTCTCCCGCTCTCTGATGGGGCGTTTAGGCTTTACATTGAAGGTCTTTGCTATGCCAATCAATATCTTACGGATGGTTTTCTGGCTGATGCGGTTCTACTTCGATTAGATCCAAACAACAATCGCCAAGAACTTGTTGATGCTTGCCTCTGGATCGAGTGTCTAGGCGGTTTGCAGATTAACGATTACACCGAGCATCAAACTGCAAAATCTGAGGTTGAGAAGAAGCGCGAGCAAAACAAAGAGCGTTCGTCACGCTATCGGTCACGCGTTACTAACGCTGAAGTAACGCATCCAGAATACAGAATACAGAATACAGATACAGAAATAACTACATCATCAAACAAGTTTGATGAGTTCTGGTCTGTTTATCCAAGAAAGGTCGGAAAGCGCGATGCTGAGAACGCTTACAAGCGAGCGCTCAAACTTGCTACCTCTGAAGAAATCTTTGAAGGAGCCAAGCGCTACGCAGTCGATCCCAACCGAGTAGATCAATTTACGGCTCATCCTGCCACTTGGCTGAATCGGGGGTCATGGGGAGATCAGCCACTACCCCCTAGAACGCCTCAGAATGGCGCTAGAGCCGTTATTACTACCCCAACCGTACTTCCACCTAGATACACCTCTGATGAAGCCCCACAGGGCGCTCCAATGCCCGAATCGGTAAGGGCGCTTTTGGGTCGCTTAGGCGATTTGCGTGAGTAAGTAATCTATGCCACCATTTTCTGTAAGAGTTACAAGATCAGGGGGATCAAATGCAAACTCTTCGCATACGCAAAGCAAGTGATGTAAGTCTTGGCGATGTGATCTATTGGAACGGTCAGCACTTCACCGTGACCGAGATAGACACAGACCGCTTTGGGCGTGAACTTCACCTGCAAGAACCAACAGGTAAAACCACCGTTAAGTTCTTTGCTGACTACGAAACTCTCAGCATCGAATCGTGATTAAGTTCTCCGTTGATGGTACGCCCGTACCGCAAGGGAGCATGAAACATATCGGGGGCGGCAGAATGATTCATTCCCGCGCTACCGAACTTGCAACATGGCGCGCTCTCATTGCGAACGCGGCGAAGGCAGCAGGTTGCAAGCCCATTGAAAGCCCTATAATTATTACTATGGTTTTTCGCTTGAAGCGCCCTAAAACGGTCAAGCGTGAATACCCAACCGTAATGCCAGATGTGGATAAACTGGCGCGAGCCGTGAACGATGGCCTCAGCGGGGCAGCCTTCCAAGATGATTCTCAGGTAATTCGCATGACCGCCAGCAAGGAATACTCGGATACGCCGGGCGTGGATATTGAGATCTCAGACGAGTTTGACTGCTTGTAATCGAACATTTGTTCGATTATAACAATTTGTTATAAGTTATTTACCTAAAGTTCACTTGTGGGTATTTCCATTTGTAAGATATGAGAGTAGAATTGTCTTATCAAGTTGAACGGCAACTTGATACAAAACTGGAGGCAGTAATGAAAAAAGAAACACGCGATCAAGCGGGAAAATTGTATGCCGCAGAAGAATTGGCATTTACTAAAAATTCTCAAGATATGACAATTAAAGAATGTCAGCAATTCATAAATAAAGTTATGGCTCGTAGTTATGTGCAACGCAATTATTCAACCTTAAAAGATATTGTAGTTTTAGATGGTAGAGGTAGAAGAAGTGCTTGCGCTACTTATCGAAATGGGCAATGGGTAATTTGTCTTCCCAAATGGGCAAGAAACGAATTTATAATTCTTCACGAAATTGCCCATCACATTAGCGGAGCATATTTATCACATGATTCATACTTTGCAACTTGCTTATTGGACTTAGTGCGAAATGTAATGGGTCGAGAAGATGCTTTGACTTTACAGGCAGCCTTTCACTTAAAGGGAGTCAAAGTTCGTGGAAAGAATGGCGCAATCAAAGCCCGATGCCCGAAAGAAAGAAAAGATTGGCTTGCTCAAAAAAAGATGGTTGCCAATAGTTTGTTGGTGGCATAAATGATTGCTTTTCTTTTTATTGGCATACCTCTAATAGGATGTGCTTTCTTACAACTTGTATTCTTTATTGAGGAGGCTCTAAATGGCTAAGTTATTGTGCAAGGAAAATCATTGGAAAATTGACGGCACAAAACTTGTGCTTGATACTCCAGAAGGTCAAGAAGCAGTTGAGCAGATGGTCAAGGCTATTCAGGCTCGCGTTCGCTTGGCGATCTATGAAGAAATTTGCGCCCTTGATCTGACAACGCGCCGTAAGCAGATTGTGAAGAACGGGCTAGAGAACTCGCTCTTGCAGGTGCAGGATCTCTGCGCGCAGATTGCTCTTGGTGTTAAATGAGAGCCACATCTATCCAAGCGCAGGTTAAAGCCGCGCCACGCATGAGTTCTCACAAAGCCCGTGTGTATCAGTTTCTTGTTGATCGCATGGATCAGGGAGCCACAGATCAAGAAATGCAGTTTGCTCTCAAAATGAGTGGGGATACTTTGCGCCCTACTCGCGGCAAGTTGCTCAAAGAAAACTTGATCTACGATTCCGGCAAAACCCGTAAGAATGAAAATGGAAACGATTGCATTGTTTGGGTTGTTTCAACTATTGAACAGATTGGACTTTTCTAATGCCAACTTATGTATATCGTTGCCAAGCAGATCAATCTCAGATTGAGATGTATCAGTCTTTTGAAGATGGCTCTATACCTAACTGCCCACTCTGTAACCAGCAGATGAGCAAACAGTTCCAAGCAACGCCAGCACACTTTCGCGGCACAGGTTGGGGAGGTCACTAATGAACCCTGATGTGTGTTACGAGCATGGCAATACCTGCGATGAAAAAGGTTGCCTTTGTTTGGTGCTTATGAAAGAAGATTGCGAGCAATGCTTGGAGGAAGCCAAATGATTTTAGGTTATCTTGGAATGGCAACGGGGATGTTCTTGATGTGGGTATGGCTCACTCAAGGATCACCGTCAAGCCGCAGAACTAAATTAAAGCAAGCGCGTTGCGTTCATTGCTCAAAGGTCTATTACACCGCAAGCAAATATTTACGAACCCCTAATTATTGTGAGGATTGCAAATGATTATTGGATTGTCTGGGTACGCCCAGTCCGGAAAAGATACGGTTGCCAACATTCTCGTTCAGCATCACGGCTATAAGCGCGTAGCGTTTGCCGACAAGATCAGGGAGTGCTTGTTTGCGCTTGATCCAATCATTGCAGTACGCGCAGATTTTCCGCTTCACCTTTCAGAATACTTTGATGATTTTGGGTGGGAAGCAGCCAAGAAGATGCCAGAGGTTCGGCGCTTGCTTCAGGTATTGGGTACTGAGGTAGGTCGCAACATCATTGATCCGCAGTTGTGGATTGAGATGGCTTTGGGCAATGTTGAGGCTGGCGATAAAGTTGTAGTGACTGATGTTCGATTCCCTGACGAAGCCCAAGAAATCAAGTGGATGTTTGGGGAAGTGTGGCGCATAAATCGCAGAGGTATTTATCCAACCAACGAGCATAGTTCTGAAACCGCTATGGATGATTGGATCTTTGATCGCACCCTTGATAACTCGGGTGATCTTCAGATGCTTGAAGAATTAGTAGATGATTTAGTTTTGTGAACACAGAATGGAATATCGGCAGGTGTAAATCATGCGGTGAATGGATCGTATTTGACCGCGCTTGCTCGACCTGCACTACAATAACCGCACAACCAAAGAAAGGGGATGCAGAAATGCAGACTACAATCAATGGAGGCAACGCCATCGAAGTCTTAGACAGGGGAGAGATTGGCGCGCGCTGAGGTTACAGGCTCGACTCCTTTTAGCAGCCGCACTAGCGGTAGGACTCGCGCTCGCTAACCCGTCATACGCATTAGCACCAAAGCAGATGTTCGTACAACGAACACCAATGGCGGCAAAGCAATATGCAAAACTACAATTAAATAATTATGGATGGGCAACTCAATGGGGATGCTTGCAAACTCTTTGGCAGAATGAATCTAACTGGCGGCCTGATGCTAAAAATCATACGCCCGTTAAAATGCTTATAGATGGCAAGTGGATTAAATTCTATGCTGGCGGGATTCCGCAACGGCTAGGGCTTAACCCAAAAGCAACTGTTGAAAAGCAAATCCAAATAGGGTTGAACTATGTGAGAGATCGCTACGGTTCGCCCTGCAAGGCTCTCCGGTTCTGGCATAGCCATTACTGGTACTAAAGTTCCTAGTGCCGTTCCACTAGGACACAAGGGCGGTTGAGCAGAGAAACCTCCAGTTCTCCGCTCCCGCCCTTATTTTATTTCTAGTGTAAGGTATGCCCATGACCACAATCGCGGCAATCCAATATGAAGATCGCGTAGTCATAGGCGCAGATAGCCAAGTCACCTCGGTTCGCAAATATTCACATCCCAAAATGGCAAAGATAACTCAACGCGGTCAATACTTGATCGCTGGCGCTGGACTTAGTTCTGCTTGCGATATTGCTCAGCACATCTGGGTTCCACCAACTCCAACGGCAGCAGATAAAAAAGACCTGTATCACTTTATGATCGCCAAGGTAGTTCCATCTCTCAAGCAATGTTTTAAAGATAACGATTTCAAATTAGAGGATGACAAAGATGACGAAACAAGATTCGCGTTTCTTATCGCGGTTGGTGGTGAAGTGTTTGATTTGGCTGACGATTTTGCCATTAGCCTTGACGGTAGCGGTCATTACGCTATTGGATCGGGTTCTAGCCTCGCTCTTGGCGCGCTGGCACATGAAGCAACTCTTGAAGAGGCATTGGAAATAGCCGCAAGCAAAGACCCATATACCTCAGCTCCGTTTTATTTTTACGAGCAGGTGAAGCGTGGATAAGCAAGTAGCGGAAACAGTTTTAGAGCGAGCTAAGGGATACTGCGAAGTTTGCGGTTTGCCCGGCGATAATTTTGCTTTGCACCACAGGCGTTTGCGTTCACAAGGCGGCTTAGATCAAGTCTGCAATCTGATTGCAGTTCATCACGGTTGCCATAACCTCAATACCAATAGTATTCACAATAACCCGGCAACGGCTAAAGTGAAAGGTTATATCTGCCCATCGTGGGCCGATCCAGCCGAATATCCGTTTCATCTGCCAGATGGTCGGATAGTACGATTAACTAACGAAGGCACTTACGAAAAGTTGGAGGCATAATGGCAACAATCACAGTCAGCGGAAATGTAGGAACAGATCCCGAGATCAAGTTCTATGACGGAAAGAACGGCTCATTTGGTGTTGCCCGCTTCTCTCTTGCTTATACACCGCGCGAGAAAGACAAGGCAGGTAATTGGGCAGATGGGATCACTACTTGGTTCTCTGTTTCAGTTGTTGGAAAGCAAGCAGAACTCGTTGCCGACTCCATCTCAAAGGGTCAGCGTGTTCAAGTTACTGGCGCATTTAAGCAGTCAAACTACACCGCCAAAGACGGAACGCAAAAGCAAGGATTAGAGATCAAGGCAGATAGCATCACCCTTGAACTTGTTGGCGCTAAAAAGTCAAAGCCAGTAGTTGCTGACGAACCTGAGTGGTCATCATGGAACTAATTGACTCAAAGACCGTATGCGAGATTCTTGGCATTACTAACAATAATCTTCATCAGCTCCGCTACCGCAAACAGTTGATATGGGTTGAGAAAAAGGGCAAGCAGGTTTATTACAACCGCGCTGATGTAGAAGCATTGAAGGCTAAACGCTCAAAGTGAAATGCGCTAACTGCCGCAAAGCATCTGAAAAGCCAATTTGCGATTCGTGCTGGCATTTTGCGGTAGAACAGTTGCGTGTATTTCCTGCGCGTTATCACGAACTAGAAGATGAGCTATTTCCGAGTAGTGGCGCACAAGGCGAACGCGTGTCAGGTTCTAAGACACCTCCACTTCCAGTTCGACTAGAAACCCTGCATTTGCGTACAGGCGGTATATCCTCAGTTCTTATGATGCACGAAGCAGAGATGCGAAAGATTCGCCGCGAGACTCGTATCACTTGGCGTGGGGAAGAGATCAACCGCATTACTCTGACTTGCGAATATCACATCAAACGCCAGCAATGGATCTATGACGAGTACGGCGATATCGCTGATCTGACTACTCACATCATCACGATTAGCAATCAGATCAATTATGTTCTTGGGCATAAGTCTGAAGATATTGTTATCGGCTCTTGCCCAACTATTGATGAAGCCGGAAAACCTTGCAACGCTAAACTCAAAGTCAATCCTCAAATGCGTACAACCACCATCACCTGCCGAGTCTGCGATACCACTTGGGATTCAACGCAATGGAGGCTGCTAGGAAAAATGTTGGATGCCTAGGATTAACGCCGTACAAGCCTCATTGCTTTACAAAGTAACAACCCGAACCGTTTATCGTTGGATTGAGCAACAACAAATTAAATCTTATGATGGCTGGTATGAGTTGGATGACTTACAAGATGCGTATGAGAAGTTACCTCATCGCCAACGGATTTGACTTTATTTCTTATGTCACTTATTCTCTCTATAATTGGGTAGGCGTGTAACTAGGATAGGATGATGATTACCGCCGAAGCCACTCTCGCCGAGATAGACGAAGCTCTAGAACATTTGCGCAAACGCTTACAAGATCGTTATGGCAATCGCCTGACTTATCAGCAAAGGCAGTTATTTCTCTCAAGCGTAGATGATCTTCTAGATGCGAGATTAGCCCTTACTGAGAAGAGCCTGTAAGATTTCATTATGGCTTACACCGAGCAATTTCGCGCCGAGGCTTTAGTGACCCTTGAGGCTAACGGTGGGAACATCTTACAAACTGCTACACAACTTGGCATAGGTGAAGCTACTCTAAGAGGTTGGGTCGCAGAAAACCGCGACATAAAAGAATCTTCAAGTGATCTTGCCGTAGCAACTGCCGAACTTGTTCCAGATACCCGCGAGACATTTATCGCCGAACTTAAGACTTTACGCAACAAAGTTCTACGCCACCTTGACGGGATCGTAGAGGATCTCAAGGCTAGAGAAGCCGCAATTACCCTAGGCATATTGATTGACAAAACAGAACTCCTAGAAGGCAACGCTACGAGTCGAACTGCCGTAGTCGGAAATGGGGAGACCGTTGATGAAGCAATTAAGCGACTCAGCGCAGAACTTGAATCCCGACCTGACCGCACTTCGCTACCTGAAGTGGCATCATCCTCAGAAGGGTCTAGCGAGACCGAACCAACTCCCGCCGGAGGGGAACTGGTCTAACTGGCTAGTTATGGCTGGTCGAGGCTTTGGCAAGACTCGCCTCGGAGCTGAATGGCTCGCCGCTAAAGCCGTCAGAAACCCCGGTGTTCGCTGCGCCATTGTCGCTAGAACATTCTCAGATACTCGAAATGTCTGCGTAGAAGGCGTATCAGGAATCCTCAACATCCTGCGTGAATACGATGCCGTGAAGGATTGGAACAAATCCAACGGAATCCTCACGCTCAAGAACGACTCCATCATTCAGACCTTTTCTGCCGATACCCCAGACTCTTTGCGCGGCCCACAGTTCCACTTTGCGTGGACTGATGAGCTTGCCGCGTGGCAGTACGAAGATACTTGGAATCAGTTGCAGTTTGGCTTGCGCCTTGGCGATCACACCCAGACCGTCATCACTACAACGCCTCGCCCGACTAAACTTATTAAAGACCTCGTTAAGCGCGAGACTACAGTTGTTACTCGCGGATCAACTTTTGATAACGCTGAGAACCTTTCCCAATCTGCTCTTCTTGAAATGCAGACTCGCTATGCAGGTACTCGATTAGGCCAACAAGAACTTTACGGCGCAATCCTTGACGATAATCCGGGAGCGCTTTGGAGCAGAGCCTCACTTGAGGCCGCTAGAGTCAAAGATACGCCTTACCTTATTCGCGTTGTAGTTGGTATTGACCCCGCAGTAACAAGCGGTGAAGATTCAGACTCCACAGGTATCGTAGTCGCAGGGCTTAGCGGAGACGGACACTATTACATTCTTGCTGATTACACACTCAAGGCTTCCCCTCAAGTATGGGCTGAAAAAGCCGTCTATGCCTTTGAACTACACAAAGCAGACCGCATCATCGCTGAAACGAATAACGGCGGCGATTTGGTAGTTCATCTCTTGCAACAAGTAAAGAACACAATCCCGGTAAAGAAAGTCACCGCATCACGCGGCAAGACTGTACGCGCAGAACCTATCGCCGCACTCTCTGAGCAAGGCAAACTTCACATGGTTGGGTACTTCCCCGAACTAGAAGATGAACTCTGCGAATACGAGCCGGGAACAAGCACGAAAAGCCCTGACCGCATGGATGCAATGGTTTGGGCGGTAACAGAACTGAGTGAAGGCTCAAATGCGCTGAATTACCTTTCTGCGCTTGCGGTGTTCTGCCCTAATTGCAGGATGCCAGCACCAAAGTCCACACGAATCTGCCCTAAGTGCAATACACCTATTGGAGAACCTGATGCCATCACAAGCGATAAGCCAAACGCCTGATCCGCTTAACATTACAGTTCGCCAAAACCAAGAATGGGCT
>Ga0208253_1000890_pt1 | contig 10881 bp, 15 predicted proteins | sample CryBogCBE10Oct08_FD_184573 | JGI IMG/M metagenome (GOLD analysis project Ga0208253, IMG submission 184573) | Freshwater microbial communities from Crystal Bog, Wisconsin, USA - CBE10Oct08 (SPAdes) | ecosystem: Environmental > Aquatic > Freshwater > Lake | place: Crystal Bog, Wisconsin, USA...
CTTCTCCGGCGAAGAGAAGGAAGAGCAGCGCGAGATGATGCGCCAGATCATCAATGCGAGGTACGAATCCAACTTTCCACCCAGTCTGAAGACGAGCATCGAAAAACGTGGAAAGAAACTGCTCTGTATGCTGATGGCTACATCATCAGGTGCTGAAGGTATCACGTTAGCAAACGTTCGTCACGTGCATATCATGGAGCCGCACTGGACTCCTGCGCGTCACGATCAAGTCATTGGACGTGCGATCCGTATCTGTTCTCATGCGACGCTGCCCATGGATCAGCGCACGGTTCGTGTGAGTTTCTACCTGTCGGTGATTTCTGCTGCACAGTCCAAGTCAGCCGAAGGTCCCAACGTTGTCGCCGTTCGCAAGGCAGACCTGGAGCTGAAGCGATATGAAGGCGAACCACCTGTGGAGACGTTCATGTCCACAGATGAGTACCTGTATGAGAAGGTGTATGAGAAGGACAAGGTCAACCAGCGCATCAGTGTGTTACTGAAGCAGTCAGCGGTGGACTGCGAGATTCACCGCAAACTCCACTCTCGCGAGAAGCCGCAGATCTCTTGTATGCGATTCGATACGACAGCAACAGGTGAAGATCTGGCGTTCAAGCCGAACATCAAGACAGACGACCTAGACGATACGTACTTGCGAAACATGACACGGAAGAAGCGCCGGTTGCAGAAACTGAAAATCAAGGACATTGTATACTTCATGGATCCAGACTCGAAGGAGATTTTTGACGGTCAGGCCTTTGAAGACAATCAGCGGTTACTGCGCATCGGAACGAAGATCTCCGATACGCAGATTAAGTACTGGCTGTCTTGAGGTCAGACAGCCAAGAAGCACACACGTCGCTCCAGGTCTTGAACTTCATCTCCCGGGCAGCTGACTGCATGGTGACATACTTCTCGATCGTCGACTCCATTGCAGATGCGACATCATCGGGATTGAAGGACGGGGAACTCAGACCCAGGGGCATACCGGCGGCCTGGTAGACCAGTGGACCCGGACGCACGTACGCTGCCACCGTCGTGGGCAGGAAGGAGCGGTACGATCCCACATCCGTGACAACCTGGGGGGCGCCCGTGTACAGGTGCTCGAGCTGACAGAGCCCGAACCCCTCGCCATCTGACGTATTGATGCCAATATCGCACATATTGTAGATCTGATTCATCCCCTCATCATTCAATGTGTTCGGCGGAGCCGTGTCGACAACGGCCATGCGCTTCCCGTACACATTGACATCGAGACCTGCACGTTGAAGCTGGTCTGCGAAGATGCGCTGAATGTCGTAGTATGCACCCTTCTGAGGATCAACCGAAGTCACCATGAGAAGCCACAGCGGCTTCCCGGGATGACGACGCAGAAGCTCAACAAATCCCATGATCGTCAGATCCTGACGCTTCCGCTGACTGTTGCGGTTCGCATTCAAGAACACAATGCCCTCCGGAGGAAGACCCACATTCTTGCGCAGGGCTGTACGCTGAACCGGGGGCATGTTCGAGAAGATCGTCGAATCCACGGCATGCTCAATCACCTTCGGAAGAGGAATGTCCTTTCCGTACTCCGTGTAGGTCTGCGCCCACGAGTCCGTGAAGCAATACACCTTATCGGCCGACTTGTTCAGCTCGTCCATGAGCTGGGGGTTAATTCCCTGATACACCTGATCCACATAGAGCCACAGCTTGTACGGTGTCTCACCCTTCTTGTACTTCATGGCCTGAATGAACCGCGCGATGATCATCGGATCATTGTAAATCATGACCACGTCGGGACCGACCATCTCGATGTACTCGTGAATCTTGTTGAAACCAAAGCCCTCCTCCTTCGGATCCTCATTGGCTGCCGCGTCATAGGCCACAATGCCCTCCGGCACCTTGCGGATGTTCTTCTTCTCGGGATGGCGCTGGAATCCAAAGTGAAACGTCTTGACCTTCGGAGCAAGAGTTGCGACCTGCGCCAGGAGATTGGAGACCACCTTTGAATACCCCGTTGTCTGATCGACGTGAGTGCTGACGAGAACGAACCTCATTTGGGTGTATTCTCTCCGATGTGTATAAATAGGATGCAGGTCAACTCTGCACAGGATTATTTGACTGCCCAGAAACGTCGTATCATCGCATCGACATTTGCCCAAACACCTCCGGCTCCACAGCGCAAGTATAATTTCACCTATCTCTCTGTTCTGGCGAACAAGGCCACACAGTACAACAAGGTACCGTATCCACAGACACTCAGTCTGGCACCGGGTGGTCAGACGAGCTCAACGGGTGTATTTGTGGGTGGATCTGTGCCCGGAGGTGTCTACAGTGGAGGAACAGTGGTAAACGGTGTTTACACAGGAATCGGCGCTCAGCTGTCTGCTCAGAGCCAAACGAGCCGCCCCACCATTAGCAGTTGTGCTACATGCCCAACTGCGGTTGGCAACCCACTCCCTGGTTCTTTAATCTAAACAATGAATGTGCGTTAATACAAATGCCGGGTGGCCTCATTCAATTGACCCAGGTCGGCGCCCAAAACCAACTCTTAAATGGGAATCCGTCGATGACCCATTTCAGGGCTGTCTATCGCAGGTATACGAACTTTGCCATGGAGTCCATTCGCATGGACTTTACATCCTCGAACCTCGATTTCAATGTAACACAGACTCGAACGCTGAGCTGTCGCATTGATCGGTATGCCCAGCTCTTGAGCGATACCTATTTGATGATCACACTTCCGGATATTTGGTCGCCTATGGCTCAAGTCACGGTTCCGCCTAACGGATACGACCCCTACTGCAGTGCCATTGGATATGAGTTTCAGTGGATCAAGAACATTGGGTACAATCTGATTGATCACGTCGACATTGTTCTGAACAATGTGACGATCCAGACACTGACTGGCGAGTGGCTGAAGATGTATTCCTACTTTACACATGATACCGCAAAGCGGAGGGTTGTAGATCAGATGGTGGGGAATGTTCGCGAAGTCTATGACCCAGCCAATGCATATGACCGCACGAACCAGTACCCCCATGCCGTGACACCCGCAGTCCTTCCGGCAACCATGCCCTTTACGGCGACACCGGAACCCTCGATCCGTAGCCGTCAGCTCGTCATCCCGCTTCATTTCTGGTTCTGTGAGAACCCGGGCACAGTCCTTCCGCTTGTGTCCCTCCAGAACTCGGAGGCCTATATCAATGTAACGCTGCGTCCACTCAATCAGCTGTATACGGTGATCGATGTGAACCCGGCTCTTTCGACAACTGCAGTTGTTCTGGTTGTATCGTCGTCCGGTGCAGTGACATTCACAACCTCAACTTCCCATGGGCTGGTCACGGGGGGTTCGGTTACACTACAGGGGCTATCTGGATCAGCTGCTCAGCTGAATACCACATTTACTGTCGCATCTGCGCCTTCGACGACTACATTCACCATTGCATCCGGCATCACTGTCGGTTCAGCTGACCAGGTTCAGACGAGGGCGTCGGTGACTGGCTCGACGAACCCCACCTATGGTATGCGAATTCAGCCAACAGGATCCTATCCGATTGGCATGTTCTTAACACCCCCGACAACTGCGGGTATTTCTTCGTCTCCAAACGTTACCACATTTTACGCGAACCCGTACCTGGAAGGCAACTTCATTTACCTTACAGACATGGAGATGAACCAACTTGCAACTGCCGATCAGACATTTCTCCTGAAACAGGTCACATACAAGGTCACTGAAGGCCAGTATGGTGCAAACTCGGATATCCCGGTTCCCATGTTCAACATGGTCACTCGCATCGTGTTTGCTGCTCACCGATCGGATAAGATCATAACCAACGACTGGGACAATTACACGAACTGGTCATCTCCGAACCGTGCGCCCTTTTCTGGTATTAGTGCCAATGCGGGTGATATCCTGTATTCGTCGGGACAGTATCAGCTTTCTTCGATTTCTCCACGTGATGTTATTGCGAATGGAGTTCTGTTGTTAGACGGAAATGAACGCTTTTCTACGAAGCCCACACAGTACTTCTCTCTCTTGCAGCAGTACAGGCACACGAAGGGTGACCAGCCATCCTCCTTGCCGGGTATTTATATGTACTCCTTCGCACTCGACAATGATCAGTATCAACCGAGCGGCGCAATGAACGCAAGTATGTTTAACAAGGTCGTTCTTCGCCTGTCTCTTCAGCAGCCTCTTCCAATCGCTACGGGCGCAAGTTCCCAGTCAATTGTCTGCGTACTGAAATCGACGGCACTGAGTCAGAATCCCGTGGTAATCTCGAATCCCCAGGCCAGGAATCCACCGACACCCTCGGATCCACTGGGTTCGTACATTTACCCGCAAGATCAGCTTCTTTCGGTTGTACGCACAGTTGCGAACAACAACATCATTTTCTCCTACACCTACTCGGTCGGTGTCTACGTTGAGGCGATCAACTATCTGCGAATCGTGAGCGGGGTTGCAAATCTCGTGTTCGCCAATTAACAATGGGTGACGTTAGCGCAGCTCCAGGGGGTGCCGTCCTAATCCTGAACGCCGACTATGTGGTCGGAAACCAGGAGATCGATGTATCTGACTATGTGACAACTCAGCAGGGGGCAAACTATGGTGCTATCAACTTCCCCGTTCAAAAGATGGACGATGACCTCCGTGCCGCGCACAGAATCTCCGCCCCGCCACCTGCTGATGCCGCAGCGATCGCGTTGAACCCACCGCGGTTAACTGTGAACTATACGGATTCCAGCGGGGCATATCACACGGTTAGCTATACAATTACAGAAACGGTTGACATTGGTGAACGATCTGCATTCGGAAAGTTTGTTCAGAAACCGGGCGATGTTCTCTGGAGCATTGGGTTAACTGCAGCCAAGGGGCAGTTCCTTTTCATATTCGTCTTGGTGTGGGCATTGGTGGTTGTATGGTCGTATAAGCAGTGGGGTTTTCTCCAGGATGCATATCTCAACCAGAACATTGGTCCCACGACAGATGACCGGTTAGGCGTCCTCGGGAAATATGTGGGTCTGTTTGTGTACTTTGTCTTCAAATATGGTTCGCTGATCGGGAAGCCGTTTGAGATGCTCTTAGGTGGAGCGGATGTGAAGAGTGGGTGGATTGTTAAGTTCATTTTTGCACTTCTTGCGGCACTGACGCCTGTCAGCTCATTCCTCTTTCAGTTCCTGATTTGGTTTACACTTGTTCAAACTCTTGTCGATATGAATAACAATGCTGGAGGTTAAGTGGGTCATCATTGGCATTCTAACGGGATTGGTGATTGGGTGCGTGTTTGTTCCACCGACCCGCAAGTCCATCGGTGTTCCTAGCCCAGGAAGCAAGGAAGTCTTTCATACTGACACAGGCTGTGTCCGATTTGACTCAACTGAAGTTCCATGCACAGCAGAACCCGACTCAATGAATCTCCTCGCATCTCAGAAGTAATGAAGTTCTCACTTCCCATTACACATGTATTGAGTCGAGGGACACCCTTCTTCTCTTTCATCATTGGACTGGGGCTGACTGTCCTCGTCTTTCACCGCAACTATGATGTGGTCAAAACCCTCGGTGTCCCTGTTCACGATGTGACAAATCGTGTGGTGAAGGCAGATGGAAAATGCTACCGTTACCGCGTGGAAGATGCGGAATGTGAAATCCCGTCTTCCTCATAAACAATGGAAGGTGCCACGTCTCTTGATGCCCTTCTTCCGAGCCCCCAGGGTCCGCAGTCAGCGCCCCCCGTGTATCCCGAAGCCAGTGGCCCTCCGTCCGTGCAGATGCCTGCTCCGTCGTTCAAGCCGTCGCTCCCGGCAATGGGGTTCATGTTTCGGAATCTCCAGCTGTATTTTGCATTCTTTGTTGCAACCTTTGTGCTGTCACTGGCTACACCTCGGAACCTGATGCTCCAGTATATCCCCTCGGCCTACACTGGCAATGGCGTCGTCAGCTACCAGGGTGCCGCGGCACTCGGTGCCGCCTCGGTTGTTCTCGCCCACTTTGTTAACATCTTAATTACAAGCTTTCTTGGTTGATGCCTAGATACGTAATGCAAGTACCCCCTGCTTGGGTGTATCCTCGGATTCTACTTGGTGCCGGAAACCAATTGACTCCAACGTTTGTCGCCAAATATAACATTACCCACGTGGTCAATTGCGCATTTGCCGACGATTGTCCAATGTGGTGGCGGACGCGCCATCCAGGCCAGTACGCTGAACTCCATGCCATCGATTCACTTGCCGTGCGAATCCTCGATTGGTACCCAGAGTTCGAAAACTGGATGCGTCTATTCTTGAGGTCAACGAATGGAACTGTATTTGTTCACTGCAAGGCAGGAATCAATCGATCTGCCTACTTGGTTTTGACGTTCGTATGCAAGAACTCCGGCATTGATTTCGACACATTGTTGTCGGCTGTGCGTAAGCAGAGACCGATTGTATGTGATAATTCTGCTTTCATGAAACAGGTGAAGGACGAACTATATGGACGTGTTCCGAGTCAGGAAAACACGTGACACGGAGGCCGCATCGATGGGGACGCTCGACTCTGTTCACCAGAACATTGTGACCGAGCTTCGAGACTCGAAAACTCATTCGGAGGAGCTAACCGAGGAAGCAGTGGGACTTAGAGTTCGTTTGGAGAACCTTCGTTCGTCAAACGAAATCGGGGACGTTGTCATGTGCTCTACATGGGAAGCCCGAATCCGCGAGATCGAAGCCGAGCTGTCGAGGGCAAACCCAGTTGAAGATTATTATATGAAAAACATGGACATCCTTATGGATTACTACAATCGACCGGTACAGGTCGCGCAGAATTCCCGGGATACGTCCACGTTTCTCAAGTTCTTCACTGCAGCTGCCCCCGTAGAGTCGAAGAAACAAATGTTCGATGAATACGTTGCGCGAATGAAGCTCGGAAATGCCCCGGAGGTGACGCAGCAGATGACCGAGCATTGTGTTGGATGCAACGTGGCTCGTGAGGAGATTAGCTCAGAGGGCATTCTTGTCTGCCCGAAGTGTGGATCAGAGGAGTATTCGCTGGTGGTGTCCGACTTTCCATCGTTTCGTGATCCACCCAAGGAGCGCAATAACTATGCGTACAAGAAGATCAACCACCTCAATGAGATCCTGAACCAGTTTCAAGCCAAGGAGTCCACTATGATTCCCGAGGAGGTGATGAACGAGGTCGTGCTCGAGATCCGTAAGCGTCGCATCAACAATATTGCTGATCTGACGGAGAAGGAGATTCGTGAAATTCTGAAGAAGCTGGGGCGCTCAAAGTATTATGAACATGCTGCCCACATTCTGAGTCGACTGAACGGCAACCCGCCGCCCACCATCACGCCCGAGATTGAGGAGAAGATACGTGCCATGTTCCAGGAGATCCAAGCGCCCTTCCTGCTCTACTGCCCGAACGACCGCACGAACTTCTTGTCGTACTCGTATATTTTGTATAAGTTCTTCGAGCTGCTGGATCTCGATGAATATAAGGTGTACTTTCCACTGCTGAAGTCGCGCGATCGTTTGATCGCACACGACCATATATGGGCAAAGATCTGCGAATACTTGCAATGGCAGTTTATTCGCAGCGTTTAGATAAATGCCGAGTGTATTGGACGCCTTTATCCAGAAAGATCCCAAGTATGCAGAGGCGCGAAATGCAATGACAGCCTCAGGTCAGCCTTTTTCCTTAAAAGATGTGTTTATACGTGCCGACGGACTTGCTCCTGGGGCGCGGGAAAAACTCAAGCCAATGCTTGAAGAAGCGTATGCTCCTGCCAAGTATGATGAAGCTGCTCAGAAATTTCAAGAACCCGGAAGCATGGGGGGATTAAATTCAATGTATCAGGGACAGGGACAGGCATGGTATAATTACTATTCATTTATTGAGTCTGAGATGAAGAAGGGTAGCACCAAGCAGAAATCACAAGGCGGTCGCCGTCGCCGTAAGACCCGCCGTAGCCATCGGTCTAAGTCCAAGACACGCGGTCGTCGGTAATACGGAGTTTAAGAACGTGTACATATACAAAATGTCGCACGTAGTTCGCGTCGCGGGGCGAATGATTGAACTTTCGGGGCTACATGGTGTCTGGCTTGGAAGCAAACATCCAATCGGCTCACGCATCACACTGTATTATATCAATGGCCAGCCCACGCAGACGATCGACTATGAGTCTGGTCAGTTGGAACAGGCCGAAAAGGACAGGAATGCGATAAAGGACGCATTACGCCCACAACTCGCTAGTAATTTACCTACACCTCGCTAACCAACCCAAATGGACCCCACCAAGCAGTACAAGGACAAGAAGACAGGTGAGTTGCTCGGCCGGTTCGTGAAGACAGAGGACGATTACCCAGATGGTCCGTGGCGTGGTGGTGTCACGCGTCATACGTTCGAGAAGGACGGGAAGCTGCACACGGTCAATGGACCGTACAATGATGTGAGCGGGTATGAGATTGTCTAGGGGGTTAATAATGGCCGAGGTTCCTGCGGCACACGAACCTGCGTATACGGTCACGGCGTATGATTGTGCCACCGACCTCGCCAAAATCAAGGAGCTCGCGGTATTGGCCGACAGTCAGCAAACTGGCGACCCGAGACCGTTTGACCCACGTGTTCTTCCTTGGATTCACGGGTGTGACAAGAGTCACAAGACGGTTATTCACGTTCGGCATTACGTCGCACAGAAGCCTGATGGCACAATCGTCGGTTGGTTAATGGCGGAAACCAGGAAACGGTTTGGTCGTATCTACGTATATCTCTCCGAGATCAGTGCGACCCGTATTCCATCTCCCGAGCACAGGGGCATTGGTCAGGCACTCCACGCCAAACTGGTCGAAGATGCCAAGAGGGACGGGGCGTTTTTCATCTATTTATATCCGCTGACAGAGGCTGCGAAGGCGACGTATACAAAATGGGGATATTCTACACCGTATCCCAATGTGAAGCAACAATTCCTTGAACTGAAAGCAGCGACAGACAAGAAGAGGGTTGTACCTGAACGACTGGTGGCAAAACTGAAGGAACCGGATCCCAGAACGCTGTTTCCGGAGGCGAGTGCTATCGCTTCCCAACTTGGTGACTCAAAATTCGCAATGACGATTAAGAGTCGAGGGCTTAAGGATGACCCTGTGTTCGTCGCACGTCTGCGTAATGCGTTGGAAACCATCGCGGTGTTCACAGATGCTGGAGACGAGGGAGAAGAGACGATGGACTCAAGTGAACAGCTTGCCTTGTTACATGAGGTCTTTGACACTGCGGGAGGTGGCCGTCGCAAGACCGCCAGGAACACGCACCGTCTCCGGTTCCTTCGCAAACACCACCTGCCTGTTCACGGGTATTCCGTCGAAGAGCTCTCCAAGATTTCGCATGTTCCCCGCCCCATTCTCCAACAGGTGTACGATCGTGGCATTGGTGCCTACAAAACCAACCCCACTTCTGTGCGAATGAAGGGAACCTTCAAGAAGGGCGTGAATGCCCCGTATAGCAAGAAGCTGAGCAAGGAGCAGTGGGCAATGGCTCGGGTCTATTCGTTCCTCGATGGAAACCCGAAACATGATACAGACCTTCGGCGCAAAACTCGTCGGTGGCATAAGTAATGGCTGACACTCCAATCATTGTATATGCGTTTTTGGGTGTATTTGCAGGTGTGATCGCTCTCGGTTTCTATCAGACATATGCAATGATACAGAACCCGGTCGCCCTCCAGACAGTGGCAAAGGGTGAGGCAGTTGCTCTCGGCGCAGAAGGCGTGGGTGAAGGGTTTGCTGCTATGAACGGACAGGGTCGCCGCAAGACCAAGAAGGGGAAGCGTCGTCAGCGGAAAACTTATAGAAAGACTAAGTAAATGGTGGCTGAGTCTGAAGTAACAAAAGGTGTTCCGAGTAGCTGGGTAGAGACATATTACTACGTGATCTTCTGGATTGTGGCCGCATCCGCTGCCCTCGTGGTGCTGTTTGAGCTCTATGTCATGTCTGTGTCGCCCAAGCGTGGATTCTACCTCTTCCTCCGGTCGGCTCCTGCGTTAATCCTGGGCGTTGTCAATGCCATGTTCCTGTATATCCTCAGCGTACGTGCGTTGAAGTAATCTCGGGAATGAACAATGGGCGATATATACGTCATCCTGGTAAACAATGACGTGCTCGACGGGAAGACCTACCGAACATTTGATGAAGCGAAACAGGCACTCATAGCCACGGCTATGGCGAAGGAGTGGAGGCTTGAAAACAACAAAAGTGACGCTCCGATACATGGCTTCGAAAACAAGTTTGGATTCACGGACGATGAGTATACAAAACCAGTTGACTTTCCGGACGAAACAGGCGATCGTACGGATCTGTATACGAGGGGAGAGGACGTGGGTAACCCGGAACCCATAAATATACGTAAGCTGAAGTTGAAGACCGATGGTGGCCGGGGCGTTCGGCGCAAGACCGCCAAGACTATCCGCATGAAAAAAGGCGAGTATCTGCGTGAGCATCACCATCTGTTTCGGGTGCTGCGGAATCCTACACGACGTGCATTGAACGCTGAACTGCGGAAGCAGAAGGAGCTGCGGGAGAGGGGGTTGAAGGGTTAGCTCAACGCCAGTTCCAACTCGGCATTGAGCTGCTTCTGAATCGGCGACGTCTGTGTTGGACGCAACGTCTTCAGATTGAGCGTGTAGAGCGACTTGCCCTTTGGATCGTTGCGGTCTTTGAACGTAAGGAAGTCGGTATTCTCCCACGTGTGAACCTTGCCAACATAATGATCCATACTGAGCCCAATGTGAGCCCCAATCTTGTGAATGAGCTTCATTGAAATACCCTCTGGCTCTGTCTGAACGGCTGCGGGTTGACAAACAACCAGCTTTTGTGCAGCCACCTTGTTCATATGAATCTGAATCTGTTCGGGTGTGTACTTTACAAGTT
>Ga0208253_1000899_pt1 | contig 10828 bp, 10 predicted proteins | sample CryBogCBE10Oct08_FD_184573 | JGI IMG/M metagenome (GOLD analysis project Ga0208253, IMG submission 184573) | Freshwater microbial communities from Crystal Bog, Wisconsin, USA - CBE10Oct08 (SPAdes) | ecosystem: Environmental > Aquatic > Freshwater > Lake | place: Crystal Bog, Wisconsin, USA...
CGGTAATACTACTTTTGGTTCTAACCTTACTTGCTACGGTGGCGGTGGCGGTGGCTATGGTACAAACAATACTGGCGGCGGCGTTAGTGCTACAGGTTCTGCTTTAGCAATACAAGGCAGTTCTGGAGGTTCTCCAGGCATTGGTTACTCTTTAGGCATATCAAGTGGTCAATATTGGGCTGGTGGATATGGTGGTGTATCTCCATTTGGCGGTGGAAGTAACGGCTGGTGGGCTGGAACTTCTGTTGCAGCTATAGCTAACTCAGGGTCTGGCGGCGGCGGTGGTGGGGTTGGTTCAGTAAACGCTATTCCTGGCGCTGGTGGTGGTGCAGGTGGTTATATTGAAGCCTACATCACAAGTCCATCCGCAACATATTCTTATGCTATCGGTGCTGGCGGGACAGCTGGTCCAGCTTATTCAAACGGTTATGCGGGTGGTGCTGGTGGTTCTGGCGTAATTATTATTGCTGCTTATTTTAGTTAAGGAACGTTATGAAAAAATACGCAATTATTCAAAATGGATTGGTAGTTAATAGTATTGAGTACAAAACACCCCCAGAGAACCCACTCCCTGGTTTTGATGATACTTACATTGCTATTCAATCTGATGCTGGTCCTGGATACACATACGCTAATGGTATATTTACTCCGCCACAACCATACCCGTCTTGGGTATTAGTAGACAATGTTTGGACCGCCCCAGTTGCATACCCTACAGACGGTAAACCCTATATTTGGAACGAAGCAACTAAATCTTGGGTTAGCTTCTAATGTTTGGATACGCTGCGTTTGCCCAACCTACGTTTGCTGGATTAGCAAACTCATACTTTCCTGCATCTATTACGGAAGGTATGACAGTAGGCGATAGCAATACACAGGCTTTTTCTTTTTTACAAAGTGTTACTGAACCTGTAGTAATGTATGAGCAACAGTCTTTGCCCGGGCAGTTTTACCAGTCTATTATTGAAAGCTTTAGTTCCGCTGACTCTAGCACACAGCTTTCTGCGTTTTTAGAATCGCTTGCAGAAAACCTCAACCCTGCTAGTGTTCAGTCAATTACGGCGCAATTTGCTACAGCACAAACAGAAAATAGCACATTAGGTGATTCTTCAGTTCAATATTTTGCTGCTTTGGAATCTCGTGATGAACCATTTACAATGGCGGACTCAAACACCCAACAGTCTAACTTTAATCAAAGCATTACAGAAAATAGTAACCTAGCCGACATAAATTTAATTGCAGCCCAATTTAAAGTATCTATTGCTGAAGCTATTACTATGGGAAGTGTAGAGTCTATAGCTGCTCAGTTTGCTACTAGTATTACTGAAAATATGACATTGGCACAAGTAGCTATTATTGTTAATGCGTTTTTTGTAAGTCTTGTAGAAAACTTTAGCATAACTAGCACCCAAACAATTACTGCTCAGTTTGCTCAATCAATAACAGAAAACATTAAGTTAGCTGATGTTGAAACTATTACAGCCCAGTTTAAAACCTCCATTAATGAAGTCTTTTACATGCTAGACGTGCAATTCCCACGTGGTTGGATTAAAATTAACGATAATCAAAGTACTACTTGGGCCGCTATTAATAATGCAGGGGGCGGTAGTTGGACACAAATTGACGATACACAAAACCCAAACTGGGTTGAAATTAATGATTTTCAAGGATAAAACATGGCATCTACATATTCAACTAGTCTAAAAATCCAGTTAATGGGTAACGGAGAGGACTCTGGTACTTGGGGTTCTATTACCAATACAAACTGGAATTTAATGGAACAGGCAGTGGCTGGCGTTCAAACCATTACCATGTCTAATTCTAATTATCAGCTATCTAACCTTAATGGCGTAACAGATGAAGCTCGTAATATGGTTTTAGTAGTAAACGGAACCAACTCAGCTATCTACCAAGTTATTGCCCCATTAGTTCAAAAGTTTTATGTAATATCAAACCAAACAGTAGGCGGATACGCAATTACTATTGGGGGTGCATCTGGTTCTATTGTTACTGTACCTAATGGAACAACTGTACAAGTGTATTGCGATGGTACAAATTTTTATTCTGCTCAAACTTCATCCGCCGGTAACTTTAATGTAAACGGTAATTTATCTGTTGGTGGTAATTTAACTGTAACTGGAATTACAAATATTATTCCTGCGGGTGTTATTCAAATGTGGCCTACAACTTCTGCACCATCTGGATTTTTATTGTGCGCTGGAGCAGCGGTGTCTCGTACCACATATGCAGCTCTTTTTGCGGTTATTGGTACAACTTTTGGTGCGGGTGATGGCTCGACTACTTTTAACGTGCCAAACTATACAAACCAAATGCCAATTGGCGCTGGCGGCTCATATGCTTTAGCTTCAACTGGTGGTTCTACAAGTATTACAACAAGTAACTTACCAAGTCATACCCATACATTTAATGGTACGACTGGGGCTATGAACTCCAACCAAAACCATAACCACGCTGCTAATGATGCTGGTCACCAACATGGATTTATTGACCAAAACAATAATCCAACAGGATTATTAGCTTTTCAAAACGGATCATTTTACGCCGCTACTGGTGGAAATAGCGCACAAGTTGCTTACGATACTGCTGTCGGTTATGCAAACCCACAAATTGCTAACGCCAATATTGACCATACCCATAATTTCTCTGGAACAACTAATGGTACTGGATCTGGTTCTGCTTTCTTACCACCATATTTAGCTATTAACTTTATTATCAAAACATAATGAAAGATATTCTTAAACAGCTCCTTACCGGCAAAGATAACCAAACATATGATTTGGCTAGAGTTACTTGGCTGCTTGGTTTTGTTGCTGTTATTGGTTTGGCTGGATATGAAGTGATGCATGGATCAGTTAATCTTAGGGAATTAGCCGAAGCTCTTGGAATTGTATCTGGCGCTAGCGGTGCCAGCGTTATGATGAAAAAAGATGCGGAGCCTCAATAATGTGGGGACTTTTAAATGGGTACATTAATTACATCAAAATTGGACTGGCTGTGGGTCTTTGCGTTGCTTGCTTCTTTGGCGGCTTTCATATTGGTAATAGTAGATACTTGGAATACAAGGCAAACGTTGAATCAATCGCTAAAGCGCAAGAAGCACATAACCAAGAAATCGAACAGCAACACGAACTAGTTAACAAAGGAATTCAAAATGAGTATGAAGGTAAGCTTGCTGCTTTGCGCAATTTTTATGGTAGGATGCAGCTCAACCCCAGTAGCGGTGCAATGTCCGGCATTTCCCCAACCCCCAAAGGAACTGATGCGGAAACCGCCTACCCAATACTTGTTGGACAATGCGCTGAAACAACCCTCCAAGTAAATCTATGGCAAGAATGGGCTACAGAAAACGGGTTAATTAAATGAACCAAGAGCAGCTAACAGTGTTGGGAATAGACCAAAAATGGCTGGAACCACTTAACCAAACATTTGCAAAATACGATATTAATACGCCAACTAGACAAGCATCTTTTATAGGACAGTGCCAACATGAATCAGGAAACTTTAAAACTTTGGAAGAGAACCTTCATTACTCTGCCGATGGACTTATGCGTACATGGCCCTCAAGATTTCCTAGTCGAGATGTGGCTGAACAATATGCACAAAATCCAGAAAAAATCGCTAATAAAGTATACGCAGGACGCATGGGAAATACAGAAGAAGGCGATGGATGGGCTTATCATGGCAGGGGGCTTATACAGCTAACTGGTAGGGAAAACTATGACAACTGTGGAAAAGGAATTGGCGTTGTTCTTATTGATAAACCACAGCTTTTGGTTGAGCCTATGTATGCTTGTTTGTCTGCAGGGTGGTTCTGGAACAAAAAAGGATTAAATATATTAGCGGATAAATTAGATTATCCAGAAATGACTAAGAGAATTAACGGCGGCTTGCTGGGTTTAGCCGACAGAATTGCTAAAATAAACAAAGCAAAAGAGATACTAGGGTAAACCATGCCATTACAAAAACTACAATTTAGACCCGGTTTAAACCGTGAAGGTACTGATTACTCTAACGAGGGTGGTTGGTATGACGGGGATAAAATTCGTTTTCGTTCTGGCTTCCCAGAAAAAATTGGTGGTTGGCAACAACTTTCACCAAATCAATTTAATGGTGTTGCACGTTCTATTTGGATATGGCAGGACGGTGATTCTGGTGTAGGTAATCAATATATTGGAGTGGGTACTAATTCAAACTATTATATTTATTTTGGTGGTGTGTATAACAATATTACACCAATTATTTATACAAGTACTTTAACAAACCCTTTTGCAACCACTAACGGTTCTACAACAATAACTGTAACTGACCCAAACTATAGCCCATCATCTGGTGATTCTGTAACTTTTTCTGGCGCAACTTCCGTTGGCGGGTTGGTTCTTAACGGTACATACGTAATTAAAACTACTCCTACCACAAGTACATATACTATTACTGCATCTGCCCCTGCGTCTTCTACGGCTACTGGCGGTGGTACGGTTACTGCAACATATGAATATCCTATAGGCAATACTGTTTATACTATCGGTACTGGTTGGGGTGCAGGGCCTTGGGGCGGTGTGTATAGTCCGGTTGTAAAACTTTTAGGCAGTAATCCACTAGCAACAACTTCTGGTAGCAGCACAATTACTGTTACTCAAACTGCACATGGTATGGCTAATGGTACTTCTATTGTTTTATCTGGCGCAACCGCTACTGGCGGTGTTTCTGCTGTTATTTTAAATAACTCTTATGTTATTTCTGGGGTTACTACTAATACTTACAACATTACATTACCTAGTTCATATACCGCTTCTTCAACTACCACAGGTGGCGGCTCGCAAGTATTTGTTTTAGAAGGTTCTGGAACTTATGGATGGGGCACATCTTTTTCTGCGGGTATTGGATCACAGCTTCGTCTTTGGTCTAATGATAACTACGGATCAGATCTTGTAATTGCCCCTCGTGGGGGTCCAATTTTTTATTGGCAAGATAGTGGTACAGTAAGCACCCGTGCTCAGTATTTAAGCAACTTAGCTAACTCTACTACCGCACTTACTGATAATGCAACCTTTGCTGGAAGTGCAACGTCTATTACTGTTTCTAGTGCAGTAGCCCCAAGCATTTATCCATATATGGTGATTACTGGTACTAATTTACCAGCAAATACAAAAGTAGCTTCAACTTATATTACCGGCGCAACTACAGTGCCGATTACTACAACAACTACTGGCGCCAGTTCTGGTTCGTATAATTTTTCTTATGCTGGGGCATACGTCCCAAGTGCAACTTACCAAGTAATTGCTTCTGCTATTCAAGAGTTTGTTATTGCTTTTGGCTCCAATTCGTATGTACCAAATAATGCTAATACGGCATTTAATCCTATGTTGGTTCGTTGGTCAGACCAGGGTAATGCTTATCAATGGGTCCCACAATTAACTAACCAGTCGGGCGAATATTTACTGACAAACGGCTCTTACATTATGGGCGCCCGTGCAACCCGCCAAGAGATTTTGGTTTGGACAGATTCTTGCTTATATTCTATGCAATATTTGGGTGCTCCTTATGTTTGGGGTTTCCAGGTATTGATGGACAACATTTCTGTTATATCGCCTAACTCCATGATTACGATTAACAACGTAACGTACTGGATGGGTAAAGACCGTTTCTATATGTACTCCGGCCGTGTTGAAGTTTTACCATGTGCCTTGCGCCAATATATTTTTAATGATATTAATCAAGAACAAGCATACCAAGTAGTTACTGGCGCAAATGAAGCATATAACGAGGTTTGGTGGTTCTACGTGAGCCAAAGTAGTGCAAACACCGTTGTCGATAAATATATTATTTACAACTACTTAGATCGAGTTTGGTATTACGGAACTATGGGACGCACCGCTTGGATGCAAACAGGCACCCAACCGTACCCTATTGCTGCAGATTACAACGGAAGACTTTTGTACCATGAAATCGGGTGCGACGATTTGTCGACTTCTACAACCTTACCGATTGATGCATATGTACAAAGTTCTGATTTTGATATTGGCGATGGTCACAATTTTGGTTTCGTCTGGCGAATACTTCCTGACGTTAACTTTAACGGGTCTACTACTAATCAGCCCAGCGTTACGATGACGGTTAAACCCCGTCAAAACTCTGGAACCCCGTATGGCCAGGCTGACAACCCACAAGTTCAATCCGCACAAAACTACACAGTTGTGCCAGAATATACTATTCAGCAGTTTGATGGTCAGGTGTATACCCGCCTGCGTGGTCGTCAAATGGCATTTAGAATTGAATCAACTGGTGTAGGTGTAGCTTGGCAGTTAGGTAGTCCACGTATTGATATTAGACCTGATGGGCGCAGATAATGACTATTCCAGCCTACCAAAACTATAATGGCACGCCATTAATACCTACGCCACCTAACTTATTAATTGCGCCCGCCGACTATAGCCAGCAGTATCAAGACCAATTAAATAACGCCCTACGCCTATACTTTACGCTTTTAAACAACTTTTCTCAGGCTTTAGCTACTCCTGATTTAGGTACTACTACCCAAAGACCAACAACAAAGCTTTTGACTGGGCAACAGTTTTTTGATACTACTTTAGGATATCCTATTTGGTGGAATGGAACTAAGTGGGTAAATGCTTCCGGAACGGCAGTTTAAATGATAAACTTGAACAAAATTACGAGGTGAGGCCTTATGGGACTACACAATACAGCACATTACTTAAAATCTAAGGGTCGGAACGACGATACTGAGCTTGTCCATATGACCAAAGGCGAGGTTCAAGCCCTTAAAGGTTTGGCTGCACAGCATGGTGGTTCCCTTACCACTAACCCAGAAACAGGCCTTCCAGAAGCAGGATTTTTAAGCTCTGTATTACCTATGGTGGCAGGTGTTGCTGCCGCTGCATTTGCCCCAGAACTGCTCCCTTTAATTGCCGGCGGTATTGGCGTTGCCGACTATGCTGCAACAGGCTCTCTTACTAAAGGTTTATTGGCTGGTCTGTCGGCTTATGGCGCTGGCGGTATTGGTGAAGGGTTAACTGCTGCGGGAGATACCGCTTTAGCTAATGCCGGAGAAGATGCTATTGGTCAGTTTGCTCAAGAAGGTGCTAATTCTGCTGATATTGTGGCTAATCAGGCAAGTAATTTTTCTAAAATGGGTACCGGTATAAATTCTTTAGCATCAACCCCAGGCGCTCTTGGTAGTTTTGCCGCTAATAATATGAGTAATATAGCTATGGCAGGTGCTCCATTATTGATGAATACGTTGGGAAGTAATCGCTCAACTATACCTGCTGCTACGTCTACAACTACAAGTACTAACCCAATGGGGTTAAAGACACTATCTCCAGACTTTAAGGGTACATTCCCAGCGCAGCCAAATCCACCTTATCAAGCGCACTATCCAAATTACGTACAAACTCCATATAATGCGCAAACGGGTACCCCAGCGGTTCAGTCTCCCGCCTCAACTATTTATGCGGCGGATGGTGGTTTAATGCAATCTGGGCCAGCACAAACAAACTTTATGGGTCAAGATATGTACCCACAAAGCCAAATTCAACGTTCTTACTACGCAACGCCAACTCAAATGCCTACATCTGCACAACAGACTATGGCTAGCTATGAGCCAAAAACTAACCCATTAACTGGCGAATTAACTGCAAATATGCGTGAAGGTGGTATTGCTTCTTATTCTGGTAAATATGGCAGCGTTGTGGCTATGAATGAAGCTACGCAAGATTTACAAGATTTATATGGTCACCGTCCAATCATGTCTACACCTTCTGCAGATGTAGGTATTTACCAAGATACTGACCCAAATACTCGACATTTAAGCCCATACGAAGCTGCTTTATATCGTATAAAACAAAAAGCCTCGGCTGCTGGTTTAGGTAAAAACGCTGTTAATTTGCCTTCAGCTTCAACTACTTACGGTAAAATCAACGTTGATGATACGCCTGATACTACTGATATGGCTTCTGGTGGTATTACAAGTCTAGGTAGCTACGCTGCTGGTGGAAATCCAAGATTATTAAAAGGTCCTGGAGATGGCATGAGCGACTCTATTCCTGCTAATATTGGGGGTAAACAACCAGCTCGCTTGGCCGACGGTGAATTTGTAGTGCCTGCTGATGTAGTAAGTCATTTAGGTAATGGCTCAACTGATGCTGGCGCTAAAAAGCTATATACCATGATGGACAATATCCGTCGTGCACGTACTGGAAGAAAGAAGCAAGCACCTGCGGTAAAGGCGGATAAATATCTACCAAAATGACAACACTTGTATACGCAGATGTAGATGGGTTTGCAGTTTTAAATGAGATGGATGAGTTATTTCCAGCTCATTATGAAGAGTTATGTGTAACAAAAGAATTTGATTACGAGCCTGATTACGATGCTTACAAGCGTATGGCAGAAGCAGGAATGTTGCGGTGCATTACTTGTAGGGCAGATGGTGAATTAATTGGCTATATTGTATTTTTTATAACCCCACACCTACATTACAAGTCTTGTATAACTGCAATGGAAGATATTTATTTTGTGCGAAAAGATTATCGCAAAGGTAGGGTAGGAATTAAACTTTTTCAGTATGCTGAAAAGGTTTTGAAAGAACGTGGTGTACAGCGGATTGTTATGCATACTAAAGTGCATTTAGACAATTCACGGTTGTTTGAGTATTTGGGTTACAAAATGACAGACAAAGTATTTACTAAGATGATAGGAAATTAATATGGGCGGCGGACCATCTCCAGCACCGGCACCATCGGGGCCAACACAAACAACAGTCCAGAATACTAATATTCCGGATTATGCACAACCGTATGTTAGCAATATGCTTAACGCCACACAGGCGCAGCTATTTAATTTAGATTCGAATGGACAAATTTCTGGATTTCAGCCGTACACTCCGTATAGCAATGACCCTACCAAGTATGTAGCTGGTTTTTCTCCACTACAACAACAGGCGCAATCATCTGCTGCTAACTTACAAATGCCTGGTCAATACGGTGCTGCCACCGGTATGGCTGGCGCTAGTGGTTTAGGCTCATTAGGTGTTGCAGGACAAGCAAGCCAAGCAGGTCAAAATTTACAAAATACATTAACTAACCCCGGCAGTATGGCGCAGTACATGAACCCATACTTACAAAATACATTAGCCCCAGCAGAGCAGTTATTAAACCAGCAATATGGCATGCAAGGCGCTTCTCAACAAGGCGCTGCTACCCAACAGGGTGCCTTTGGCGGCTCTCGTAATGCGTTAATGCAGGGATTAAATGAGCAAAACCGTATGCTTGCGCAAAACCAATTAGTTGGTAATGCCTATAACCAAGCCTATCAAAATGCTCAGCAACAAGCTACAAACGTAGCTAACGTTGGTTTACAAGGACAACAAACTGCTATACAAGGTCTTGGTCAAGCTAACACTGCGGCTGGTAATTTAGCCGGTATTGGTGGACAACAACTTTCTGCTCAACAGGGCATTATTGGTACACAAGCTACTCAAGGCGCAGCACAACAAGCCCAGCAACAACAGATTATTAATCAGGCTATTCAAAACTACGCTACTGCGCAGCAATATCCATTGCTTCAGTTGGGCACAATGTCCAATATGTTGCGTGGTTTGCCTATGCAGGCTTCTACTACTTCTATTTACCAAGCGCAGCCGACTGCTACTCAACAAGCTATTGGTCTTGGCGGAACTGCCGCAGCCCTTGGCGCTGCATTTGGTGGTGGTAACGTCGGTAAGAAAGAAGGCGGTATTATTGCTATGCGTAAAGGTGGTAAGGTACCAGGATTTAAATATGGTGCGGTTATTAATGATGAGCAACTACAATCTGATGCCCGCCAATTAGGTGCAGCTCAAGGACAGCCTGGTCAACCAAGCCCATTACAACAACGGATTAATGATCCACAAGTTAATGCTAATGAACGTATGATTTTCCAAGGTGTTCAGGCCGACCAAAATCGTTTACGCCAAAACCCAGGCGCAGCTCAAGCTTTAATGCAAGCTGCTCAACCACCACAACCACAACAACTTGACCCAAGAATGATGGAGCAAGCCCGTATGTCTGGTCTTGGCGCTGCAGGTGGTCCCGCATTTAATTCTCAAAGTTTTGCTGGTGGTGGCATTATTGCTTTTGCTGACCAAGGTTTAGTTCCTGAGCCAAAAGCACCTACAAACCCAACTACCCCCGAAGAGTTTGCTGCAGCACGTGATGCTATGATGGCTAAACGTGGTGTTACTACCGGCCCAACAGAAGCTGAAAAAGCTTATGCAGAACAACTAAAAGGTCGTGGTAGTGATGCATCACGTAACCGTGAACTTGCTTTAGCTATTGCTCAAGGTTTTGCTAAAGTCGGTACTACCCCAGCCCCTGGAGGTTTAATGCAGGCACTTAATATGGGTGTCCAAACAGCTATTCCAGGTATTGCTAAAGCATACGAAGCTCAAGAATCTGCTAAAGATGCTGCGGCTAAAGCTGCTTCTGACTTATCCGAAGCACAACGTAAGTTTGCTGCTGGTGATGTTGATGAGGCTTGGAAAGATTACGACTCATATCAGAAAAATAAAACGTCTGAAAAAGTTGCTCAAATCCACGCTTCTGTTGCTGGTCAACAAGCTAATGCAGAAAAAGGCTATGTACAACAGCTTTTACAACAAGGCTATAGCTTGCCAGATGCATTGCAAATTGTTAAAGGCGCTGGTCGTGCCGAGTCTGTTGAAAGCGCAAATGCTAAGATTCTTCTTAAAGATATCAACGACCAAATCTTTAATTTGGATCCTAAGAAAGACGCAGCTAAGATTGCAGAG
>Ga0208253_1000900_pt1 | contig 10821 bp, 12 predicted proteins | sample CryBogCBE10Oct08_FD_184573 | JGI IMG/M metagenome (GOLD analysis project Ga0208253, IMG submission 184573) | Freshwater microbial communities from Crystal Bog, Wisconsin, USA - CBE10Oct08 (SPAdes) | ecosystem: Environmental > Aquatic > Freshwater > Lake | place: Crystal Bog, Wisconsin, USA...
AGATAACCTAGATTATACAACAAACAGGATTTAAGTTAACATTTATTTGTATTAACCGTTGCGTTTTGACAACACTTTATCAATCAGTCCATACGCAAGTGATTCGTCAGCACTCATGTATTTGTCACGATCCATGTCACGCTCAAAGTCCTCATAGGTCTTACCTGCTGTATTGTGATTGACGTAGATTTGGGTCAATCGCTTTTTCAAATAAGTGATTTCCTTATATGAAATTTCAATATCACTTTGCATACCACGAGCACCACCGGAGGGTTGATGGATCATGTGTCGTGCATTTGGGAGCATAAAGCGTTTGCCAGGTGCGCCTGCTTGGGCGAGTAAAGACCCCATAGAACAAGCCTGCCCCATAACAATCGTTTGTACATCGGGGGCAATGAATTGCATACAATCATAGATTGCCATTCCTGCAGTGACGCTACCTCCGGGGCTATTAATGTACATAGAAATGTCTTTAGTAGCGTCTTCACTCTCCAAGAAAAGTAATTGGGCAACAATCAAGTTTGCCATACTGTCGTGAACTTCACCCTCAAGTAAAATGACACGGTCTCGCATTAACCGACTATAAATGTCGTAACTACGCTCGCCTTTGCTTGTTGATTCTACAACGATTGGTACTAAACTCATGTGTTTCCTTATAGTAAAACTCTTATTATACAGAGTTTTAACTATAAGTCAACATGTTTGGTTACCAATTAATCGGTTACTTTGAAACTTAACCCTGCGTTTGCTGGGTTGCCCGCTTCTGCTTTAGTGTGTAAGTAAACGTTACCGTCAATCTTACCTGGCCATAGAACCTTAGCAGTTAGTTTCTTGCCCACAACACGACTGAAAATCTGTACGAAATTCTCGTCTAATAGTTCCAAAATTGTCTGACGGAAATTTGGAATAGGATCTGTTGCATTGAATGCTTCAACAAAGTCTTTGATGGTTGCATATGCAAAGATACCACCTTGGGTCGAACGACCTTTGATGTTTTTAGTCTTGATAACTTGTTGAAACTTAGCTGGTAATTTAGAACCAGTCTTGATGCTGTTTGTTACTAAACTAAAATCTTCTTCACTGAAAGGAAGTATGCCTCTGTAAATCGTAGGGACACTCTCTGGATAATAATGATTTAGAAAGTTCATTGCTGCCATTGGTTGATTGACAACTTTGGTATTTTGAATCAATTGAATGAAGTCGATTGCGCCACCTGGCTTAACTTTCTTAGTGAACTTCTCAGATAGTGTTAGACCACTGATAGCAGGAGCAGCTCCTACAGCAGTTTTACCGATACCACCTTTGCTACTAATCATTAATGTTTGACCAGTTTGAGAGTTCTGCACACCATAACTATCACTCAATGCACTATTCTGTTCACCGGGGAAAATCAATGTTAGATTACTTAAATCAGGTGCGTTGATGAATTTTAAGAATTCTTGCTTCTTAGGGAAATCAGCAACATCATGTACCATTTCTAAGATGCCTAGATATTCACCTGCATCAATAGCAATTAACTTTTGTGTCTTTTCATCACACTTACTCAAATCAGGCAATTGACCTTTGTAGATTTCTGCCGCCGCTTGTTTAATTGCAGTACCAACTGGACCCGCATTTTCTAATACATCATTGGCTGCAATAGTTGAGTATAAGTTCTTAGCTAGAATAGCTTTCTTAGCATCTAATGCACGTTTAACTTCCTCATCAGGAGTCAATACAACTTTGTCTTTTGCCTTAACACCTTTAGGATTGATAGGATCGGCAGCAATACCAATACCGATAGGCTGTACGTTGACAGCTTGTGTAAATTGTCCACGTGGGGTTTGTAAGTCAGCCTTTTCAAATTTACTAACTGGCATAGATGCTTTAACTACTTGTCCGTTAGCATCTTTATAAGTTACTTTAATTGCTAAACTAGGAACCGGTGCTGATGGATTTGACATCCTATCTTGAATACCCTTTTCAATGGCATTTTTCAACAATGGTGCTTGACCTGGTTCAGGAATGAATTCAATACCTGGATAGTCTTTAGCAACGAACGGAGTTCTGTCTATTAATTTCTGTAGGAAATTCTTAGGTCTCCAATCCAAGTACTTGGGGTTAAATAATTCACTTGGACTTAAAGCTGCTTCGCTTAAAAATTCTCTTGCTCTCATCAACAAATCCTCAATAATAGAGTATTTATCTTATATTACGCTTTAAATAAATCTTGATGTTTAAACCAGCGGCGCATACTGTGTGCTGTTTTTAATGGAATATCATGCTCTACTAAATCATCACGGAACGAATAGAAACTAGGACCATGACTCATTAACCAATCTTTTCCATCTTCCTGTCTCTCGGGTCCCATTATATCCCATTGATATTGATGTACCATTTCGTGTGCTAGTGTAGTCACAAACCATTGCATACAGAACCATTTGTCCATCATATCAATAGTACAAAAGCTTCCTGTAATAGTTCTATATGTGTGACCTGAGCACATTCCCCAATACTTTCTACGATGACTTTGTACTAGAATTTTGGGTTTTCTTAGTTCATTTCCGAACACTTCGTGGTTTATCAACTCATAAGTGTGATGTACAAAATATTTGCTAGGACGGAAACAAAGGCGTTTCTGCTCATGGATGGGCGGAAGTTCCAAATCCATAAGTTCGCTCAGTGAATATTGAGTCAGAAACATGTGGTATTTAACTAGAAAAATCTGCGCTAAGTATACAGCTACTAAATACTTTGTTCAAAAACTTGCAAGGAGAAGAACATGGAAATTTTAGGCGTAATCGTAGTAGTAATTATCGTTGCTATTCTAATTCGTGGTCGTAAAAAGACTGACGAAACCGTAGTGGAAGCTGAACCAGCTCCATATAAGGTTGAAGTACCTACAGTAACAGAAGTTGTCCCAGCCCCAGTAGTTGAAGAAGCTGCTACTGTTGTTGAGGAAGTTAAACCAGCGAAAAAGCCCCGTGCTAAGAAAGTTGGAGAAGCTACTGTTGCTAAGGCTAAGGCTGCTGATAAAAAAGTTGCTAAGCCAAGAGCACCACGTAAACCAAAAGCATAATTATTATGTTAGTAGAAAAGGGGCTTACGCCCCTTTTCCCACATAAATACTATATGATATTTGGATTTGATGTAATTAGCGACTTAAACCTAACTCAGAATGATGAATTTGACTGGTCCGGTAAACCTACCAGTCTTTTCTGTATTATTGCGGGTAACATCTCTACTGATATTAGGATAGTAACTCATGTTTTAAAACATTTAAGTACACTATATCACGGAGTATTTTTTATCGACGGAACCGATGAAATATCAAATATGCACCTAAGAGATAACATAGTGGATGATTTGCAAAAGATTTCTTCTATGGTGCAAAACGTTGTTTACCTACATAATAATGTAGTTGTAGTTGACGGCATTGCTTTAGTTGGTGTTAATGGTTGGTATAAAAACTACCTAGAAAGTACTGACTTGCCTGACGAATTTCAATTAAAATGCAATAGATATGAAGATTTCAGTTACTTAGAAAAGACTATAGAAAAACTTCAACTACATAATGATGTAAAACGTATTATTGTTATTACAAATTGTGTTCCTAGTGATGAATTGTATTTCGGGGAAAGTCCCAATATAGAACAGGATATCTATCCCGGATATGTATTATACAAAGACACTGAACACAAGATTACTCATTGGATTTATGGTACGTACAAAAAGGAAGTTGACATTATCAAGAACAATGTCAACTATGTGAATAACGGGAAATTTGATAAAAATCCCTATTATGCTAAACGCATCGAAGTGATTCTTTAACCCTCAGCCTCAATTTTAACTTGCAACGGGAAACCCTCGTTACGAGCATCCAATGTAACTTCCATTCCCTTTTGTTCAGCAATCTCGTAGGGCAATACTGCAACTACTGCGGAACCTTGTTCATGGATTCCTGTAGTAATTGTCATTGCTGTATCAGTAGTATAATTGAAGTGGTCAATTAAACTACGAACTACAAAATCCATTGTAGTTTTGTCATCGTTCATGTAGATTACTTTGAACATCGGTGGTTCAGGAACTTTTAGATTTGGTTTGACTGTTACTTTTGTGGCTTCTTGACCCATGATATACCTTTGTGAAGTGCGTAGACTATCTACGCACTATGTTTATATTATATTATTTATTGTACTTAATTGCAATTTGTTTGGGTAGTTGATCCTCTGGGATTTCACGTTCCAAATAAACTGTTAAGATACCGTTCTTTACACTTGCATCTTTGACCTCAACATGTTCAGCCAATCTGAATGATTGTGTAAAGTTTCTACGACCCAATCCACGATGTAGGTATTCATAGTTCAATGGAATTTCATCTACTTCACGAGTTCCTTCGATGTTTAATGTATTACTTTCTACAGTAATATTGATTTCACCTTCATCGAATCCTGCAACTGCTACTTCAATGATAACACTGTTCTCACCTGATTTGATTACATTGTGCGGTGGATAGTTGCTGTTAGTCTGCGATGATACACGCATCAATTCGTCTAGCATAGAATCAAAACCGATTCCAAATTTATGAACAGTTGGTATATCCAATGCTCTTAGTGTTAACGTTCTATTTGTCATTTTATTTCTCCTTATTAAGCAAGATGACATTGCCGAGCCCTTTTAGGTACTCGGCTATACTTTCAAATTAGGCTTGTGCATCGCCTGCTGGTTTTACTTCTGCATCAACAACTGTTTCTTCGGCTGGCTTTGCTGCCTCAGCCGCGTCTTTAGCTGCCTTTTCTGCTTCATACTTTTTACCAGTGATTGGACCAATGGCTTGATACAAGTCTGTGTTAGCTTTGTTGATTGCCTCAACATCATCACCTTGAATAGCTTTATTCAATGCTTCCAATGCTTCTTGTGCCTTATCACTTTCTTCTTGTGTGACTTGATCCTTGTATGCATCAAAGTCTTTCTTGAAGTTGTTATAAGTACCTTCAGCACCATTACGTGCTTGAATCAATTCAACCTGTTTCTTATCTGCCTCTGCATTTTCTTCGGCTTCACGAACCATGCGTTGGATTTCTTCATCTTTCAAACCACTATCAGATTTGATTGTGATGTTGTTTTCTTTTCCTGTACCTTTATCTTTAGCACTGATTTTCATAATGCCGTTAGCATCAATGTCAAACGTAACTTCAATTTGTGGTGTACCGCGTGGTGCTGGTGGAATTCCATCTAAGTTGAACTCACCCAAGCTCTTGTTGTACTTGAATAACTCACGTTCACCTTGACCAACTTTGATTGTAACAGCTGGTTGATTATCATCAGCAGTACTGAAAGTTTGTGAAGCCTTAGTTGGGATTGTTGTATTCTTGTTGATAACTTTAGTGAATACACCGCCCATTGTTTCGATACCAAGACTCAATGGTGTAACGTCAAGCAACAATACGTCAGTACGATCACCTGCTAATACTGAACCTTGAATAGCAGCACCTGCGGCAACTGCCTCATCTGGGTTAACATCTTTGCGTGGTACCTTACCGAACAATGATTCAACTGTTTCTTGTACTTTAGGCATACGTGTCATACCACCAACCAAGATAACTTCGTCAATGTCGCTTGCACTTACACACGCATCTTGCATAGCTTGTTTGCAAGGTTGAATACTACGTTGAATCAATTCGTCAACCAATTGCTCAAGTTTAGCACGTGTCAATTTAACATTCAAGTGTTTAGGACCAGTTGCATCCGCAGTGATGTATGGTAAGTTAACATCTGTTTGTTGTGAACTTGACAATTCAATCTTAGCCTTTTCTGCGGCTTCTTTTAATCGTTGCAATGCCAATACATCTTTAGTCAAGTCAATGCCTTGATCCTTCATAAACTCATCTACTAGATGGTCCATGATGCGTTGGTCAAAGTCTTCACCGCCTAAGAATGTATCGCCGTTTGTTGACAATACTTCAATTTGCTTGTCACCATCAACGTCTGCCAACTCGATGATAGATACGTCAAACGTACCACCACCCAAGTCATAGACTGCAACTTTACGATCCTTTTTATCCTGTTTATCCACGCCGTATGCTAGGGCAGCGGCTGTGGGCTCGTTAATGATACGTAGTACTTCTAAGCCTGCAATTTTACCTGCATCCTTAGTAGCCTGACGTTGACTATCGTTGAAGTACGCTGGAACTGTAATAACAGCCTGTGTAACTTCTGTACCTAGATAATCTTCGGCAGTCTTTTTCATCTTACGCAAGACTTCGGCACTAATCTGCGGGGGTGCTAACTTTTTATCTTGTGCTTCAACCCATGCATCACCGTTATCGTTTTTAACGATTTTGTATGGCATTAGGTCAATGTCTTTTTGTACAGCTTGTTCAGTGAACTTACGTCCAATCAAACGTTTAGCCGCATAAATTGTGTTTTTTGGGTTTGTAACTGCTTGGCGTTTAGCACTTGCACCAACTAAGATTTCGTCACTTGTATATGCAACGACACTAGGTGTGGTTCTTGCACCTTCGCTATTTTCAATTACTTTGGGGATTCCGTTTTCGATTACGGCTACGCATGAATTTGTGGTACCCAAGTCGATACCGATGACTTTGCTCATATTTTTTCTCCTTAAAAAAGCAAGATTTTATAATGCAGACCTGTTGTAGCATCTACATGTATATATCTATTCTACACGATTGCGTAAAATATTTGTATATTATTTGGTCAATAAAGTTTTGGTGGAAGTTGTTGACTACGTAAGTGTTTTTTCCAGCGGCTTTTGGCTTTGCTTTTGGCAATTTTACGTTGAGTTGTGGGTTTGACGAATTCTTGGCGATCACGAACCTCTTGTAATAGGTTTTGGTCTGCGATCTTTTTCTTAAACTTACGTAACGCTTTTTCTACGTTTCCGTCATGTACTTGTACTCGTCTTCCGGTTCTGCTCATATTAGTGGTTGTGGATTGACAACTTGCTCCTTATCTATATTTAGCACTTTTATCTCGTTTTCACGGTATTTTCTAGTGCTATACATATGGGGCATGAGGACACGTTCAATTTCAGTGTGCAATCCACGAGCACCGGTCTTGAGTTTCAAACACCGTTCAGCAATTTCATCCAATGCTTCTGTAGTAAAACTCAATTCGATATGGTCAAGTTTCAACAGATATTTGTATTGAGCCACATAATTGTTTTTAACGTCTGTGAGAATGTGAATCAATTGGTCTTTTGTAAGTTCTTGGATACTTACTGTGGTTGTAAAGCGTCCAATAAACTCAGGAATCATCCCAAACTTAGTTAAGTCGTCGGGTGTAACTTTGCTCAAATCACCTTCAATTTTAGATTCTTTGATATTCGCACTGAACCCAATGCTTGTACCATTCATACGTTTACCAATCACATCCTTTAATCCAACAAAGGCGCCACCGGCAATGAATAAGATATCTTTGGTGTTAATCTCATTCATATCACTACCTGGATGCTTACGGCCACCTTGATTAGGAACACGGCAATTAGTACCCTCAACGAGTTTTAGCAATGCTTGTTGAACACCCTCACCTGAAACGTCACGTGTGATACTCGATCCTTCGCTTTTACGTGCAATCTTGTCAATCTCGTCAACAAAGATAATACCTCGCTCTGCTAGTTTAATGTCTCCGCCGGCTGCATTGACCAACATCGCAATCATAGATTCAACATCATCACCTACATAACCAGCTTCGGTTAAACTGGTAGCGTCAGCGACTACAAAGGGCACTTTGAGAAATTTGGCTGCTGTCTTGGCAAGCAATGTTTTACCACTACCAGTTGGTCCCACAATAAGAACATTTCCTTTTTGTATCTCTAAATCTTTAGGTGGTGTGTTGATACGTTTATAGTGATTAGCGATAGCAACACTCAACACCATTTTAGCATCATCTTGTCCAATAACATGTTGATCCAAAAACTCTTTGATAGCTTCCGGATCGTAACTTGAATCAGTAGATGTTTCTTCTACCAATGTATCATCTTCAACAAGATCACCGCATAGTTCTATGCAATCGCTACATATTGCGGCATTCTCGCCTACTACTAATTTTTTTACTGACTCTTTACTAGAGCCACAGAAACTGCAATGGTTAAGTTGTTTTTCATCGGTCATGTATTACTTATCTCAAAGAGTTTTGACTCTTTCATTTTTACAGTACTCGTCACTAACTACCTCTAACTTAAGAGTTTCAGCAAGTCTAATTGCGTCAGCATTCTTGGGGAGCGGTAGCTCGGCAGTCCTGTAAATCGAATATCCAGTTTCATAACGTGATGGATTAGTGATGTTGGGTCCATCTGCTAACCACTCAGGGATTGAACAGTTAATACTGATTGGATTGCCATTTATGTCAGATACAGTAAACATTACAGTAATACCAACATCTAGGTAATCTCTAATTTTTGCGGCACGTGAATGGTCACTGAAAAAGAATCTATCTGTTTGACCTAACCACTTGTTACCAGGTGGATAGTATTGAACAATAAACTTTTGTTGGTCAGCATAATTATTTTGACCATCTTGCAATATGTTAAGCATTTCCCTAAGCGCAATTGCATAGTTATTGTTCCAACTTAAACTATAAGAGACAGCGATAACCGGAGTTCGGTTAGCTCTCATTTTGAACTCAGTTGAAGTTCTTTTAACAATAAATGCATTTTTTGGAAAGTCACCCACAACTTCGTCAATGATTGCATCCCCTGTACTACGATCACGCATATAGGTTACATATTTTGCAGCCAACCTATCGCTTTGCAATGATTGTGCATCGCTCATTTTTCCTAACAATCTATTAGCAATACGACTAGACCTAACAGACATGTCCATTTCTAATTCATACATACCATTAACTTGTTTGGTACTTAGAATAGTGTAATTGCTGATGTACCCAGAACTATGTTTTAAGATATTGTCACGAATGAGTTTATTATCTTTTACCTCTGTGGTAGCTAGTAACACAGAACCAACTACATTTTCGATTGCTTTACTAAAGCACATGTCTTTTGCTTCTTCCATAGTAGGACCTTTGCATGTTGAATGCAATACTACGGAATTTACATGAACACCTTCTGTAGTTTTAACAGCGACTGGTGTTTGGTACGGTGTAGAAGCACATGCTGTTAGAAACAGCACTGCCAAATATGTTAAGTGTTTCATCGGAACATGCGTTGGAGTTGTTCACTACCACGACCACTGTCTTTGTCCCAACGAATTGTGACTTTAACAGTTTGACGATCAACCACGTCCTCGTCTTTGATGTAAAGACCTCGCAAGATACCTTGTGCTTGACTACGAATGGTTTCGTTCAATGTGCGAACAGTGTCATTGGTGTTTTCACGAATAGCGATGTTTGCATCTTTATCTGCCTCGTCATCACTCAATTCAACTGTATCAGTTTTGATTTTTGATTTGATATTGTCGTTGGCTTTTTCAACGTTCTTGGAAATTGTGTTGACCACACTTGTGCTTGAAATATCTTCACTGATAAAGTGTCGTAGTTTTGCCTTAGCTTTCATTTCAGCAACTTTGAATGCGGTTTCTCGATTGTTTTCAGTGTTACCGTTACTAGTTGCGTAAGCAGTAACTTCAATTGATTTGATATCACCTTTGACACAAACTGCATCAGTGACACCAAACATACCAGTACCAAATGCACAGTCCCATTCGAGTTTGACACCTTGACGTTTAAAGTTGGTGCTGAGTTTTTGACTTGTGATTGGTGTTAATGCGCCACTAGATTCACCACCTACTTTGGGTGCTGAACTGCAGGCAGTTAACATTACTGCAACCGCAATAGTTGAAAGGACACGTTTCATAAAAACCTCTGTGTGAGTTAAACAATGATGATAGTATATGCGATTTTGGATTAATCAGCAAGTTATTTTGGGCAATTATTTGGACTGAATGTGATTTCTAATTGCTTCTTGTTCTTGGTCTGTGAGGATTTCAGGGTCATACTCACCTGTACTGATTTTGCCAACTAAGAAACTTAAGTATTCATCATTAGATAGGTATGCATCAGTTTGTTCTCTGTTTGTTTCAATCCACTGATTACCATTAAACTTAAAGACTTTATTTGGGATAGAATCAGTACGAATAAAGATATCACCCTTGATTGCGTCTACTGAAAAATTAGATCCAAACGAGACTTTAGGTTCTTTTGGTTGGTCAGCTTTCAAAAACAATTCAGGATGCAATCCTTGAAGTGCTTCCATGCTCATGCGTTTACCGTTGTATAAGATATAATCAGAATCCATTGTACCTTGAATAGAAGGATGATCCAAATATGCAGGACCAGTTTGTACCCATTCACCTGTTTCTAAATCTTTGATACCTTCAAATGGTGGAGTATCATCATTTTTCTTAGGAGTAATATCAATGATTTCAGGAATTTCTTCATCATGTAACTCTACTACTTCCATTACATCTTCATGTGGACTAGTTGCGACAACAGGAGTCAATTCTTTAAAATGTACAAAGGGTTGATTCAAGTATGGATGTAGTTCTAATATAGACTGTTCTTGTTCTTGTTCAGGCTTAGGCTCTAATTCTTTGAATGCTTCTTCCTCTTCATCAGTTACTTCCAATACTGATACATCTTGTTTGATTGGTTCTGCTAGTGCCTCTTCAAATTCATTAGACAATATATCAATTTCTTCCTGCGTATATGTTGTAGGTACCATAGTGTCATCTTCAACATCATCTTTGTCCCACTCTTTGCTTTGGTTAGCAGCAATTACTAACATAATCGCAAGAGGATCAAACACAACAACTAGTAAGATAATAACCCAACGAACAGCACTTTCAAGCATAGTTTGACTTG
>Ga0208253_1000905_pt1 | contig 10778 bp, 29 predicted proteins | sample CryBogCBE10Oct08_FD_184573 | JGI IMG/M metagenome (GOLD analysis project Ga0208253, IMG submission 184573) | Freshwater microbial communities from Crystal Bog, Wisconsin, USA - CBE10Oct08 (SPAdes) | ecosystem: Environmental > Aquatic > Freshwater > Lake | place: Crystal Bog, Wisconsin, USA...
ACCTTTAGCGTGGACGGCTTGGAAAACACCAATCATCGTTACCGCCGCAACGTGTCATGGCGCAGGGTGTGGGGCAACATCATGGCCTACGTTGAGACAGGTGCAGAGTGCCATTGGGATTACCTACAGTTCCGTCACAATCAAGAGGACATCCCCAGGGCGCAGGCTCTAGCCCAAGAACACCGAATACACTTCCATTTGAAAAACCCCTATGGCGTGGACGGCCAAAATCTCGCAGTCATGGACAGGGACTATAATCTAGTGGATACACTGGAACATGTGACTCAAACGGGCAACCGGACATGGATACCTCTCGCACTAGATTGGGACTGCGAACTGCCCGAACCCACAACAGAACAGGGCACAATAGAATGCTACGCACACAGAGAGGGCAAATGGCCCATGGAGAACATAGCGATACACGAGTTCTTTGTCAATGCCCTGGGCAATGTCTATCCCTGCGGCTTTGTGGGCAATTATCTACAGGGACAAATGAACTCCACAATGGTCAAACAGATAAGAGATATTCAAACAAGAATCCTGGGCACATCAAATAGTCTACATGAACACTCATTGGAGGAGATCTTTAGTAGTGAAACATTTACCACATTTAGTAGTAGTTGGGCAAAGAAATCCATACAACAATGCTGGTTCCAATGCGGACGACGACAGCCACAGGACAATCATAGAATTGACGGACTTTATGTATAATAAACCAACACTCCCCTCAGTGACGCGAAGCGCCACACACTCACACAGTCACGAAGCGCACAGTATCACACAACACTATATATACACCATGTAGAAGCAAAAACCCCGCTGTAGTATCGACACTATCACACGACACAGTGTGGGCACGGCGATCACCACATTGGGCGGCGGTTCAAGCCCGTGAAAACCATTAGGGTTGTTTGAGCATTGCTCAAAAACCCCGCTGTAACGGTTAGGGAAACCAAAGAATAGCCGGGAAAAACTGGGTCTTTTCTTTGGTCTACCTGGTAGAGTATTTGGCGATAGCCTCCCTAGGCCTACCATGGTGTCCAAAATTTTTACCACGATTTTCCCACAATTTCCACACCGTTCTGAATCATTTTCGCTCACAATCTGGCCAAATTCTGGGAATTTTGGCCTGATTATTTGGTCATGATCTTGGCATGGTATCTAGAGTTTTTCGCACTCTAATTCCACGGTGTCTACGGCCCAGGACCGTGAGTGACCGTTCAACTGTAGTATATACTATACAGTGAGAATACTATATATAGTAGTGTATATACTATGAAAACCCCGCTGTAGTATATCCTCACTGTGAGGTTCTTGCTATATAGTGTATATAGTGTAGAACCTTACTCGCACTGAGATTCATAGTTGGCCATTATAGCTCTATATGCTGCCAGTTCCTGCTCAGTGAAAAGTTCCTCATTGTTACGCATATATAGTAAAGTATCCACTAGGGACAGATCCAGTTCAAAGCGGATACTCATTATTTGGTTAATCTCGTCGTTCACGGTTCAATCCTCAATCAAGTTCAGCATGTTGGCGGGCACTTTCCAAAGTCCGTCAATGGTTCTTACTGTTACGTACTTTTGGGCAATCTTGTACACTGTTCCCGTAGTGTTGCGGCCAGTCTTAGTACTAGTAAAGTTCACGTTATCGCCCAACATTAAGCTACGGATAGTCTGCTTCTGTAGGCGAGAACGAGCATACTTAACAGCTTCAATGATGCTGACCAATTCGTCGTTGGTGAAGTTGCCGGCGATGATTGTGCTAGCGACGGTGTTTGCGTTCATGGTCAATGCCTTTCTAGTGTTGAAGTGTGTATTGTACTTGAGTTCGCGGTGTGTGTCAAGAGGTTTACAAAACTTTACATTCCGTTGTTTTTCTGCGATAATGGGGATAATCATTATCAGATAACATTATCGGGATTATCGCAGGGATTATCGATTTAATCAATAACCATATTAGCAAACTGCATTAACTCATTATATGTCGCATCGTATGCAATAATCAAATCATTATCAATCTCAGCAAGCTCGTCATAATGGTCGCCCACATAACGTACAGCTTCAATTAATGTAAAACCAGTATCTCTAACGTAATTTGCAAATACTACTAAATGATGACGTGACATAATGCTCCTTTAAGTGTTTAAGTGTTTAAGTATGTATTATATTGCGTTTTGGCTCAAAGAGCAAGCAACTTTACAATTCGTTGCGTTTTTGCAACGGTGCCACTTTACATAACTTTACAATAAATTTGTTGACAGCAGGGGCAAGAGCCAGTATAATACACACATACACTAAAAAGGAGCACTCACTATGCTTACAAACTGCACTGCTTACGCTAAAATTGTAACTGTAAAGCGCACTAATACTCAGCGTGTTTTAGTAACTTTTGATAATACACGTAAGGATAAGCATAACTGCATTATAGTTAATAGCCATAATGCTGTATATAAAAGCGGGGACATTATAAATTTGGAAACTTATAATGCACAACAACGGGCCCGTGCTATTGCTACAACTATGCAAAGTGTTAGAGATACTTTGCGTGTTAAAAACATTGTTTTAGTTTAATTTAAAAAGGAGCCATTATGTATAAAAAGTATTTTGAGATTACTGATGAGGGCGTTAACTTCAGTATTCCCGTTAATCGCACATTTACTACAGGCGGTGATGGTTTATGGAGCCGTGTTAGTAAACCCGTATTTGTAGAAAGTATTGATATGTTTATCGATACTGAGAACAATGATTATGGTGATTTGGCTATTAACTACGACGAATCTACTTGGGATAATGATGTAGATGGGTTAATATATACTGATAATGAGTTTATTGAACAAGTACGGGCCTTTTTAATCTCGCAGGGCTTTAATATAGAAGCCGTTAATGGTATCGAATATAGTGAGCAGGGTATGCAGGATTATGGGCGTGTAAGTTGCGATGCTTATGATTTTGCGGATTATTTGGGAGGACTGCTGACGCTTTACACAACTTTACAAAGACTCTGTTGACAACGAGCTCGTTTCGCAGTATAATACACACTTAAACACACTAAGGAGCTGAGATGAAGACATTTTTAGTACAAATTGTACAAGAATTTGAGATTGAAGTTGACGCTACGGGCGAAGATATGGCACTGGCTCTAGCACGGGAACAGTATAACGACCTAGCAAATGAAACAGTAACGGTTGACGAACTAGCGGATTGACCGTATAATACAGTTTTAACACACTAAAGGACACACACTATGTCAAAAGCACTTAACAAACGCATTGCCGACGCCTTCGATACAATTTACGACCAGGGCGACAACGGGCTAGAGTACATGGACCGCCATCAAGCACTGGACCATGCATTAATGGAACACTTTTACAACGACACAGTAGAGACACTGTCTAAAGCAGATAAGACTCGTATGGCAGAGATGCTAGAGGAGATTGTAGCAGACATGGGATTTGACTTAGAGTCTTTTTGATGTTATAATATACACATACACTAAAAAGGAGCTGACAATGTCTAACTACCCAAATATGAGCTATTGTATGTGCGAGAACACACTGGCGGCCCTGCGTCAAGTGTTGAGCGCTATGCAGGAGGAAGGCCCCATGTTCCTCAATGATATGAACCGGGAAGAGCGACGGGCCTTTGAGCAGTTGTTCAATGCTTGCGAAACTTTTGTCAATGTGGCAGAAGAGCTTGAAGAAGAGCTTGACACTGCTGAGTTTTGACAGTATAATACATTTTTAACACACAAAGGAGCTACTATGCCTAATTGGTGCAACAACACGGTAGAACTCTACCACGAAGATCCTGCTATGATTGAGCGTGCTCGTAAGGCGTTCAACGATGGTGGTCTGCTTAACGAATTCATTCCCGTGCCCGCAGACTTGCAGATTACAGCAGGCTTCTTGGGTGCAGGCCCAGAGCAAGCTGAACTCGAAGCCAAAGAGAAGTTCAACATTGAAACACACGGCTATCGCAACTGGTATGACTTCTGTGTCAGCGAGTGGGGCACCAAGTGGGACATTGGTGCAGACGGAGAGCCTGCACAAGACATCCCCGGTGGCTTGATGTTGACGTTTGACAGTGCATGGGCTCCTCCTACCAATGCTTACGAAAAGTTGATGGCTATGGGCTTTCAAATCCGTGCCATGTATTACGAAGGCGGCATGGCCTTTGCAGGCGTTTGGGATGATGGTAGTGATGACTACTACGAGTATGGTGGCATGAGCAGTGATGAGATCGCTGAGACTTTGCCTCCAGAACTCGACGAAGCGTTCTGTATCAGTGAGCAGGTCGCTGAGTGGGAAGAAGAAAACTTGGAAATTGAGTTGAACGGCGGTATTGACAGCATCAACGAATGATTGTATAATACACTCATACACACTAAAAGGAGCTGATGATGCGATACTTTGATAAACTGGCTGAGTTCGAACGCAACGGTTTGACTGTGATCGTTGACAAGACCTATGAGGACTTGAGCCCACGGGACTTGTTTGAAGAATCGGATGTTGATGAGATCATCCGCAAGATTGATCGTGGCATCTACGATTGGTTTATGTTGCGGGTTCGTGTTATGTTTGAAGACTTGGAACTGGCTAGTGAGTATTTGGGTGGATGTTGCTATGAAGACGCCAAGGAAGTGCTCACTGACGGTGTTGCCGAAGACTTGATCTTCGAGGCCATGGCTCACGCCCAAAAGCGAGTCTCAGACTTGGCCAATAAGTTCACATTGAAAACTTGGGAACTGGCAATGGTTGACAAAGAGTTGGCTTGATAGTATAATACATACTTCACAACAAGGAGAGGGCTATGGCATATCGCGTTTTGGACACTGTGGATCGTATGCGCGACAAGTATGGCCCCCGTAAGGGGCTGGAAGGTCCCTTTAACTTCTCGGGTCGTGTGTTGTACTATGATCCCAAGGAAGGGCAGTACTATGATCCTACCACAGACTTCTATGTGAGCCAAGAGGATATGGATTTTATCAACAAAGAGTTTATGGATAGGTTTCGAGCGGCATGAATGAACGACTACAGTGGGCCGGCACGGCCTGCTTCATGGTGATGTACGTGTTAATGAGCTTCTTCCCTGAACTGCATCCTTGGAATGTGGTAGCGGGAACGTTAGGGGGCTTATTCTATATGGCATGGAGTCTGCGTGTCAAGAATCGGCCGCAGATCATTACAAACGGCGTAGGCATCACTGTCTGCGTCTGTGGATTAATAAAATATTTTGGTTGACAAAGCAGCGTTTTGGTTGTATAATACAATTTTAGGAGCAGCAGAAATGATTCTAGCACACACTCTCAAGACACTTATCTCATTTGAAGCACCCATGCTGAGTAGTTTGGCTGGGGAAGAATACACTGGCGCTGAGTTCCTGGGTATCACCAACGGCGGCGAGTTTTGCTATACCGTAAACTTCCTGGTCAAAGGTGGCACTGACAGCAAAAAAGTATTCCTGAGATTTGATGCAGGCAGCGTGAAATTGGTTGACAAAGAACACGCTTGGCACTATAATTAAGACTTACACACACTAGGAGCACACATGAAAGTATCAGCACTCATCGAAATGTTGCGTGACTTCCCAGAAGATGCCGAAGTCCATTTCTCGTATAACTACGGCGATCACTGGCGTACTGAAGTCGCTCCCCGTGTGAACCAAGTGTTCGAGGGCATTGTCAAACATAGTGACTATCACCGTATGGACAAGCTCATGGACGAGCATGACATGTACGAAGATGAAGGCGACTTCGAAGGTACTCGCCGTGTAGTAGTTATTGGTTGACAGTTGAGCAAAACGGCGTTATAATATACACTTAAACACACTAGGAGTATTACAAATGGGAACACGAAGCACTATCGCATTGGAATTCGCAGACGGTACCGTAGAGCAGATCTACTGCCACTGGGATGGCTACTTGGAACACAATGGCGCTATCCTGCGCGATCACTATTCAGATCCATTCGTATTGCGCGATTTGATTGACATGGGTGATATGAGTTCGCTGGGCAAGGTCATTGGTGAGGCACATCCGTTCAGCCCGCACTCTAGCCCAGAAGACAAGGCCCTGTACGAAGCCGCTCGTGAAGCAGGCTACTGCACATTCTACGCACGAGATCGTGGCGAGACTGGTGTAAGTGCCAAGAAGTTCGCAGACTTTGAGGACTACAGAAAGAATCACCAGTATGAAGAATACGAATACATCCTGCGCAACATCGACGGCCGGGCCACTTGGTTCGTTGATGATCACGGCGGCGGCTATGTAACATTGGCAGAAGCATTTCAAAAGGAAGAGGTCGCAGCATGAGCAAGATGAATGAACTGAACTACGAGATTGAACAACTCTACATCGAGGGCTATCGCCCTTCGACCATAGCCACAAGGCTTGGCATCGCTGTGGACATTGTCTATCAGTGGATTGAAAACGAGAGCCTGGCTCAAAGTGAGTATGATCCCTACGAAACAATCAATTCATAAGTGTTGTGAAAATACAACACAAAAAGAGTTGACAGATAAACCATTTGACATTACAATATATACATAAGTTGAAAGATCGACTTATATTTTTTAAACACACACAGAAAGGTATTTTATGACTGATAAGCTCTTCTCCCACGCTGGTTTTTCCCTCCACAAAGGCTCTTACAAAGCTCGTTTCGCCAATGATGCTCTCCGCGTCAAGGTTCTCGAAAAGGATGGCCATACTGACATCCAAATGACTGCGTTGATTCAACCTTCTACCAAACAAGAAGCTGTTGAAGCACTGTTGAAGGCCAACTTCGCAGGTGAGAACGCATTGGCCAAGGCCGCATTGGAAGCCGAGTTGGACAAGCGTAGCGACGCTCCTAAAGCAGTAAAGGCCACTCCTAAGGCCAAAGCAGCTCCTAAGGCCAAGGCCAAGAAGGACATCACACTGGACTCTATCATGGCCAAGGCTATCACTAGCCCTGTAGAGATTCCTCAGGTTGCCGCTAAGGAAAAGTCTCGTGCAGAGATCCAAGCAGAATTGGATGCCATGGACGCCGCTCCATTCTAACCCTGGTGTGACAGGAAAGGGGTTGACACAGCCCCTTTCTTCTAGTATAATACAATTTTAGGAGCCGATCAATGAGCAAGTTAGAACTATTTGGCCGTCCTTGGACACCATTCGATGCCTATAACAAAGACCATCGTCGTTGGTTCTTTGAGTTCCAAACTCGAAAGACTTGGGGTCATTGCCCAGTCCGTTTCATTATTCCCGATGATGGTGGTGATTTGATTACTCTATGCCAACGACGTCTTGTGGACTTCTACAGCAAGAAAGAGTTTGGGCAAACTGAAGGTTGATTATAACGCTATCTCCTGTTATACTATATAAAAGGAGAAAACGATGAGTTTTACAACATTGAAAACAACACAAAACGAGTTCTTGGAACAACACCTACGTGGTACAGGCCGCACAATGAGCGCCCGTCAAGCAGAAGTCACATATGGTATCAAGAACATTAGAGCACGAATGACCGAGCTTCGTCAAGCCGGTTTGAAGGTCAATCGCACAGTGAACACAGAAGGCCGCAGTGCTTACTCTGTGAGCGCTCGTGACGTCAAAGGTAGCCGAGCTGCTATCTTTGCCTAAGATTCGGGGGTAGTGTCCCGAATAGATCCCGATTGCTCCTCGGGATCAATGTTAGTGTGCCGGGGGTAGTGTCCCGGTTCTGGATAGGGCCGCTCGGGAGAGCCGCCCTATTCTTTTGGTTGCATTTTGGCTCGTTTGGTTGTATAATATACACATAGGGAAAAGAAATGCAGTATACACTAATCACCCCAAAAGGCCAAATCTTACAATTCTTCCTGAAAGCAGTGGCCGAGCAGTTCCTACAAGCCTATGGCGGAACTCTAATAACAGACAAGATTTTGGTTGACACTGAGCAAGTTTGACAGTATAATACATACATAGACAGCAAGGAGCACACACTATGAACGAACGAATCGCAAAACTATATGACCAAGCAACCATTTTAGAAGGCAATGGCGACTACGTGGCAGGTGAGTTGGATCCTGTAAAGTTCGCCGAGTTGATTGTGAAAGAATGTGCTCAAGTTGCTAATTTGACTGAAGACTATGATACTGATGATTATAAATCAGGACGGCAGTGGTCAGCATTTGATATTAAAAACCATTTCGGAGTTGAATGATGATTGGTTGACATCCTGCCCAAACGGCAGTATAATACATACATCGCAACAAGGAGCACACACCATGGATTGGAACTTAGAAGGCAAGCGCATAAACGGTATCTACTTGGGCTTGTTCCCCTACAAGGGTATGGTCATGGAAAGCCGTGTCAAGTACGGTGGACAAGTTCAGCATACCGTGGCGCTGGACGAGACTATCAAGGTCTTCGGCGAAGTCCGCGAATACATCCTTGTGGATACAGGCACTGGCGAGATCAATCGCATCCTGGACGAGCAGGACGACATGTTCGATCGTATGACCCCACAAGAGCAAGAAGACTTCATCAACGGCTACGAGTCAGCCAAATATTACGGCGCTTGACAATACTCCCAAAAGGCAGTATAATACACACATGAAACAGAAAAAGCAATACCAAATCATGCGAGAGACCACTATGTGGGAGGATGGCCTAATGGACACAGGGCGTCATGTCTACGTGTTCACAGACTACAAGCCCAACGCACGAGCAGCCACTGTGGTCGCGTTCTCAGGCTTTGGACGCCATCCTGTTCGCAAGTATCCCAAACCCCTAGTCATTGACCTGCGCGGTCGCACATTCGAGGAAGTAGTATGAACAAAGAAGAAATCACCGTCACTGGACTTACACCTATCCAAAAGATGATCTGCGAACTCCTGTGGAAGATGCCTTCCATGCACGCCGTAGAAGATCTTTGCCGTGCGGGTGGACCAGAATACTATGCCATGCGTGATCTCATGGTAGCGGCCCATTTTGACCGAGATGACACCCTTCAAGAAGGCCTCAAAGAATGGTTGACAAGCCTTTGAAATTCGGTTATAATACACTCATACACACTAAGGAGCTATCATGTACGACTTTATCCGCCCTATGGAACTGAAAGACGCTATCAACTACCTAGGCGCCTCTCGCAAAGCCTACAACAAGAACACAGGAGAAAAGCTCTCCTTTAAAGGCGCCTTTGACATGATCGACGAGTGTGCCTGTAATGTGGGCACCAACAAGGACTTGGCCATGATGAAGGCCATCCGAGCTTATATCACAGCTGAGTTGGAGGAGCGTGAAGCAGAGCTGTGGAAGCTGATGGCATCGGTGGTAGACAAGAACGCCGTTAACAAGATGCTCAAAGATGATACCCTGTTTGAAGACAGCGACGAATATCAGATGGCTGACGAAGAATGCTATTAAACGGTTGACAACACCATCAAACTCAGTTATAATACTGACATGAAACAAAGAAAGGAAATCAAAATGGATATTTACACTCGTCGCGCTGTATACAAAGTTCTGGGACTGGTTGCTATGAGCTGTGCCGTTGGTGCTTTCACAGCGGCTTTGATCGACATCATTGGCCTCTCAGCAGTGGGCGGCCTATTCACCCTAGCACTCTTAGTCTACCTCTGCTACCACATGGTCGTCAGCGATGCTGAAGCCCAACGCAGTCAAGCTCGTTTGAAAGAAATGGAATAACACTATGAACAAAACCGCGAAAAGCTCTACCGGCGGCACTATCACTTACACAAAGACTGGTCTGATTCACCGTGCTGGCCAAGCCTATAGTGGAAAAATCGCACAGCAGGAATCCAAGAAGCGATAAATAATTTCATGTATATAGTAACCACCACACTGACCCGAGTGACCACATCTACTCAGTGGTATGATGATTTTAATCCCGTAGGCTATCAAGGCTATTTGGATTACATAACCACACAGACCGGCTTCATAAGTCTAACTGACGCTAGGCCCGATGATTTCACTAGGGTCAGGGTTACAACCTTTGACAACCAAGCCAACTACGATGCATTCATGAGCAGTGCCTATCGTAGTGAAGAACTACTAGATCTAATGACCTATATCTTCCAAGAAGGCATTCAAATCGATCTCAAAGAACCTGAATAAAAACGGTTGACACACCCGCCCTTTGACAGTATAATACACACATACACAGCAAGGAGCACACACTATGAAGAATCCCGTCCCCCACAGCTCAATGTTCGCCACTCCCATTAACTTGGAAGCTCTCTTGCTCCAAATTGATACGATTTCCAACCGGAGTGAGCGAGCCACCGTTATGACCTACGTCATGATGGCCTTGAACACCGCACATAATTTAGTTGAACAAGAACTTGAAAATGTGGTTGACATCTTGGAACGTCCGTAGTATAATAACACTCATACACACACTAACAAGGAGCTAAGATGTTTAAGACAGATGCACAAGTAGAGTTTGAAAAGATCCTCAAAGAGTTTTCCGCTGTGACCTACGAAGTCTACGGCAACCATTCCTACGCTACGGGCTACTACGAAAGCCTTATGACTGAGATGTTCCGTAGCTTGAGCAAGAAGTCACAGCAAGAACTGATCCGTGACATGGACTCAGCTGTAGAACAACAACATGAAAAGATGTTGACACAAGCCTAATCCGGCTGTATAATACATACTTGTTTAACACACTAAGGAGCACACTATGAAAAACAAACTAACAGTAGCAGAATTGATCGCAATCTTGAGCAAGTTGGATGGCACGATGGAAGTTGAGATTGGTATGAACCAAGAATACCAACGCGGTATTGATGCTGAAG
>Ga0208253_1000908_pt1 | contig 10757 bp, 9 predicted proteins | sample CryBogCBE10Oct08_FD_184573 | JGI IMG/M metagenome (GOLD analysis project Ga0208253, IMG submission 184573) | Freshwater microbial communities from Crystal Bog, Wisconsin, USA - CBE10Oct08 (SPAdes) | ecosystem: Environmental > Aquatic > Freshwater > Lake | place: Crystal Bog, Wisconsin, USA...
GTTGCCAGCGGCGAGTGCGTAAGCAATTGAACCCATCGGCGTGAAAACGGGATAGTTCCATGGGCCAATGACACCAACAACGCCGAGCGGAACCCGTTCTACTCGCGAGCTGACGTTGAACATTAAAAGACCCGAGGGGCGACGTTGCGGTGCAAGAACCTTTGCAGCGTTGCCGGCTGCCCAACCGAGATGACCAATCGCGAGCGTTGCCTCAAGCGTGGCATCACTTATCGGCTTGCCGGTTTCTTGCGCAATTGTGGCGGCAAGTGCGTCGAGATTTTTCGTGAGAACTGTTGCCCAAGCCTTCAAGACAGTCTTGCGTCGTGCAGCACCTAGGTTCTGCCAGACGATGGCTGCTTGCATGGCAGCAGCGACCGCTGCATCTACTTCAGCGGCACTTGTGTTTCGATATCGCGCAATCTCTGCACCGGTTTTGGGATCGAAGCTGGCGAAGGTTGAATCGGCAGAAGCGGCGGAGGTAGCAGGCTGGTCCGTAATGGTCATTTCCTAATACTAAACTTATTTCGTGTCAGAGTTAATACGTCCCAGCACTGTTTTGCCGGCAATTCGGAAAGCTTTTAGCTTTCGCACGCAGGACGGGCTTACCCTGATTGGTGAAGTCGCCACCCCGGAAGGCACTCGAACGGGATCTATTCTCTGTCTCCACCCATTGCCTACCGCCGGGGGAATGATGGACAGTCACGTCTATAAGAAGGCGGCCAATCGTTTACCTGCGATGGCGGGTATTGAGGTCATACGCTTTAACACTCGCGGAACATCCAGCGAACAAGGAAGCAGCGAAGGTGAATTCGGTGCTGGTGACACCGAAGTCCATGATGTCGAAGCAGCTATTAATTATTGTTTTAACGAGCTCAAGGTCGAGAAGTTGTGGGTCGTCGGCTGGAGTTTTGGAACTGATCTTGCACTTCGTCACGCGCGTGACCCACGTGTTCAGGGGCTTATTCTTCTCAGCCCACCACTGCGCACGACGCAGTCAACGGACCTTGAGTTTTGGGCAAAAGATGGACGTCCGATTACGGCGCTTATCCCCGAACATGATGACTATCTAAAGCCAGATGCTGCTCGCATGGCCTTCGCGAAAGTTCCGCATATTGATCTCATTGCAGTGGATGAAGCAAAACATTTGTGGGTAGGAGAGCCGTCGGTCTATCGAGTATTAAGCGAAATCACGAAAGTTGTTGCGCCAGAACGGTTGCCGCTTCCAACAGAGATGTAGTTAGGACTGATCCGCCCGCGGATAAACAACCTCATCCATAATGAGCAAGACCGCAGCGGCCATCGGCACCGCGAGAATTCCGCCAACTAGTCCCAGCAAGCTGGTGCCGACTAGTGCAGCGATAATGGTCACCAAACCGGGAAGCGAGAGCGACTTGCGCATAATGCGCGGCATAATCAGATAATTCTCAATCTGGACATAAACCAAGTAACAGATAAAGGCAATCAGCGCGGTCAGCGGTGACTTAGTGAAAGCGATAATGGTTACGACAGTTATTCCAAGCAAGTGACCGATAAGAGGAATAAGTCCACATAAGAAGACCAACATCGCCAGCGCGGTCGCGTAAGGGATTCGAAGCGACAGTCCGAGAATGAGTGCGAAAATGCCGGCAAAGAACGCGACGGTCGCTTGACCACCGACGAAGGCGCCAATTCGGAAAATAATTGCATCGCTCAACTTGGCGACTCGTTCACGGCGAGAGGCAGGGACCAGGCGATATCCCACTTGGGTGACCTTGGGCAATGATGCAAGGAAGTAGAGAGTCAGAACCAGAATAGTAAGAGCTGAGATTGCGCCCGAGACGACAGCTTTGCCGACACCGATAACGCCACCGAACGCGGTCATGACCAGCTGACCATTCTTTACTGATGCGCTGATTTTCTTCTGCAGCGAATCAATAATCCCATAGTGGGTATTCAGATTATTAAGAAATGAATTGTGCTTGAGGTCCGAGACCAATTGCGGAGCGTTCTTGATCAAAGAGTTTGCTTGATTAATCGCCGGTGGAATCGCAACAGCGGCAAAGATGCCAACCACTGCCAACACAATGGCGACAATTGCGCCGACGGCTAATCCGCGAGTGAGACCCCGACGTTGGAAGAATTTAACGGCTGGATCTAATCCGGCGGCCAAGAAGAGTGACACGACAATCAAGACAAAGACCTGGCTGGCTGATGCCAGCGCTCGAAGCAGCGTGATGGAGCAGACGCCACCAGCGGCTACCAAGAAACCAAAGTAGAAGGGATGCGAACGATCGAGCGGTTCGCCGAGTGACCCCAAATCTTCTGGAGCCTTAACTTGTGCCGCCTTTTTAATCCGCTTGGTGATTGCCATTCTGGAATTTTAGCGCCCGCATTCTGACAACCACTAGAATTAGCGTATGAGTGGGCTACGAATCACCGGATTAGCTGAAGAGATGGCCTCTTTAGCTCGGTTGCCGTGGTCAAAGCCGCTAGAAGAGTGGCCAGAGGATGAATCGCTCACCTCGATGCGAGGCATCTCACGTCACGTGGTTCGTCTTGTCCGAGCCGCCCCTGACGCTGAAGAGGTTTATGCGGTTAAAGAGACCGTTCCGGAATTTGCGAACCGCGAATACACAACACTGCGCGAGCTCAACGCTCGACTCGCGCCGTCTGTAGAGCCAGTCGCTGTTATCGACGGTCGCCTTAACGATGCGGGAGAGCCGTTGCCGACCGCGCTGGCCACGAGATACCTGCCATATTCCTTGCCGTATCGAGTCATTCTCTCCGGCACCGTCACACCTTTTGAAATCGAAAATATGGCAAGCGCACTCGCGCTCTTGTTGGTGCGACTTCATTTGCTGGGCTTCTGGTGGGGCGATTGCTCACTCTCTAATACTTTGTTCCGTCGTGACGCCGATCAATTTGCGGCATATCTCGTGGATGCCGAGACCGGCGAATTCCAAAATCATTTAAGCGATGGCCAACGCGAACATGACCTAGAAATTGCACTCTTTAACGTTGCGGCCGAGCTTGATGACTTGGCACATGCGGGTGTTTTGTTTCCGGGTTTGGATCCGATCCGCGCCAGCGAAGCCGTTATTCGGCGGTACCGTCGACTTTGGAAGATGTTGAAGGAACCGCAAATTCTCGACCCGAACGATCGCCACGCGGTGGAGAAAGCGATGCGCAGCTTGCAAGATCTTGGTTTTGCGGTTGAAGAGGTAGAGATTGCGATGGATGGCGACAAGGGTGCGCTGAAGTTCTCGCCGAAGCTAGTAGCCGCTGGATATCACCAGAACCGACTCTTTCAGTTGGTGGGTATCACCGTAGAAGAGTTGCAGGCAAAGCGCATGCTCGCATCGTTCGATCGATTCCGCGGTCGCGAGCCAAAGCCGTTGCCACCTATCGAAGATAGTGCGCGCCGTTGGTACAACGAGGTCTATTTGCATACCGTCAATCAGGTGCCAGATGAGTTTCGTGGTCGGGTGGAACCAGCGCAGATGTTCCACGAAATCTTGGAGCATCGTTGGTACTTGGGCGAGCAAGCCGGACATGATTTGGGCTTAGCGCACGCCACCGTGGATTACATGACAAATATTTTGCCGTTCCGGACGGAGTACGGAGTTGAGGCGGCCCAATGAGTAACGCATCAAATCCATTTAATTCGGTTCCTAAGAATTTTGCACGAGCTGTCGATCTTTCTACGTTGGGAAAGCCAGCCGTAGCGGCGCCACAAGCAGGAGTTGCAATCACCCAAGACAACTTGGTGAACGAACTCTTGCCGTTGACGCACCAGATCGTCGCCATCATCATCTGTTGGTCACCACGAAGTCCCGAGTCTGTGAAACTCGTTGAACTGCTCGGCGAGTTACAGAAGGCTGATGTATCGCCAGATGGACAACCACGCTGGATTCTCGGAACAGTGAATGTTGACGCGGAAGCGGCTTTGGCGACCGCGCTTCAGGTCAAAGCTGTTCCATTTGCGCTTGCGATCATTCAGGAACAGATGGTTCCACTCTTTGAAACAATCCCAACGCCAGATCAGGTGAAATTGGTTATTCAGAAAGTACTGACCCTGGCTGCAGAGCGCGGCGTGGGTGAAGCGCCAGACGTAAGCCTGGCTGCCGCACCCGCTGAAGTAGCGCCTGAGCCAGAAGAACTAGAAGCGATAGCAGCCATCGAGGCGGGCAATTTTGCAGCCGCGGTTGCTGCATATAAAAAATGGATTGCTCGTGCGCCACAAGAACCCATCGCAAAGCTGGGATTGGCGCAGGCTGAATTACTCCAACGTATCGATGGCGTTGATGTAGAAGGTGCGATTAAGCAAGCAGATGCAGATACAGCGAACCTTGCCGCTCAGTTGCTTGCGGCAGATTCTGCGATTGCGATGGGGGATTATCAAGGCGCCTTTGATCGGTTGATTCGCACCGTGAAGCTGAGCGCTGGCGACGACAAAAAGTCTGCTCGTGAGCATTTGTTACAGCTTTTTAATCTTGTCGATTCAAACGACCCAGAGCTTGGTCCAGTAATAGTAAAAGCGCGCCAGCAATTAGCCAGCGCGCTCTACTAGTCCTCTAGTAATTTACTTTTCTGGAATCAGCCAGAACCTTCGGTGTTGCCAGGATCAGCAGCACTCACATCATGGATGCGGTACTTCTCGAGCGCTTCGCGAACGGTCTTTGACTTAACTTCACCATTGGCGGCAAGCTGCGAGAGCGTTGCGACGACGATGGATTCAGCATCGACCTTGAAGTGGCGACGGAGCGCGCCGCGAGTATCAGACATTCCGAATCCATCGGTGCCCAGCGAGTAGAACTCGTTAGGGACCCATGGTGCAATCTGATCCTGCACGCTGCGCATGAAGTCAGAGACCGCGACGACTGGACCGTCGTAGCCCTGCAATTTCTTGGTGACATACGCGGTACGCAGGTCATCGGGATTAAGCAAGTTGTGGCGATCGACTGCAAGACCATCGCGACGTAGCTCGTTCCATGAGGTGACCGACCAGACGTTTGCAGCGACATCCCATTCGTCTGCCAAGAGCTGTTGTGCTTTAAGCGCCCAGTTCATTGCAACGCCAGATGCCAAGAGTTGAACCTTCTTCTTGCTCTTGTGGGTCGATGGTGCGTAGAGGTAGATACCGCGGAGCAAACCATCAACATCGAGGTTGGCTGGCTCGGCTGGTTGCGCGTATGGCTCGTTATAAACGGTCATGTAGTAGTAAATATTTTCACTGTTCTCGCCATACATACGGTGCAGACCATCCTTGACGATCCGACCGACTTCGAACGCGAAGGCAGGGTCATATGCGACCACGGCTGGGTTGGTCGATGCCAACAAGAGTGAGTGGCCATCTTCGTGTTGCAGACCTTCACCGTTCAACGTGGTGCGGCCAGCGGTCGCACCGAGAACGAAGCCACGCGCCATCTGATCGGCGGCTGCCCAGAAGGCATCGCCGGTGCGTTGGAATCCGAACATCGAATAGAAGATGTAGACCGGAATCATTGGCACATCGTGCGTGCTGTACGAAGTTCCGACAGCAGTGAACGATGCGGTTGAGCCCGCTTCGTTAATTCCTTCGTGCAAGATCACGCCCGATGTTGATTCTTTGTACGAAAGAATCAACTCGCGGTCAACGGATGTATATCGCTGGCCGTGTGGTGAATAAATCTTGAGTGATGGGAAGAGTGAATCCATGCCAAAGGTACGCGCCTCATCCGGGATGATCGGCACAAAGTGCTTTCCGATGCCTTCATCCTTAAGCAAATCCTTCAAGAGACGAACAAAGGCCATGGTGGTCGCAACTTCTTGCTGACCAGAACCGCGAACCACTGATTCGTATGATGAATCTGCAGGTTGTGGAAGTGGCTTTGATTCCTTGCGACGAGTAGGAATAGAGCCGCCGAGCTTCGAGCGACGTTCCATCATGTACTTGTACTCAGGTGAGTCAACGCCTGGGTGGTAGTACGGAGGCAACTTCGCATCCAGATCTTCATCCTTGATGGGAATCTGCAATGTGTCGCGGAAGCCCTTCAGGTCTTCGAGCGTCATCTTCTTCATCTGGTGCGTTGCGTTACGAGCCTCGAAGTGCGAACCAAGGGTCCAGCCCTTAATGGTCTTCGCGAGGATGACAGTAGGACGACCCTTATGTTCAGTCGCTGCCTTATAGGCGGCGTAGAGCTTGCGGTAATCATGACCGCCGCGCTTAAGCGCCCAAATCTTTTCATCGCTCCAGTCCGCGACCATCGCTGCGGTTCGTGGATCGCGACCAAAGAAGTTTTCGCGCACATACTTGCCGCTCTCGGCCTTAAATGTTTGGTAATCGCCATCGGTGGTGCGGTTCATGAGTTCAAGAAGTGCACCGTCGCGATCCTTAGCGAGCAGCTCGTCCCATTCGCGTCCCCAAATAACCTTGACGACATTCCAGCCAGCACCAGTAAAGATAGATTCCAACTCTTGAATGATCTTGCCGTTACCGCGGACCGGACCATCGAGACGCTGCAAGTTACAGTTAATAACAAAGGTGAGATTGTCCAGGCCTTCGCGCGCTGCCAGGCTGAGTGCGCCAAGTGTCTCTGGCTCGTCGGTCTCGCCATCGCCAAGGAATGCCCAGACGCGCTGATCGCTCGTGTCCTTGAGACCACGGCCATGCATGTAACGGTTGAAGCGTGCTTGATAAATTGCATTGATTGGACCAAGGCCCATGGAAACAGTTGGGAACTCCCAAAAGTCTGGCATCAAGCGTGGGTGAGGATACGAAGACAATCCACCACCTTCATGCGAGAGTTCTTGGCGGAAGCCATCCATCTGATGTTCAGTGAAGCGGCCTTCCATAAATGCACGCGCATACATGCCAGGCGAAGCGTGGCCTTGGAAGAAAATCTGATCTCCGCCGCCTGGGTGATCTTTACCGCGGAAGAAGTGGTTGAAACCAACTTCGTAGAGCGCAGCGGATGAGGCGTAAGTAGAAATGTGTCCGCCGACTCCAACGCCAGGGCGTTGTGCACGGTGCACCATGATGGCGGCGTTCCAACGGATGTAAGCACGGATGCGACGCTCGAGCGCTTCATCGCCAGGGAATGATGGTTCGAGCGCAGGTGGAATCGAGTTGATGTAATCGGTTCCCTTGAGAGCAGAGACGCCGATATTTTGTTCGTGCGCACGTTGCATCATCGACAGCATCAAGTAGCGGGCGCGAACCGGGCCAGCGTTCTTCAGGACGGCATCAAACGACTCTTGCCATTCAGCGGTCTCCGCGGGGTCGATATCAATCAGCTGGTCGATGAAGTTATCGGGCGCCTCGAAATTTGTGCTCATGGGCCTATCTTTCCATGAAATTTAACCCTGAATCTCTTGCCATCTGGCGCCAAGGAGAGTGGACTAGGACACGTAGCCACGGCGCTTGGTCGCCGGGCGGTAGCGAAGCGAGGAGGATGTGCCCCTATGGGGTCAGAGCTGGTCATTGAACGCCTGGGGTTGAATGCGGGCGACTTGGTTCTCGAGATCGGCCATGACGGCGATTGCGATGCCGAGCTTCGAGTGGCTATCACCGCACACGTCGGCTCTCCTTTTATCGGTGGCGATGCCCAAGAAGTCGTGGACGCCGTTCTTCTCTGGTTCCGCGAGGACGATGGCGATTTAGTCGACGAGTTAGTCGATGCCCTTACATATCTCAGCGAGACCGGCCCGATTTGGTTGATGACGCCAAAGGCCGGCCGTGACGGACACGTCGAGCCAAGTGATATTCAAGATGCTGCACCCACCGCAGGTCTTTCGCAGACGGTATCGTTCGCAGCTGGCGCGGATTGGACCGCAACAAAATTAGTCGCTCGCAAATCTTCTAAGAAATAGGGGTCTTCACAATGACACTAGCCGTCGGTACTCCAGCTCCGTCGTTCACACTCAAAGATCAATTTGGAGCAGAAGTTTCGCTTTCAGATTTCACGGGCAAGAAGAACGTAGTAGTTGTCTTTATTCCATTCGCATTCACTGGCACATGCACCGGTGAGTTGTGCGCGCTTCGCGACGACATCTCTGCATTCCAGAATGACGGCGTTCAGCTGCTTGCGATCTCATGCGATTCAATGTTCACCCAAAAAGTCTTTGCCGAGCAAGAGGGCTACAAGTTTCCGGTCTTGGCAGATTTCTGGCCACACGGCGAAGTAGCTAAGGCATTTGGCGTGTTCAACGCCGATCTCGGATGCGCACTTCGTGGCACCTTCATCATCGACAAGGAAGGCATCGTCCGCTGGAGCGTGGTCAATGGCCTCGGTGACGCTCGAAATCTGGGCGAGTACAAGGCGGCGCTCGCAGCGCTCTAAGCAGTAACGCACATCCTTTTAATACCCGAGTTTCCTAGTGCCCGATTTATCCACTAGAATTCACGGGTATTGAATTGGGCGCTTAGCTCAGTGGTAGAGCGCTTCGTTTACACCGAAGATGTCGGGGGTTCGAAACCCTCAGTGCCCACCAGTTCACACAAATACATAGATCCGATTCGAGCTCGACCAGAGCCCGTTCGAAAAAGGTAAGGGAGCGCCATGAAAGCCGCGGTTGAGCAACAATCCGCGCTAATGGAGCTTCAGCGGATTGATTCCGCAATCATGGCAGCCAACAATCGGCTAAAGAATCTGCCCGAACACGAACAAATTAAAGCCATCCAAACGCGCCTTGCCGCTGGTGCAGCCGAGTTGGCGGTCGCCGAAGCAGAGCTTGCGGACGTGGCGATTGATTTACGCCGGAGCGAAGTTGATGTCGAACAAGTCGCTGATCGCATGAAAAAAGATGAGGCACGACTCGCAGCGGGCACTGGTTCTCCAAAAGATTTAGAGACACTGCAGCACGAGTTGGTTACCTTGGCGAAGCGGAAGGCCGAACTCGAAGATGGCGAACTAGAAATCATGATGCGCCATGATGCCGCAAAAGAAAAAGTGGCAACGCTGAAGAGCGACGAAGAGGGCTTGGTGAAGCTGGAGCTCGAACTCAATATTCGGATCGAAAACGCAAAGACGGAAATCGCGCAGGAGATTGCGCTACGTCAATCAGAGCGCACCTTGGTATTGCCCAAGATTGGTTCTGAATTACTTGATCTCTATACAAAGATTGCGGCGAAAGAGAGCGGCGTTGGCGCGGCTCTATTGGTTGGCAACAAGTGCGATGGCTGCCATCTGGCAATCAACGCCATTGAAGTAGAGCGGATTAAGACCTTGGCGAGCGACGAAGTATTGCGATGCGAGGAGTGCCGCAGAATTTTGGTTCGTATTTAATGGCGCGCACATTTCAGATAACTGCCGATGGCGGTTCGCGCGGCAATCCAGGCCCAGCTGCTTATGGCGCTGTCGTTACCGAAAACGGAAAGATTTTGCATGAGCTCTACGCCACGATTGGCATCGCATCGAACAATGTTGCGGAATACAGCGGCTTGGTTGCGGGCCTAGAAAAGGTTCACAGCATTGATCCGGAGGCGAATATTGAAGTCGCGATGGATAGCAAGCTGGTTGTGGAGCAGATGTCTGGTCGTTGGCAGATCAAGCATCCAGATATGCGTGAGCTTGCAAAGCGCGCCCGTGAGGCCCACCCAGCGCACCTTGTTTCCTACAAATGGATTCCGCGCGACTTAAATTCGCATGCCGATCGCTTGGCGAATAAAGCGCTCGATGGCGATGAAGCGCCGATTGAGAACAAGCAAGTTAATTTTCTAACCGAACGCGTTGTGTCGGGCGAAGTCCCCACCACTATTTATTTAGTTCGCCATGGCGAGACTCCACTGACGCCTTCTCGCGCATTCTCTGGTTCGGGCGGTTCGGATCCAGGGCTGAGTGATGCAGGCAAAGCACAGGCAGAAGCGGTGGCAGCTGAATTAGCACTATGGAAGCCAGATGTTTTTATTGCGTCTCCGATGCAGCGCACGCGTGAGACTGCCGAAATAATTCAGAAGGCGACCGGCGGAGATATTCATTTCGATGAGGCGTGGCGCGAGGGTTCGTTCGGCGAATGGGATGGTCTTACGGTTGCCGAAGTCCAAAAGCTCTATCCATCTGAATGGACCGAGTGGGTTTCATCGCCCTTTGCTCGCCCGGGCAGCACAGGGGAGTCATACGACGATGTGGCAGTGCGGACCGAGCCAGCGCTTAATCAGTTAGCGCAGGATTATCCGGGGCAAAAGGTTTTGGTTGTCACGCATAACGTTGTTATCAAGACATTGGCAAGCTTGGTCGTCAGCAATGAGATCAACGGGGTTTATCACATCGATATCGCGCCCTGCAGCATTTCAACAATTGTGATTTGGCCTTCCGACGGGCTTCGCGCGCTGAAGAGTTTGTCCGAGCGCAGCACCGCCGTCAAACAATCACAACAATAAACCAGCTCTTCTTGCCTTCTGGTGCTACTAAGCGGCAATTGAAATCCTTGTTTAACAACTGATGCAGCTCGCGCGGCGTCCGCGGTGTTTTGGATTGCGAAACGAGATAACGAGTGACTTCTCCGCGAGTTAATTTAGACATGTGCGTGATGACTTTGAGCTGGCCATTGACCTTTTGAAAGACTCGAATACCGACGGTGTTGAGTGGATTAGGTGTCCACACGGTCGAGTAAGTCGAGGATCTGCAATCCACCACAAGCTGGTCATCGATTCCGGAGAGCGCAAGAGCTAGCGGTTTCTTCCAGATTGAGGGATCGATTTTGAATTTGTAGAACGGGATGATGTCGGTTAGTCGCAGCGCTCCAAAGGCGGCCGAGATAATGATGATGGATTTATTCGCACGCGCTTGCGTTGTCGC
>Ga0208253_1000913_pt1 | contig 10744 bp, 12 predicted proteins | sample CryBogCBE10Oct08_FD_184573 | JGI IMG/M metagenome (GOLD analysis project Ga0208253, IMG submission 184573) | Freshwater microbial communities from Crystal Bog, Wisconsin, USA - CBE10Oct08 (SPAdes) | ecosystem: Environmental > Aquatic > Freshwater > Lake | place: Crystal Bog, Wisconsin, USA...
ATTCTAATAACCGAGTAGAAGCCTTAGATGACCTTAAATTTGCAGGCGGTGACCAATGGCCTGTAGAGATTCAAAATAGCAGACTATTAGAATCTAGACCTTATTTGACCATCAACAAGATTGATGCGTATTGCCGACAGATTACCAATCAGCAAAGACAGCAACGGCCTCGCATGAAGGCTCATGGCATGAATAATGATTCTGATGAGAAAGTAGCGGAGATCATTACTGGCATTTGCCGACATATTGAAAACCAATCTGATGCTGATTCTGCTTACGATAATGCTTTTGATTTTGCAGTTCGTATGGGATGGGGCTATTGGCGCATTACTCACGATTATCCAAGACCTGACAGCTTTGACCAAGAAATCTATATTAAGCGCATCGAGAACCCTTTTATGGTCTATTTTGACCCTAATAGCATCGAACCTGATGGCTCAGATGCAGAAAAGTGCTTAATTACCGAGGTTATTAGCAAAGAAGCGTTTCGCAAGATGTATCCTGGCGCAGACGATGGTGGTGGTTTTACCCCTCGTGGCACAGGCGATAGCCAAAGCGAATGGATTACAAGGGAAGATATTCGTGTAGCAGAATACTTCTATACAGAACGAAAGCGCATGAAATTGCTGCTTTTGTCTGATGGAACTACTTGCTATGAAGATGAAAAACCTAAAGAAACAGTCATGCAAGATGCTGGCATTTATGTCGTTTCTAAGCGTGAAACCATAAAAAAACAGATTAAATGGTGCAAGCTGACCGGTATGCAAATCCTTGAGCAAAGCGATTGGGTTGGTAAATATATCCCAGTTGTGCCTGTTTATGGTCAACAGCTTATTGTCGATAGCAAGAAGAAGAAGTTTGGTCTTACTCGCATGGCTAAAGACCCACAGCGTATGTATAACTTCTGGTCTACAGCATTAACTGAATCCGTAGCCCTTGCTCCTAAAGCCAAGTTCTTGCTTGCTGAAGGTCAGGATGAAGGTCATGAAATGGAGTGGAATACGGCTAACGTTAAATCCATGCCTGTATTGCGTTATAAACAAACCGATTCCGATGGCAGACCAGCACCAGTTCCTACTCGTATTCAGCCTGAACCACCTCCTGCTGGCATTATTACAGCATTACAAGGCTTAGATGGTGACTTGAAAGCAGTTGTTGGTATTTATGATCCAACTCAGCTTCCTAATGGTAATCAGTCTGGAAAAGCCATAAATGGTATGCAACAGCAAACCGATATGACTAACTTCCATTATTACGACAATCTAACTCGTTCTATTCGTCAAACTGGGAGAATCATTGTTGACTTGATTCCTCATATTTATGACAAAGAACGAGTATTGCGAATCATTGGCGCAGATGGCAAAGGTGAGTTAGTGACTCTTAACCAGCCAGGCGTTGATGATCAAGGCGTTGAAAAAGTATTAAATGATGTAACTGTAGGTCAATATGACATTGTTATGGAAACAGGCCCTGGCTATGCTTCTAAACGTGCCGAAGCTGTAGATTCTATGATGGGCTTATTCCAAGCAGAGCCAGCACTTGTACAAGTTGCAGGTGATTTATTGGTTAGAAACATGGACTTCCCAGGCGCAGATGTAATTGCTGACCGCTTGGCTGCTTCTAACCCAATGGCTCAAATTGATGATAAGTCTGATGTTCCACCACAAGTTCAGATGCAATTGGCTCAATCTAAGAAAATGATTCAAGACTTAGAACAGCAGATTTCGCAAATGACTATGGATATGAAGTACCGAGCTTCTGTTGAGGAATACAAGCAACAAGCTGAAACACAGCGTAAACAGATGGATATTGATGTACGCAGAGAAGATACGCATATTAGAACTGCTACTCAAGCCCAAGATACTGTGATTAAGACTGAAACACAGAAAGAAATTGAGCAAATGAAAGCGCAATTAGCGTTATTATTAGCGAATATGACTATGAAAGATGAGCAATTAGCTCGAGATGAAGCCATTGAAAGGGGAATCTAAATGTCAGTTGCTGCTAGAGGTAAAAAATACGGAACTCAACCAAGCTGGGCTTTAGACCCAAAAACCAAACTTGAGCTAAAAATTAGGGAAAATATTAGAAAACTACCAGCACAGCATGGTGGAAAGCTATATGACCCTGAAGTTGAGCAAGCTATTAAAAACAAGTCTATTTCTATGGCAGACGCAGGTAAAGTAAATGCTATTCAAGAAATGATGCGTAAAGAAAGAGAATTAAAAGCAGGAAAACAAGAAGGCGATGGCAGTGACCATAATACAGGTCGTAACGATTCTGTTATTTATGAACATAAACGCAATAAATAAGGCAATCTAATCGGAGGATATATGCCAACAGTAACAGGTGCAAACGTAACAGAGTGGAAAATGAAGGAAATGGCTCGCAGAGCTGGCAAGAAATATGAGCCAGAGCAGCCTAATCCATTCAAAGGTATGGACAAAGAGCAACTGAAAGAACAGAAAACTTTGATGAAAGAAGCTAAAAAATCATCTAAAGAAAAATAGACAACAATTATTAAAAGTTGTATATATAACCCATTAACTATCAGGAGCTTCGAAAGATGGCCGATACAGAAGTAAGAGCAGCAGAAAATGTAGTAGATAGTAGCAACGCAGCAACCTTTTATGCAGAAAGATTAGGTTTAGCTGACCAAGAGCCTACTGAGGCTGAATCTGTAAAGGAAGATTCAGAGCCAGAGCAGGTCGAGGCGCAGAGTGAACCGGAAGCAAAGGAAGATGCTAAGGAACAGAAGCGTGGTGACAAGCTTAATAAGCGGTTCGATAAAGTAACGAAAAGGGCTCAGGAAGCTGAAGCCAAAGCTCGTGAACTAGAGGAACGTCTAAAGAGTTATGAAGCAGGGAATGTTACAAGACAAGAACCCCAAAGGGTTGTGTCTAGTGATAAACCCCAAGCAAGCCAGTTTAATGATGCTTTTGAATATGCAGAAGCATTAGCGGAATGGAGTGCGGAAAATGCTTTAAAGCAAAGGGATGAGCAAGAAGCTAGTCGCAAAGCGCAAGAAGCTCAGGAAAAGCTGACAAAGGCTTGGAGTGAGAAGATTGCAAAAGCGAAAGAAAACTTGCCTGATTTTGATAGGATGGTGAAATCATCGGACATAGTCATTAGTGACCCTATTCGTGATTCCATTATTGATAGTGATGTAGGCCCACAACTCCTATACCACTTAGCTACAAATGAGGACTTTGCAAAGGAACTGACAGAAATGCCAGTTGCTAAGGCTCTTAAACAGTTAGGCAAGTTAGAAGCGCAATTTGAAGCTAAGGATACCCCCAAAGCTGAGAAGAAAAATGTTTCAAGTAGTAAAGCACCTGAACCAATCAAGCCGTTAAGCGGTGGCAAAGTTGGCAAAGATGTAATGATTGACACCAATGGTGAATTTCATGGCACTTATGCTCAATGGAAAGCTGCAAGACAGGCTGGTAAGGTCAGATAAACCTAATTTTTTTGGAGAATTAAAATGGCAAATACGCTATTAACTATCTCTAAAATCACCAACGAAGCGTTGATGGTTTTAGAAAACGAATTAACATTTACATCAGAAGTTGACCGCAACTATGATGACCAATTTGCTGTGGTAAATTAATCCTGCCTCAGTTTAACTGTAGTATTGAGGAGCCAAGATTGGCGCTACAGTTAACGTCCGTAAATAGAACAGGTGTGCGGACGTAAAAGTTTCTCTGATTGACTTGGAAGCCCAGAGGTGGGCGACAGGGGGCAAGCGAAAGCAGCCTGAACGACTAAGTGAGAAGCCTCCGAAAGGAGATGCGATAGTCTGAACAGCGATATAACTAAAGAAGTCGCTGAGTTTGAGTCGAAGAACTCGAACCGCCATTGAAAGATGGTCAGTAGCCGAAAGGTGAAAGTAACAGAATGAGGCCTGGACGCTTTATTGGAACTACAGGGCCAGCCCTGAACGTAGAAGACTTGAACGAAACCAGCGTTCCAGTTACTTTGTCGACCCAATTCCACGTGGACACTCAGTTCACTACTCAGGATTTGGCTCTGTCTTTGGATATGTTCTCTGACCGCATCCTAAAGCCAGCAGTTGCAGCTATTGCCAACAAAATCGACTTTGATGGTACAACTACAGCAGCTTTGAACACAGCTAACATCGTTGGTACTGCAGGTACTCCTCCAACAGGTCTATACACTTACTTGTCAGCACAAGCGTATCTTGACTCTGAAGGCGCACCACGTGATGGCCGTAGAAGCTGTATCGTTGAGCCATTTACATCTGCAACTATTGTTGACAGCTTGAAGGGCTTGTTTGTACCAACAGAAGCGATTTCTAGTCAATATACAAAAGGCTTGATGGGTCGTGACTCTGGCGGTATGAACTGGAAGCTTGACCAAAACATCGTGTCACAAACTTTTGGTAACTTCTCTAGCTCTACTGTTACTGCTTCTGTAGCTACTACAACTGCTACTGGTTTCTTGACTTCTGGTTGGGCTTCACAATCCACAATCACTTTGACTGCTGCTAACACAGGCACAATCAACTTAAATGCTGGTGATACATTCCAAATTGCTGGTGTGTATGCAGTAAACCCACAAAATCGTCAAGCTTATGGCACAAACAAACTGCGCTCATTCGTAGTTAAGTCTGCTGTTTCTGTGGCTTCTGGTTCTTCTGTTTCTGTAACTGTTTCTCCTGCTGTTATTAGCGGTGGTCAGTTCCAGAATGTGAGCATCCCTAACCCATCAGCAACTGCTGCTGTGACATTCTTTGCATCACAATACAATGCAAGTGGTAATGGTGTAGTTTCTCCACAAAACATCGTAATGCATCGCAATGCGTTCACAATGGCTATGGCTGACCTTGAGTTGCCTGAAGGTGTTCATTTCGCTGGTCGTGCATCAGACAAAGAAATCGGTCTGTCAATGCGAGTCGTTAGGCAGTACACCATAAATAACGATAGTATTCCAACTCGTGTTGACGTTCTGTATGGTTGGGCTCCTCTCTATCCTGAACTCGCTTGCCGAGTTGCAGCTTAATAACTAACGGATAACGAAAGGAAACTATTATGTCTAATCCAGGACCAGCAGTAACTAATTCAGCCCATCCCTCGAATGTAACGACTGACCAAGCATTACGCTTGTTAGCCGTTGTTAAAGGGATTAATGCTAACTCTGTAGCATCTACCGCAATTCCAGTTAATAACACAAATAACTACTTGCCAACTTCCATTATTTTCACTAATGCGAACAACGCAGGTGCAGTAGCTAACCTTAGCTCTGCTGTTATTTCTGTTTATACTGCTCCAGGTGGTGCAAGCGGAAGTGGTACTGAAGTTTTTGCTCTTACTACTTTGACCAACAACACAGCTTTGCTAGGCACTACAGTAGCTACAGCTTATGAAAGCACTTTAGCTTTCTCAGCTCAAACTTTGTATGCTTATGTTGGTACGGCAGCAGGCGCAGTCGGTACTGTAGATGCCTACATCTATGGTTACGACTTTAGCTAAAAACTAATGAAGTAAAGGGAAAAGCCATGCTCAAAAGGTATGGCTTTTTTTCTTATATACCCTATAATTGATTTACCTTATTCAAAGGAAAAAATATGTCTAAAACTACTATTGTGCGTGGCAATATCATTGCTCACAGCATCGTACAAGCAGCACTTCCATCTACCACTATTTCAGGAACAAGCACAGAAGTTACTTTTACTGTTCCAGGCGTTCAGCCAACTGATGTAGTTGTAGCGACTTTTGATGGTACTTTGGTAACTGGTATCAGCATTGGTAATGCTTACACCAATACAGCTAATCAAGTTATTGTTCGATTAATTAACTCTACTGGTTCTTCAGCAACTCAAACTGCTGGTACTTTGTTAATTCAAGTTTTGTCTTGCGAAGATAGTCCAATTTCTACTAGCGTAGCTTAAGGATAAATCATGGCATATAACTCAGCGTTTTCCCCTTTTGGGCCAACATACTTGGTTGGTAGCTTGGCTGCTGTTCAAGTAAAGTCTAGCAACAATGTATACCCTTCAGGTTATCGAATTGTAAACATTACTGCTAGTGCTATTCGAGTATCTTGGCAGCCACAAGAGCCTAATGATGGGACTTCAACTCCTGTTGTTACAGCTCCTGCTTTGACTGTTCCTTCTTACAATACGTTTTATATTCCTGCCAATGGTGTGCAAGTATTTAGCGGTATTCCTCCTAATGCTTGGTTTTTATCTAGCGCAGCTTCTAGTGCAGAAATTACACCTGGTGAAGGGATTGCATAATGAGTTCAAATCAAGTAGCTTCTACAGTTACAGTTCAAACAGTTCCTGTTCAAGCACAATTTAATTCTTCTGGTGTTTGTTTAGGTTTAGTTGGCCCTGGTGGAGCTTTCTTTAGTCCTCCATTAACAGGGGATACTATTAATCCTGCTGTATTTCAGATGGGTGGAAATACAATAGCAACTTCTGTTTCTTTGCCTACTATTGGTAGTGGATTTGGTACAAGTCCTACTATTAGCGCATCAAATACAATGGCTTTTAAAGTTGTAGTTGGTACTGGTGGCGCAGCTTCAGGATCAATTACCTTACCAACTGCTGTAATTGGTTGGATGGGTTTTGCTGCTGATGTAACAAGCGGTACTGCTCTATTTTTACAACTAACAGCAAGTTCAGCAACATCAGTAACATTTACAAGCTATTCCATTACAAGTGGTTTAGCTCAAAATATGTCTGCTGGGGATGTAATTTTAATAAATTGTTTTGCTTATTAAAGGCAATATATGGCTGGCCCTTCTTCAACAGTAGATCAAAACCTACTGCCAGTTCAGGCTTATTTTGATGTTTATGGCAATTTTCAAACATTTATAGGTCAGGGCCAACCCTTTTATGCAACAGTTAATCCTGTTCAATCAGGGTTAACCATTACCAGTAGCACTATTAACAGCACCACAATCGGTGCTTTAGTGCCTTCTACTGGGGTTTTTACTAATATTTCTACAGCTACAGGACAGATTTCAACTTCTCCTTCTGCTGCTACAGATATTGTAAATAAGCTGTATGTTGATACAGTAGCCCAAGGATTAAATCCTAAAGCTGCTTGTAAAGCAGGAACTTTAACCAATATTACTTTGTCAGGTTTACAGACGATTGATGGTTATTCAGTTTTAGCTGGTAATCGAGTCTTAGTTAAGAATCAAACAGCAACAGCCGATAATGGCATCTATGTAGCCTCTGCAAGCGCATGGACTAGAGCAACTGACATGGATGTATGGGCAGAAGTGCCAGGGGCTTATACAGTCGTTTTAAACGGCTCTCAAGCCAATACTGCATGGGTATCTACTTCTGCTGATACAGGAACTATTGGAGTTACTCCAATTACTTGGGTTCAATTCTCAGGTGTTTCTACTTATTACGCTGGCACAGGGTTAACCCTTACTTCTAATACTTTTAGTATTACTCCAGTAGGTACAGCAAGCACTTATGGATCTGCAAGCGCAGTTCCTGTATTTACAACTAATGCAAGCGGTCAAGTAACTAGCGTTACTAATACCACTATTGCTATTGCCAATACGCAAGTTAGCGGTCTTGGCACAATGTCAACGCAAAATGCTAACGCAGTTGTTATTACAGGCGGTTCTATTGATGGAACTACAGTAGGCTTAACAACGGCTACTACTGTAAGAGGAACAACTATTACTGCTACCTCGCAGTTTAGTGGCCCTGGCACAGGATTAACTGGCACAGCTACCTCATTAAGTATTGGTGGAAATGCTGCTACTGCAACATCAGCAGGAAGTGTTACTAATAGTGTTACATTTAATAGCGGTGGTGCTGGTGGTGTTTCACCAATTACTTATAACGGATCTGTAGCCCAAACTATTTCCTATAACACTATTGGCGCACCTTCTACAACAGGAACAAACGCTAGTGGTACTTGGGGTATTGGCATTACTGGCAACGCTGCAACTGTTACTAATGGTGTATATACCAATGGTAGTTACTCAAATCCTACTTGGATTACTTCAATTTTAGGTTCTATTGTTAGCGGAGCAGTAGCCTCTGCCACTTTAGCTGCTAGTGCAACCAATATCGCAGGCGGAACAGCTGGCGCTTTAGCTTATCAAACAGGCGCAGGTGCGACTTCTTTTCTTGGCCTTGGCACTACAAACTATGTATTGACCGCAGGCGCTACTGCACCGCAATATGTTGCTCAAAGCACTTTATCGGTTGGGTCGGCCACAACAGCAACAACTTCCACCAATTTAGCTGGTGGTGTTGCAGGCGCTATTCCTTATCAGTCAGCAATTGGAGCAACTGGATTTTCCCCAGCAGGAACTACAGGTCAAGTATTAACTTCCGGTGGCACAGGCGCACCGACTTGGACTACCTCAACCTCTTATGCGACTGTTACCGATGACACCACTACAAATGGCACTCGTTATCCTTTGTTTGCTAACCAAACAAGCGGAAACCTATCAACAGAATATACAAGCTCTACTAAGCTCCAATACAACCCTTCTACTGGCACTTTTACTTCGACCCTATTTAGCGGTTCTGGAGCAAGTTTAACTAGCTTAAATGGCTCAAATATTAGCTCTGGCACAGTAGGTACAGGTGTTGGCGGTACAGGATTAACTTCATTTACAAGTGGTGGTGCAGTTTATGCTACATCTGCTTCTGTTCTTACAACTGGTACTTTGCCTGTTACTGCTGGCGGTACTGGGGTCGCAACTTTAAGCGGTTTAGCTTATGGAAATGGCACTTCTGCATTTACAGCTGCAACTGCTGCACAAGTCGTAGCCGTTATTAATTCAACCGCAGTAACTAATGCTACAAATGCAACAAATGTAGCAATTACAGACGATACAACTACAAATAGTGATTACTATGTTACTTTTGTAAGTGCTTCGTCAGGCAATACTGGTATGAAAACAAGCTCAACCAAGTTAAAATATCATCCATCAACAGGGGCTTTAACAGCTTCTACTATTTACATAGCACCATAAGGACACATCATGGGTCAATTAGTCTTTCAAGCAACAGCAGGCGGCCAAGTAGCCTTAGTTGGCCCTAATCCTTCGACTAGCTTTTCTTTAAACGTGCCAGCCGTAAACGGCACATTAGTGACTACAGGCGATACAGCCACAGTTACAAATACAATGATTTCTGGGCCAATAAACGCAACCAATGGTGGAACAGGGGTTGCAGGAACGCTTACAGGAATTTTATACGGAAACGGCACTTCTGCTCATACTGTTGCCACTACTGCACAAGCTTTATCTTTAATTGGAACTGTGCCAGTAGCTAATGGTGGAACTGGGTCTACAACATCTACTGGTAGTGGTTCTGTTGTATTACAAACAAGCCCATCAATTACTACCCCAACAATAGATAAAATTAATACTTCTGTTGGAAATACATCTTTAGGTGCTGGTAACGCTTCTATTATGAAGAACCGCATTATCAATGGTGCGATGGTGATAGACCAAAGAAATGCTGGTGCTAGTGTTACTCCTACTAGCGGTCAATATACTTTAGATAGATGGCAAGGTTATCTTACTCAGGCTTCAAAATATACTATTCAACAAAATGCTGGTTCAGTAACTACTCCTGTTGGGTTTAAAAACTATTTAGGTGTTACATCTTCTTCTGCTTATTCCATTGGTTCAACTGATTATTTCTTTTTGCAACAAGGAATTGAAGGTTACAATATTGCCGATTTAGGATGGGGAACTGCAAATGCTAAAACTGTTACTTTATCGTTTCAAGTTTATTCTTCATTGACAGGCACTTTTGGCGGTTCAATTCGCAACTCTGCTGGCGATAGAAGTTATCCATTTACATACACAATTTCTTCCGCAAATACTTGGACAACTGCAACAGTAACTATTGTTGGCGATACATCAGGAACTTGGGAATCAACAAACGGAACTGGATTAAGAGTGGATTTAGGTCTTGGAGTAGGTTCTACATATAGTGGAACTGCTGGTTCATGGGCTAGTGCTAATTATTTCTCAGCTACAGGTGCAACATCCGTAGTAGGAACAAGCGGAGCAACTTTCTACATTACTGGTGTTCAACTAGAAGTAGGAAGTAGTGCTACTGGATATGAGTATCGTCAGTATGGTCAAGAGTTAGCTTTATGTCAGCGGTACTTTGAAACTTATCAAGCTGGCTACCTTACTGGTAGTAATTATTCAACATCAAGTTCACAAGGCTTTCAAATGTATTTCAAAGTTACTAAAAGAGCAACACCTACAATGGCAATAGTATCAGGAACAGCAACAGTATCAAATGCCGTAGCTGGTAATGCTGGTGGAACTGTTGCAATTAATACTCAACCAAATTCCGTAAGTAATGGTGGTGATTTATATGTAAGTGGTGCTACTGGACTTGTTGCTGGTAATGCTGGTTTATTAATTCCTGCTAATTTAATAATTAGTTATTCTGCGGAGCTATAAATGTATAAATTACATATACCTATTATGCAAACAGAGCCTACTTGTGTTATTCGTTTGTTTGATAACGCTTGTATTCCCTTTGACGAAGCCAACACAGACTACCAAGCCTACCTAAAATGGGTAGCTGACGGCAATACTCCATTACCAGCGGATAGCTAATGTTTACTTGGAAAATCCTAGAAGTTTATGCTAAAGATGGTGTGATAACCCATGCTCGTTATCATGTCACCGCTTCAAGCGAAGATAAATCAGTAGAAACTGAAGGTAATTGGTATTTTGACTGCCCAACTGCAAAAGTGCCTTTTGA
>Ga0208253_1000914_pt1 | contig 10738 bp, 9 predicted proteins | sample CryBogCBE10Oct08_FD_184573 | JGI IMG/M metagenome (GOLD analysis project Ga0208253, IMG submission 184573) | Freshwater microbial communities from Crystal Bog, Wisconsin, USA - CBE10Oct08 (SPAdes) | ecosystem: Environmental > Aquatic > Freshwater > Lake | place: Crystal Bog, Wisconsin, USA...
AGCACAATAAATAGTTCTTCTATTGGGCTAGTTACCCCATCTTCAGGTGCTTTTACCAATATTAGCACCACAACAGGCTCAATTAGCACAACTCCAAGCAATCCAACAGATCTGGTTAATAAAAACTATGTGGATATGTTTGTTCAAGGTTATGCAATCAAAGCAGAGTGCCAAGTTGCAACCACAGGAAACATCACATTATCTGGGTTGCAGACTATTGATGGCTACACCACTTTGGCTAATGATAGGGTTTTGGTTAAGAATCAAAGTACATCAGCACAAAATGGTATTTATGTAGCATCTTCAGGTGCATGGGCTAGATCAAGTGATGCAAATACATGGAATAGCTTAATTTCAGCATTTACATTCATAATGAATGGGTCAACTCAGCAAAATTCTGGCTGGGTTTGTACCATTACAAGTGGTGGAACATTAGGGGTAACACCAGTTACTTGGAGTCAGTTGGCAAGCGCGGCAAGCTACTTTGCAGGCACAGGCTTAACCCTTAGCTCATACACTTTCAGCATTACTCCAGTAGGCACAGCAGGCACTTATGGCTCTGCCTCTAGTGTTCCAGTATTTGTTACAAATGCATCTGGTCAGGTTTCATCTGTAACTAATACATCTATAAGTATTGCTCCAAGCCAAATTAATGCAACCATCCCTAATTCTGGACTCACAAACTCCACAATTTCAGGAATTGCACTTGGTTCTAATTTGGCTAATTTGACTGCTGGAACTAATATTACCTTTAGCTCTGGCACTACCTATAATGGCTCAAGTGCAATCACAATAAATGCCTCTAGCACAATGGTTTATCCAGGTGCAGGCATACCTAATTCCACTGGTAGTGCTTGGGGTACAAGTTACTCAACCACAGGCTCTGGGACAGTTGTAGCACTAGCTACATCACCCACTTTTGTGACCCCAATATTAGGAACTCCTCAGTCTGGGAATTTCTCAACAGGGACATTCACTTGGCCGACTTTCAACCAAAACACCACAGGCAATGCCAATACAGCCACAACAGCCACTAATTTGGCTGGAACAACTCAATACTCATTGCCTTATCAGTCTGGTTCAGCCACTACAGCTTATTTAAGTCCTGGCACTTCTGGCTCATTATTGATGACTTTGGGGGCAGTTTCTGCTCCTATTTGGGTGGCAACTTCTAGTTTAACAGTTGGAACTGCTACAAATATTGCCAGTGGCACAGCAGGAGCAATTCCTTACCAAACTGGCTCAGGAGCTACTAGCTTTTTAGGACTTGGAACTTCAGGATATGTAATAACTGCTGGGGCATCTGCTCCTCAATACACAGCTCAGTCTAGTCTGGCAGTAGGAACTGCTACTAATTTGGCTGGAGGAGTAGCAAGCAATATTGTTTACCAAAGTGGGGTAGGAGCAACTGCTTTCTTGGCAAATGGTACAACTGGGCAAGTTTTAACCAGTAATGGGGCATCTGCACCTAGCTGGACAACTCCAACTGCTTATGCAACTGTAACTGATGACACAACCACAGCAGGAACAAGATACTTGCTTTTTGCTAACCAAACCAGTGGAAATTTGACAACTGAATACACCAGTTCAACCAAATTAACCTATTATCCTAGCACTGGATGTATTACAAATGGACTTAATGGAGGTGCTTTCTAATGGAAATCACATGGAAAATATCAGAAATTTCTGCTGAAAATGGGCTAATTACCCATGCCAAATACTTTGTGACTGCCACTGAAGATGATAAAAAGGTAGAAACTGAAGGCAATTGGTGGTTTCAAAATCCTGAGATTAAAGTGCCTTTTGAGCAAGTTACAGAACAAATGGTGGCTCAGTGGATTGAGGCTGAAACCATGAAAGATGGGGTAAATATTATTACCTCAAGACTGCAAGAACAGTTAAAATCATTGGAAAAGCAAGCTGTAATTCCTCCTTGGATGCCTCAAGTTTTTACACCTAATATTTAAAAATGGCACAAACCAATTACACTCCAATAATACTGTACAACAGTGGGACAACCACTAATGCTCCATCTGCTAGTAATTTGGCAAATGGTGAGTTAGCCATTAATTATGCTGATGGAAAGTTATTTTATAAAGATGGCTCATCAGCAATTCAAGTAATTGGTTGGAAGACAACTCCTACAACTGCTGGTGGCACAGGATTAACTAGCTATACAGCAGGAGACTTGCCTTATTATGCATCTGGCTCTGCATTATCCAAATTAGGTATTGGAACAAGTGGCTATGTATTACAGTCAAATGGTTCTGCTCCTACTTGGGTAGCACAATCTACTTTATCTGTTGGTTCAGCCACAAATGCTACAAATACTGCTATAACAGATAACACAAGCTCATCTGCTACTTGGTATCCAACTATTGTTAGCGCAACAACTGGTAATTTACCTCAGACAACATCGAGCACTAAATTAAGTTTTGTACCATCCACAGGAACTTTGACTGCAACAAATCATGCAGGAACATGGGCAGGAAATACAATTACTGTTCCTTATGGTGGAACTGGATTAACAAGTCTTACAGCTAATTACATTCCTTATGGAAATGGGACAGGAGCATTTAGTTCAAGTGCTAATTTAACTTATAACGGCACAAGTTTGTTGGTTGGTTATGCAACTGCTGTAAATGGTGAAGTATTAGGTGTAAATGGTGCAATTAGAAATACGTCTTTAATTAGAACAGGAAGTGTTCCTGATGACCAATCAGGAATATCTGCTCAATCTTATGGTGTATTTGCAAAAACACAAGTTACTGCAAGCACAGATTCTGTTTTGCTTACTTTGGGAGATGGTACTTATCCTACTTCTGGTTTTCCAAGAATAAATTTTAAAGGATATTATAGTGGTAGTGCTTATACTGCTTTTATAAAAAGTGGAGCTGGTACAGATTTAGAATTTGGTACTTATAACAATGGCACATCAATGTCATTGACTGCATCAGGCACATTGAATTTAACCAGCTTAGGAACTGGTCTTGTATATTCAAATGGTGGAACACTTACAAGTACAAATCCATCAGATCAAAATTTAAAAACTAATATAACTACTTTACCTTATGGTTTAAATGAAATAAACCAATTAAAACCAGTTTCTTATACATTAGTAAATGACACAATAAATCAAGGCACACAATTTGGTTTTGTTGCTCAAGATGTAGAAAAAGTAGTTCCAGCTTTTACAAAATTAGTAACAAATATAAATCCAGTTGACAACACAACAACTTCATATTTGGGATTGGATAGAGAAGGTATCAATGCCGCAATGTGTATGGCAATTCAACAATTAAGTGCAGAAATAGTAACTTTACAAGCAAGGCTCAAAGCCGCTAACATAGCATAGAAGGAAAAAAATGACTACTCTTGTTCCTAAATTTGAACAACCATTAACAGGTGCAGTTAACAGAGCATTTAATTTAAAGTTGCAAGAATCCATATCTGTTTTGGATTTTATTAATGCTTCTGATGTTGGTACAACAAATGATGTTACCTATGCTTTTACTGCCGCTTTAGCAACAAAATATAATGTTTATGTACCTCCAGGAACATATTACACAACAGGAAATTTAACACTCAACTCCAATCAAGTTTTATTTGGAGATAATAGATCAACAAGTATTTTAAAATCATCAATAACAACAGGTAACTTTATTACAGCCGCATTAGGTGCAAGGGTACAAAATTTAGCAATCATTGGAGTATGGACTGCTAATTCATCAAATACATCAATTGCTTTATATGGTGGATTTGGTGGGTATTTTGATGGTGGTATAAGCAATTGTTTTATTCAATATTTTTATATTGGCTTAAGTGCTTCAAATTCAATACAAACATTTGAAAACAACATATTTACAAATTGCAATTATGGTTATAAATCTGTTGCACTTGTTTTCAATGACTCAATACGTTTAATAAGTAATTGGTTCACTTATATAGGTCAAACCATTACAGCAACACCCTCATCTGTTACTTTGTCTAGTGGACAAATATATAACATTGTTGTTCCAAATGCTTCTATTTTTGAAGTTTATACACCCATTTCACAAGCAACTACTAATGCACAAGCATTAATACAAGCAATAAATACTGGAACAAATACTTTAACAGTTTATGTTATATCAGGAACATTTAATACTTCAAATTTAGTGACTAATTTTCAAGGTGCTTGTATGTACAACACCTATAGATCATTGAATGCACAATACATTAATAATCAATGTGGTCAATCTACCAATTTTATTAACAATGGTGGACAAAATGGCGATATTTATTTAATAAATAATTGGTGCGAACAAATAACAGGTTCTCCATTAATTTCATCTGGTACTGGTAGTTATGTTTTATATCCTAGTGCCATTCATATTAGTGGTGTGACTGGATTCCCAATTATTAATGATCCAACAGTTTCATTTGGTTTTTATGCAAGTGGTTCACAGGTTGTAACTCAAGATGCAGGAACAATTCCAGGTTCAGGATTGACACAAGTTAGTTCATCTACTGCATCACAACCATTGAGAACTATTTACACCAATGGTTATCAAACAGCAGTTTCTAATGCAATTGTTGCAGTAATGGGGTTAGAAAGTGATGCTAGTGACAATGGTTATGCAAAGCAATATATATGGAACATGACTGTTGGTTCTGGAAATGTTAATGCAGTTTTAAATTTAGGTTATGCAAGTAATTATAGTAATACCTATGGTACTACAACACCAATTCCATTAACTGCTAATATTGTTTCATTTGGCACATCATTTTTTGCACCAAGCAGTGATAATGCAATTACTCTTGGAACATCATCTAATAGGTGGTCAACTGTTTATGCCGCAACAGGCACAATCAATACTTCAGATGGAAACCAAAAAACTGTTATTGGTGCATTAACAATTGCTGAACAAAATGTTGCAAAAGCCATAAAAGGATTGTTTAAAACATTTAAATTTAATGATGCAATTGCTAAAAAAGGTGTTGATAAAGCAAGGATTCATGTGGGTGTGGTTGCTCAAGATGTACAGGCGGCATTTGTTGCTCAAGGACTTGACCCAAATAAATATGCTTTATTTTGTTTTGATACTTGGTACACAGATAAAAATGGTATTGTTTTTGAATCAAACATGAATGATAAAAATACATTAATTCCTAATTTAACAACTCATACCCAGCTTGGTGTTAGATATGAGGAATTATTAGCTTTTGTAATATCTGCAATATAAAATTTAGGGGATTATCATGAGCGTAAATCTATCACCACTAGGAGGAGCTGGTTGGCAGTTTTTTGACAACAATGGTGTTCCTTTGTCTGGTGGTTTGTTGTACACATATTTATCTGGAACAACAACTCCACAAGTTACTTATACATCTGCAAGTGGTAGCATTGCCAATTCAAATCCAATAGTTTTAGATTCATCTGGTAGACCTCCAAATGAAATTTGGTTGGTTGGTGGAGTTTCATATAAATTTGTTTTGCAAAATTTATCTGCATCACAAATTTGGTCAATGGATAATATTAATGGTTTGCCAAGTGCAGGAGTTGAATCTAGTGTTACAGCAACTGCAGGGCAAACAGTTTTTACAGGTCTTAATTACACACCTGGTAATAACAGTATGAAAGTATTTGTAAATGGTAGCAAACAAATATTAGGTTCAAGTGTTCCAGGTTCTTATGTAGAGACAAATTCAACCACTATAACTTTTAATTCTCCAGGCTTAAATGTTGGAGATGTTGTGGAGTTTTTACAATGACAACTCCTAATGATATTATTAGTAGAGCATTAAAAGACATTGGTGCTTTAGAGGCTGGTGAAGTTCCTACAGCAGAGGCATCTCAAGATGCTTTTGATATGTTGCAAGATATGTTAGACCAATGGTCTAATGAAGACATGATGGTATTTTACAAAAATGAAATCATATTTCCTGTTGTTTCTGGACAAACTCAATACACCATCGGCCCAGGTGGGCAAATTGGTGCTATCTTCACTGGAAGTATTACTGGTAATGTTCTCACTATTACTTCTATTCAGTCTGGGGGCATTTCTCTTGGTCAAACTCTTAGTGGAACTAATATTACATCAGGTACAACAATTGTTCAAATGCTCACAGGAGCAGGAAACAATGTAAATGAAGCTGGTACTTATTTGCTAAATAAGACTTATTCAAGTCCTATATCAAGTGAAACCATTAATTCTTATTATCAAAGACCTTTAAGATTTAATTCTGCTTTTGTGAGGATTAATACTTATTCAAATGGTCAGCCTATAACAAATGGTGGATTAGATTATCCTGTGTCTGTTCTTAATGTAGAACAGTATCAGATGATTGGGTTAAAAACACTAAATGGGCCGTGGCCGAAGGCTGTGTACTATGAACCTACTGAGACATTAGGAAATGTGTACCTTTGGCCGAACCCCAGCCAAGGAGAAATGCACATATTTGTAGATCAATTGTTCCAAAGATTTACAACTCAGTTTGACAATATCAATCTTCCCCAAGGCTACAACATGGCTTTGAGGTGGTGTCTGGCTGAAAGGCTAATGCCTATGTATGGCAAGGCTAGTCCAACACAAATTCAGATGATTATGAAGTTTGCTGCACAAGGGAAGTCGACAGTAAAGAGGACAAACATGAACCCAGCAATTGTTTCCACTTATGCAGACTCACTTTTGGTTGGAAGACAAAAAGATGCTGGGTGGATATTATCAGGTGGGTTCTTTAGATGAGTGACTTTGGCTTTGTCGGCCCCTCCTATGAAGTGGCTTCCATTTACCAGGAAGCTCAAGAGTGCATCAATTTCTATCCTGAGATTGATCCCTTAAAGCCTCCTGGCAGTAGGGGTGTGGTGGCTTTATATCCAACTCCAGGCTTAACAAGCATATTGCAATTAAATAATGCTCCAGTTAGAGGAATGAGAACATTATCTGGTGGTAAATATTTAATTATTGTTGTTGGTTCTATTGTTTATTCAGTTACTTATTCTGGTAGTTATGTATCTACTCAAATAGGTACTTTATCAACTAGCTCAGGTTATGTGTCTATAACAGACAACATAATGACTGATACAGGCTTAAATGCCTATATTGTTGATGGTGCAAATAGATATTATTGGATTGCAAATACAAACAGTTTTAACACTTTGCCAAGTTCAGATGGCCCGTGGCAAGGAGCTAATGTTTGTGATGTAGTAGATAACTACATTATTTATAATCAGCCTGGAACGCAAAACTGGGCGGCCACAGACTTGGGGTTAGTCACATCTACTAATGCTTATTATGGCTCTAAAGATGGTGCTCCTGATCCACTTGTTTCACTTATAGTAGATCATAGGCAAGTATTTTTGCTTGGTGAATTTACTGCTGAAATGTGGACAGATGTAGGAAATGTAATTCCTGGCATTATCAGTTTTCCATTTCAAAGGGTCACAGGAACATCTGTACAACATGGAATTGCCGCACCCTTTAGTGTTGCCAGATTTGGTGAGCAATTTGCTTTTGTAAGCCAAGACTATAGAGGTCAAAATATTATTGGAGTCATGCAAGGATATTCTTTTAAAAGAATCAGTACCCATGCAGTAGAACAAACTCTAATGAACCAATACATTGCAGATGCTGTTGCTTACACATACCAACTAGATGGGCATGAATTTTATGTGGTCACATTCCCAACTATTAATATTACTTGGGTTTTTGATCTTGCATCTGAAATGTGGCATAAATGGTTATCATGGGATGGCACACAATTTAATAGACATAGATCAAATTGTGGTGCAATATTTAATAATGTTTATTTGGTTGGAGATTACAAAAATGGTCAAATCTATCAATTAGACAATGCTGTATATACAGAAGCAGGGAATACCATTAGAAGACTTAGAAGATGTCCACATTTGGTAACAGATTTGCAAAGGCAATACTTTGCTGAATTGCAGATACAGTTTCAGCCTGGAGTTGGATTAGAAACTGGTCAAGGTCAGAATCCACAGGCTATGCTTAGATGGTCAAATGATGGTGGCTCTACTTATTCTAATGAACATTGGTGTACTATTGGAGCTGTAGGAAAATATAAAAACAGAGCAATTTGGAGAAGATTGGGTCAGGCTAGAGACAGAATTTATGAGGTTAGTATTAGTGATCCAGTAAAAGCTGTGATTGTAAGTGCTAACCTTAAAGCAGAAGGGGGTGAAAACTAATGACTACTTCAAGTTTTAATGGAAATATAGTATGGCCGAGAGTCCCATTCCTAGACCCCACATCTGGTCAGCCTGCTTTGCCTTGGCTTTTATGGCTACAAAGCCCTAATTTTTTAAGCATTAAAACTGGATCACAAGCTATTCAAGGTAGTCAAGAAATTACAGGCAATTCAATAATTGATGGAAATGAAATAGTAAAAGGCACTTTGACTGCTTTAGGTGGTATTTCAGGGGGTACATTTTGAATTTAATTGATATACCAAATGTTCCAACTAGAGAACAAATTGATAAATTGCAATCTGAAATGGTGCAAATGCCTCAAGCAAAACTTGAAACTGAGCATTATTTTTCTGGTGGCATGTATTGTAGAAAATTGATTAGACCAGCAGGCACTTTAATTGTAGGAAAAGTACACAAAAAAGATCATTTTTTTCTATGTGCCAAGGGTGAAATTATTGCTTGGAGTGAGGGTGGTATGAAGCATTTGTATCCTGGTGATGTAATTTGCTCAAAACCTGGTACAAAAAGAGTCACTTTGGCAGTTACAGATGCAATTGGTATTACTTTTCACAAGACTAATAAGACTAATTTAGATAAAATAGAAAAAGAGTTAATTGAGCCAGATGAACTAGCTTTGTTTGACTCAAATAATCAACTAAAGGTGCAAGCCTTAAAAGGGGAATAACTATGTCATGGGTAGCAGCGGCAATCATTGGTGGAGCGGCAATCAACTACATTGGAAGTCAAGGGCAAGCAAACGCGGCAACTTCTGCGGCCAACACACAGGCAAACGCGGCACAGGCAGGACAACAACAACTGCAACAAAATTTTCAAACATTAGCACCTAATTACTCTCCTTATTTACAAACTGGTCAGACAGGTTTAGCTAATTTAAACGCGGCAATGCCTAGTTTAACTGCTCAACAACCAGCATATAAACCTTTTACTGCACAAGATTTAAATGCTAATTTAGCACCAAATTATCAGTTTATGTTGCAACAAGGATTAGGTGCACAAAACCAAGCATTAAATGCTAGTGGTGGTGGTTCTAATATTGGAATTGCTGGGACTAAGTTTGCAGAGGATTATGCAAGTAATGCATATCAAAATGCTTTACAAAACTATATGGGTCAACAAAACCAAGCATTTAATCAATCACAAACACAACAAACTAATATTTATAATAAATTAGCTGGAATAGCTGGAATTGGTCAAAATGCTGTATCTGGATTATCTAATCTTGCCACAGGTAATGCCACTAATATTGCTAATCTTGGAATTGGCTCTGCTAATGCAGTAGCACAAGGACAAGTAGGAAGTGCAGCGGCTAATGCTCAAGGACTTAGTGGTATTGGGTCTAGTTTGACTTTGGCATCTTTGTTAAACCCAGCTAATCAATCTGGAGCTAATTCTGTAACCCCTACTAATATGGCAGGATTCCAAACTCCTTATCAAGCACCAAGTTATCAAGTAACAGCACCACAACCATATAACCCAACTTATTAAGGATAAATATGGGTATTCAATCATTTCCAATAGCACAGATTAATCCTCCAACAACTACTCCTGTTAAAGGGACAAGTTTGGCTGATATGATGAACACTGCATCATCTGCACAGCAATTTCAACAAGCACAACAATTAAATCCTTTGGCTTTGCAAAAAGCTCAAGCTGATTTAGAGTATTCACAAGTTCAAGCAAAAAAAGCACAAGCTACTTTAGACCCAGAAATTGAACAGAAAAAAGCAGAATCAGCAAAAGCATTAGTAGGTTTAAATTCTGAACAACTTAAAAATGCTAGAGAACATCTTGCTAATTCATCTAGAAATTTGCTTGAATTATTACAAAAACCTAAAGTCACAGCAGATGATATTAAAAATCATGTCATGAAGACAATGACAGATGCTGGAGCACCACAACAAGCTATTAATTTGGCATTACAGAATTTGCCAACTGGTGGAACAACTTTAGAAAATAAAGCATTTATTGCAAAACATGCTACTAATTCTTTGAGTGCTGAAGCGGCAATGGACAAGCTCCTACCATCAGCCACTATGACAACCGAAGGAGGAACAATTACTCCTAGAGTTATGGGTAATGAATTATTGACTGGTAAAGCTCCTGGAACAGCAGTTGGTACTCCAATTACAATGACTCCTACCCCATTAGGATATGGTCAAAGATATGAGGCTACAGGTAGAGTTGACCAAAATAATAACCCAACTGCTTATGTTAAAGATGCACAAGGTCAAATTCTTGGTGAAGTTACTATCCCTGCTGGAGTTAATCAAAATCAAATTACTCAACCTGGTGGAGCACAAAAAGGTAATATGCAACCAGGCAATACTCAGCCTGCAATGAATCAGCCTCCAGCTAATGCCCCATCTAGATTAGCTCCTTATGAGACACCTGAAACAGTTGCTACAGAAAGAAAAAGGCAACTTGATACTATTGCTCAAAGGCAAACTGTTCCTCAAAGTACATATAACTATAACCAAATTATTGATTTGGCTGATAAATCTATAACTGGTGTGGGTGCTCAAG
>Ga0208253_1000918_pt1 | contig 10721 bp, 15 predicted proteins | sample CryBogCBE10Oct08_FD_184573 | JGI IMG/M metagenome (GOLD analysis project Ga0208253, IMG submission 184573) | Freshwater microbial communities from Crystal Bog, Wisconsin, USA - CBE10Oct08 (SPAdes) | ecosystem: Environmental > Aquatic > Freshwater > Lake | place: Crystal Bog, Wisconsin, USA...
ACATTATATACTTAAACTACGGTCATGAGCAACATCTATGAGCTTTTGTAGGCCCTTGACGGTATCGTCGTTTCTTAGACTTTTGTATACCAGATTGGGCACACTGAATTCGCCTCGAGGATCGTTACGCAGACCCTTTCGACGATAGGTTCTTAGTAATTTCATAGTACCACGCAGTGCGCTGAGTCTGCCAGTTTTAATGGCATGTTTGATAATAGTATGCCAAACAGAGACCCAATGTTTCAGTTCTTGTTGATCAATCGGGGGTATATTCTTTAGGGGTCGGCGGCGCCATGTGTCTTGAACAATGCTGTAACAACCTCCACTTTGTGCGGGCATTTCTAGATCTTCCACGTAGAGTTCTACAGGAATGCCATGTATGCTAAGGTCACGCTGTTCTTTGTATAGTAAGCGTTTGGTGTCCATGAGTTCATGGGCTTCGCGATCGCATTTTACTTTGCTAAAGTCTGCTATAAGATGCAGGTCGATATCGCTGGCTGCGGTGTAGGTATAGTTGGCATTACCTCCAGTGATCACAATGTCTACCACGTCTAAAGGGACACCGATGAACTCTTGAAAGTCTTCAGCCATACGTAATAGTGCGCCACGTACTGAGCTTTTTAAACTGTCGTGATCCCATATTTTAGGATTGAGTACATCATTGATTTCCACAGGTGGTTTGATTAGTTCTGGAATAAACATATTTGATATTTAGCCAGTTAAATATAATGATATGACAACAACTACTCAACAATATTCAGGTTATTTGCTAGTGGCCAATCCCGCCAATCCTTCCAGTGATGTTAGCCACGGTGTAATACTAGTAGTCAGTCATAAAAACGGTAGAGCTGTTGGTATACAGATCAACAATGCCATAAACAACATGGATATTCGTGGAGTAGCTGAAAACTTAGGTATGGACTATCATGGTCCAATAAGTCCGGTATATCACGGCGGGGCAATGAATCATGCTCGCATACACATAGTTCATAGTAGTGATTGGCAAGGTTCTACCACAGTACCAATCACATCTGAAATATCCATGACAGCGGATATCAGTATATTAAGTGCCATAGCCGCAGGGGAAGGTCCTAGATCATTTAGGGCCTGTGCTGGTTATTGTTTATGGGAAAATCACGGACTAGAGCGTCAACTAGATTCACGTAGTTATCCCGACGAAATTGTTAAATGGGAAGTGGTTCCAGCAACAACCGAATTGGTATTTGATTGCGAAGGTCATGAGCAGTGGCAACTTGCTCTAACTGAATCTGCCTTATTCAGCGCGGCTCATTGGTTTTGAGCTTTATCTGGATTCCATTGATCGTAGGTCTCCATCATTATTCGAAATGTAGGAAATTTTTCTTGTAATGCTTTCTGTGCATCGACATAGCGTCGAGCAATAGTTTGCATAGCAGGTGTTATAGGTTTCCCCACCAAAGCGGATACTGTTTCTAAAACTTTATCTCGGTTATTCATAATATCGGATATAGAAAGTTCGGTGTTAGGTATAATTCTGTTAAGAGCCCTATACTCTTCATTTCTCTTTAATCCGACTATCCAATTGCCCTCCCACATTTCCAAAGTTTTTAATATCAGTACTTGTGCCATATCTTCGTGAGAAACTTCTGGCCATGTTGGATTGGGTGGATCGTCTATACCTTGACTTTTCTTTAAAGCATTATAATGTTTTAGAAGTCCGTAATCTATTTCAGGATCGAAAATTTGATTTTTATAAAAGTGGTTATATTCGCACAGGGCCAGTTCCATGGGATTTTCCATAACAGTATTAATCATTCGGAAATTTTCTGGATCTCTGTCGTAGACAATCTTTATTTGTCTAGCATTGGCCGCGGCGGCAGCAGTTACTAGAAAATTATATCTGCTAGTAGATTTTAATTGATGATGTTCTATGCTTTTTTCAATATTATCGATGTTAAATCGAATATAATGCTGATGCTGGTGAGCATGTCCGTTCTCGTATTTTACAACTTGTTTAGATTGGGTTTCACACCACAATAATAGTTGTTGTATATAGTGCCCGCCAGCACCACCGTAGAATTTCACATAATAAAATCGCATTCTAATCTTTTTCTGGATTCAAGTTATTTAACATACTACGAATCTTAGGTGCAGCCGATTCTGTCTTAGGTCGACCACCAGGTAAAATATCAAATGGATCTGGTCTATCTGCTCGACGCTGTGGCTTTTCCCATGCTGTGCTAGTACTGACCACACTGGTACGTTTTAGTCCATCCATGACGCTTTGAGTAGTGGGACCGACCTTTTGCTGACTGATATTTCCTTGAGGATGGGCTTGTTCGCCTTCTTCACCCAAGTCCGTGATGCGTAGTGTGTCTAGATTAAATTCTAAATCTACCTTTTGTCCCACACCAGAACTTGAACGTGTCTTCATAAACTGGATTTGATAGCGGCCACGTTCCTTCATAGCACGGCTAGTAAAGATACCGATCACATTATCCGCCGTCATAATCTTACTCAAACCGCCGGAAATATGACTGTGGTCAAACTCGATTTCTTCAACAGCACTACGATTCAACTGACTGGCTGTGACTGTGATACATTGTGTTTCCATGGCCAAGTTTCGAATCTCTTCCGACACATATTTGTCCTTGACAAACAAATCACTGGGACTAACCTTCACACTCAAAGGCATCATTAAATCCAAGTAATCTATTAACAAAACGTCAGGTTTCACACCTGTTTTCACCTGATATTCTTTAAGATATGCACGAATATCGTTACAGTTTTTACCACTGGGCATATACTTAACTTGTAGGTGTCCACTACGTTTTTCCAACATTTTGACTTTGAGTTCCACATCATCAATGTTACGGAAAATATCTCTAGTACCAATACCAGTGGTCATACTATCCAAACGCATAGACACCAAACCTTCACTCAACTCAAATGTTAGATAGATCACATTCAAGCCCATAAGTGCCCAGTTCACCCCCATGTTGGCTAGGAACAAACTCTTACCACCACCCGATGCCGCACAAAAGATATTGAGTTCTCCACGGTTAAATCCGCCATAGAGTTTTTTGTCCACCATGGGCCAGCCTGTGCTAATCTGTCCATTGTTGTCTTTGAGTTTGCTTAGTCGAGCACGGGGATCAGCAAAGTAGTCAGTGCCCATGTCCTTGTTCAAACTGATTTGAATAGCGTCCTTGATCAGCTTTTCCACTGGACCATAATCGCCATCTTCTAGCAAATCGCTAGATTTAATAATAGCACGTTCTAGTCCCTTGTGTCGACTAAAGTTTTCAAACTCATCCATTAACCAGTTGTAGTTTTCTTTAGGCAGAGTCACTGATTCAAAATCGCTTTTAGTAGCAGCATTGACAATGTTGGCTTCGGGCATGACCTTGTATTCATCTACATACTTGTGAATGAATGTGGCTGCGTCTTGTAGTCGTTGATCAAAGTTTTCTGGGTCAAAAATGTTTTGGCATCTAATAAAAGTTTCGGCATCACTGAGAAACATCTCGATATAGAGTTTCTGCATGTTGTAATCATAGTTGGGTTTTGGTTGTTTAGTCTTGGACATTCAATAGTTTCTTTTCTAGTAGATGTAAATTTATCTCGCCCTGTACTTTATAGTGCAGGATTGTGGTTAGGGTGTATAATCTGCCATAGCGTTTGACAGCATCAGCAACGTCTTTGATGTCATCTTCCCAAGGAGGCAAACTGGCACTCCATTTATTTTCAATAGCAGCTCTAACTAACTTAGCACCCGGTTGATCACGATCTGGTACTACAATAACTTCTCTAGCTAGATTATTGATTCTAGTACATTGGGTTTCGTTAGGTTCGTTGTGCATGATAGCTACACCTTCTATGGCAATAGCATCAAACTGTCCTTCTGTAACAATAACAAATGCTTTATCACTGGTTTGAGCATCGATATTAAACACGTAACCGGGTTGTGCATCAGTAAGGTATTTTGGTTTACCATCTCGAATCTTGCGTCCGGTATAGCCTACAATCTTACCATTGTGATAGAATGGGATAATGACCCTGTCCCTATATCCAGGGGCCGCACTCCAATGCCAGTTATACCACTCCCAAGAAACTTGCCGAGTGTCTACTAGGTATTGTACAACTTCTAGCAGTTCAGGTTCTTGACATCCTTCCTGTATCCATGTGTCAATAGACAAGCAGTCATCAGGCAATGCTCGTTCTTCTAGAGTAAAGTTTAAGGCTTTTTTAAGTACAGGTTGATCGTCTTTGACTTTTAATGCTGCAAGATTAAGCCGTCCTATTTCTTGTTCACTAAGATTGAGCCATTTGAAAAGCTGTCGTGTATTTTTGCTGAGTAGTTTGCCCGGGCTCCAGCCACATTTGAAGTTACAGTTAAAACAATGATATTGAAATCCACCATCAGTATTGGTTAGTACCCCGCCGCGTTTACGAGTATCTTGGCAGCAAACCGCGTCAAAACTGATCCACCCGCTGGGAGTAGCTTTTCGTTTAGGAGGCAGTAATGCTAAGACTGTATCTTGAATTTCGTTCACACTACAAGTTTAACTTCTGTAGAGGACTTTGTCAAGGCTTCCGTAGTAACTAGGATTGTCGTTTGTGCTATCACCAGGTTTGGTAGCAGGTGTGTATATGATTCGAACGTAGCTGTAGATACCGTTAGAGTTTATATAGTCAATACCAGTGAATCCGTCATAGGTTCGAGTTTCTAGAGTATCATAAACTACACTACTATCTGGTTGATTACTTAATGTACCTTGAAAAGTTACAGTACCTTTATAGTTAGTCATGTATATAGCCACAGTGTGTAAAGCACCACCAGTTTCATTAAATTCTGGATGAGCATATAGATTACCACTGAACCATTCGTACAGAGAAGATACTGTATTGAATCTGGATAAGAAGGTATCTACTTCTAAACTGGGTTGTAATTTAGGATAAATGTCGTCCTTTAGTGTTAGTGTTCCAGTAATACCATAGTAGGTATTTGAATATACGGGTGCATACCCTCCCAAATCTGGATCAACATATTTGATGCTGTATTGATATTCACCCACATCCAAATTGAGTGTATTGCTTTCGGTCAAGACAAGTTCGCCGGTACCACGTAGACCTACTGTTCCGAGAGTTAGTGTAGTAGATGATGTTACTGGATATGTAGTGACTTGATTTAATGTTACCGTACCAGAAGAATAGCCAATAACTACAGAGTTAGGAGCTATGCCAAAACCTGTAATAGTTTGTCCAATGGTAACATTGGTGGCAGTATTAAATGATAGGGTATTGCCAACAGTAGTTTGATCTTGAATAGTAGAAGCAGTAAAGGAGTCGTCTAAAACAGTAATAAGTTTCTCAAAAAGTTGTCGTTGGTCAGTAGCATTGAACATTGTGAACACGTATGTACCTGTATTAGATATCGGTAACAGTTTTTGATCACTGTTCTTAAACTGTATTCTTATCTTGTTCTTAACGCCCTTTTGAATGACTAGGTCGCGTTGATACATAACGTTGTTAACTCCTCGGGTAGTAGGATCCAAATCTAGTATGACACTGAGGGTATTTGGATATAAATAGATTGGCAAACTTAGCATATGGTATTTATTAAACTATAATGACATCAACGACTCCCTTTCAAGAAAATCATCCCTTTGTATCCTGCATAAAATCAAATAACATCGAATATGTGGGGATAGTAATCAATTTCGATGATTTTGTTACCAGTATCTATGACATTAGTGTTATAAAATCCGACGAAGACAAAATAAAGTTTTTAGAACTAGGTGAAATATGGTGGTGGGAAAGTAACAGGAAAATTCCTATTAACATTTTCCTAAAAAGAGAGATGCAGACCTACAGATATGCTATCAAAACATTTAATAGCAAAGATGTTGAACTATTATTTGGACCCAGTGTCAATTTAAGCGAGATAGCAGAAAAACGTATCAAACGCAAATCGATTCAACTGGTTCGTGTGCCTAAGAGTAGTCGTTAATATTTTTCATAAGTTCTTCTACAGTTATAGAACTTTTTGATCCTTTACTAGAATTTTTTCACATATTAAATTTAACTGCACTATAACTACTGCGGCATAACTAATAGCATGTGCATGTTTGAATACGTAACTTCCGTCAATCGGTTTAACCCATATTTCATCTTTGATCGCCTCGAATCCTTCTTTCTCGCATACTGGGATCAAATGTTTTTTACCGGGTCTGAGCAGGGCCAAGAACATAGCAAGCTCAACAACTGATTTAGGTTTCAATCGAGCTACTAGTTCGTGATAGCCATTGATGTGAAACAGTTGATCACACATATCTTTTTCACCTAGTAGATCCCACAGCGGTTCTGTGTTCAATAAGCGAATCAAATGTTCTTCATTTTTAACACCTGCATAGGCACTGACATTTAAGAAATCAATCTTAAAGTAGCCGCGAGCTTCAGCAGTTTTGTAGTTAATGCTAGCACATCCTGTTAGAGGGTTAACAGGAATAGGTTGGCAATAGACGCCGGTATTGTGCTTCTTTCCATCTCCAAGCGCAGCAGGGACATGTTTGATTACATCAAGGATCTGCTGTCTGTTCAGGAGGTCGACATCAATATCCGGCAGTTCTAATTTCGTCATATGAAGGTGCGTAGTTTCCACGGTGTTGTACAGTTATGCCTGCAGCCACATTAGCAAATATAATAGCTTTTTCTATGTCTTTTGTCGAGAGATATTGAGCAACTAGTGCAGCAAGGAATGTATCGCCACAACCGCATACGTCTGTAACTTCAATAGGATTAATACCAAACAGTGTTTCAGTTTGTGGAAGTTTAAGCATAGCACCTTTATTTCCTAGTGTAACAATTAAGTTACTAGGGAGGCTACGAGCACTTTTATATTCTAGTTCATTAATTTTAAAATAAACATGATCGGCACTAATATCTGCTAACTGAGTTTTCTTGGTATCAATAAAAACAGGACATTTTGCTTCTTTGATAATCTGCTCAATAGCTTCGTATGTTAAAAACCCTTTATTATAATCTGAAATTACAATGGCATCAAAACTTTCAATAGGTTCCGATAACTTACCACTCCACGGAGTGATTTTAGATTCTACATCTACACGGATCATATGTTGTCCCGATCTTTGATCAATATACCGAGTTTTAATAATGTCTTCGGTATTATGAACAAAGTAAGTATCAATGTTTAAGTTTTTTAAATTGAGATTAACATTACTGGCCATGCCAGGCACAGTTTGTGTTTCAATAAGTTTAATAATAGGAACTGGTGCTTCAGGACTTAACCTATCGATTGTTCCTATCTTGTATTCATCAATACAACTATCACCGATTAATAGTACTGTCATGGGTTATAATACTTTTTAATTTTTGTTAGGTCAGCACAAGTATATGTTTGATACTGATTTTTAATATTATCAGGAATAGGAATATATTCTATTCTAGCATTGTATTCTTTGGCAATTTCTTCAGCAACTTCCTGAAATGATTTTGCTACTCCAGTGCCCACATTCCAAATACCAGATTCTTTGACATTAAAGAATAACTTATGTACATCTGTTACTGTATTAACAGGAACAAAATCTCTTTTAAAATTTTCAGACCCTTCGAATAACTGAATTACTCCAGATCTTTTTGCTTGTTCTGTAAACTTGTGATAAGGACTGGCTTGTTCGCCTTTGTGATCTTCATGGGGGCCGTAGACATTGAAATATCTAAAACCTTGAATAACGATCTTCCACTTATACTTTAAGCCAATCACATATCTGTCAAACATGACTTTACTCCATGCGTAAGGATTTAAGGGATTAACTGGAGCATCTTCGGCAAAATTATTTCTTAATCCATAGACGCTGGAAGAACTTGCATATTGCAGATTAACACCATAGTTTTGGCATTCGGCAGCAATCCATCGACTAAAGTCATAGTTTTGTCCCATCATGTGTTCAACATTCTGATCGGTAGTAACACTATGAGCACCGAGATGTATTACCCAGTCATGATCGCGTATCGAAGGGATAGTTTCTCCCCAATCAAATGTTGTTACTTCATGTTCGTCTTTAAGAGCTTTGACCATATTTTGACCAATAAAGCCCCTAGCCCCGGTTATTAAAATTCTCATCGTTGACTATCGCCTTTCATTACACGATAGTTATCTTCAACGCTGTCCGGTGTACTAACTTCAATAATAGTGCCAGCTTCTAGGCAAATAACTTGGTGGGGTAACAACGGTTCATTACGCCAAACATCGCCTACGTTTAATTCATTTTCGTATTGACTAGCATTCTTTGTATCGATGCAGATAACTTTAAACTTACCGCTTAGAACATACCAAGTCTCATCTTTCTTAGCATGAAAGTGCATACTAAATCTAGCACCTTGATTAAACTCTAATAGTTTACCGCAATACTTGTCGTTGGTGGCCCAAATATTTTCTCGTCCCCAACCTTTAGTTACAAATCCTGATAGCTGTGTCATTCTATTCCTACCTCATTACATATTTCTTTTACCAGTGCTGTATCTGCTGGTAGTTCTTTAAATCTTTTTAACCAATATGGGACATCAAATGCTGGAGCAATAATGTTTAGTTGCTCATCGGTCATTTTACGAATCATTTCTTTACCATCTGTAGAGTTCAGTATTACCCAACAACTAATCTTACCGTTTACAATATCATGTACTGCTCTATTCAAACTAACGTAACGAAAATAATGTGCAAACTCTGCATTATGCTCATCTCCCCATTCCATCATAGTTTGTATGGTTCTTTGTACTGCGGACTCTACTGGTTCAGTTTTTAATACATCATAAAGATAAGAATAATATAGATTATCACTGCACCACTTGTCAAGTTTAGTTCCACTACGGATTACGTAGTCCACAAACTTATCAGGGTATAGAGCATTAGTATTATTGAGGAAGCTGCCAAACTTAACAAAAGCGTTGTAATAACTGGTGTCGCAGAAATCTTCATAGGTCTTGGTCTTTCCACCTTGTGCTAGGGTCCAAAAACGGTTAAAGGCCATATATCCGGCCTGTACTCGTTTTTCATTTTTTTGCAATACTCGACGTTTGCGTTCGCACATATGTGCTACAAGTGTTTTTTCTTGTACAAACTTTTTATTACAGTGAACACATTTAAATGGTTGTGGCACCAAAGCAATCATTCGTATTCTTTCCGTTGTTTCTTATCAAAACCCATTTTATCAAACAGCTCTTCTTTGTCTGCTTTGGTCATCATACTGGCCCATAGTTTGATATCACTCATCTTCATAGCAGGTTTTAGTTCTGCTAAAAGTTTTTCAATCTTATTGGCTTTTTCTTTTTTACCTGCGGCAAGATATGGATGATAACAGTTTATACCAGCACCCGTGGCGGCAAACAACTTCCACAATAATGCCTTATGACCTTTACTTAAATCATTGAAGTTTTTATTGACACATTCGTTGGTCATTTCAACAAACCACTCTTGAATATCTCTATCACCTTGTACGTTACTGGTATAACGCATTAGAATAAAGGGACTAAACGCTTTCTTTTCTTCGTCAGTTAGGTTATCGTAAAAGTCGTAGTTCTTTTGATCTACTGCATTTAGTTCACGTTTGATATCAAGTTTTGCTGTTGCCATTTTATTCGTCTCGTAAGTCAATTTTACCGCCGTAACGGTCTTCGTATTCTTTGCTGAGTTTGTATAATATTATACACTGTTCCATGGCTTTTTGTATAGCAGGATTTGTCCCAGCGGCCCGACGAATTTCACCCCAAAGTTTATCTTCACGGATCTGATCTATTGTATTTTTTGCTTTAATACTTTGTCCCACAAGTTTACGTTCGCGTGGATCTTGACCAACCTCTCGAGCGTAGACAGTTTCTCCACCGTCTGGACTTTCATATACATAACGAGCATTAGGAGTTAACGATCCCATATATCACCAGCATTTGGTGTAATCGACTAGTTCACTTTGACGACTGACTTCTTTAACAAAGTAAGCGCATCGTGGTTTGGGGCCCGGCTCTAATGGTGTGCAGAGTAGCTGTCCGGGACGCATCTTGGGAAAATACCATTTAACATCTTGATAAACATCGATGATATCGATTTCTAAAAACTCTGGACGGAAACTACTACGTGGATTAAAACAGAATGTTTTAAATCCTCTATCGTTTAAACTAGTCAGTGGTAGCACTTCCATTTCCGGACCTTCTGGATCTCCCACAATAGTACACCAATCTAATGGCATAGTAAGTTCGTGTTCGCCGATTTTAAGTACTACAGCAGGACCAGTAAAACTTTCTAAAAAGATTAAAGGGATAAACAAGTGATCAGGATTACTGCTATCACTGTTATCTAATACTGCGAATCGTAAATCTTCGTCGATTTCGTCTGGTAGGTTATTGAGATAAAATACCTCATTGTCAAGAGTTAGGATTTGCATTTTAATATTTTGTTTTTTGAATCGTGAAGGGGTATTTGGCTTCTTTGTAGAAGCGTTTGCGTTCTGTTAGGTGTCGTTTGGCGTATTTGCTTGCTGCGGTGATATCCCAGATTTGAACGAAGTCTTTGTCGTCGGCTTTTCGAATACCTCGGCCAATTGATTGTATAACGCGAACAAAGCTCTTTCCGGGCTCCACCAGAACCAGATTAAAAATACGAGGGATATTAATACCCACAGCGGCCACACCAAAGTCGCCACAATGATCTTGTTATTAACCGTTTTAAC
>Ga0208253_1000920_pt1 | contig 10712 bp, 11 predicted proteins | sample CryBogCBE10Oct08_FD_184573 | JGI IMG/M metagenome (GOLD analysis project Ga0208253, IMG submission 184573) | Freshwater microbial communities from Crystal Bog, Wisconsin, USA - CBE10Oct08 (SPAdes) | ecosystem: Environmental > Aquatic > Freshwater > Lake | place: Crystal Bog, Wisconsin, USA...
ATTGTGGGAAGGCTTAACGCAATCTGGCGGCGCATATGCCTATCCGGGAACTGCTGGTGTTGTTGTTCTTCTCAGCGCGTCTGGCGCAACTGATGCTGGTTTGATTGTTCAGGTCAACGGTTTGGATGCAAACTACAATTTGCTTTCTGAAGCCGTCACTTTAAACGGTTCAGGCACTGCGACGACAACCAATTCGTTTTTCCGTATTAATGGCATGTTTATAACGAATGGCGTTAATGCGGGTATTATTACGGGTAAGATTGCTACTGTTCTTTATGCCCAGATCAACGCAGGTGTTGGTCAGACGCAGATGTCGCTTTACACCGTGCCAAAAGGTTACACGTTTTATCTGTCATATGTTCAGGGCAACGCAAGTATTGGATTTACGTCCAGCAACTACATGATTTTTGCTGAATACAATAAATTCAATCTTGCCAGCACAACCCAAGAAAACGGATACAATTACACGTTGAATGGCAACACGACATTGTTGTCGCAGTCGCCGTTTGTGCAGATTTTCAACATTCCATACACGGTCCCTGTAGGTCACCCCGGCGGAACGGATATCCAATTCCAAATGAAGTCCAATACGGGCGGCCCATTTGTTGGTTCAATCTTCGCAGGTGGTTATCTTATTGCTGATGCTACTAACACGAACTTCTAATTAGGAGTCGTTATGACCACGAGCAATACATATGCTTTTAACCCAAGTTTAGGCGAGTTGACGCTGTACGCGTTCAATTTGGCTGGGGTTAGAAGCATGGCTATTGCTCAAGAGCATATGGAATCGGCTCGTATGGCGACCAACTTAATGTTGTCTCGCTGGGCCAACCAAGGCGTTAATCTTTGGAAAGTAGAACTTGTGACGGTAAATCTTGTCACGGGAACTTCCACATATAGTGTTGATCCAAGCGTGGTTATGGTTTTGGATGCTTATGTCACGACGACAAACAGCGGACAAAACATAGACCGCATTATTCTTCCAGTTAGCCGTACAGAATACGCTTCTTATCCCAATAAGACTCAGCAGGGGTTCCCCACCGTTTACTGGCTGGATAGGTTAATAAGCCCCACATTAACTGTTTGGCCCGTACCCAATACATCAACTGGCCCATCCACATTAAGTTACTATGCTGTCACGCAAGTCCAAGATTCCAACTTCACTGGTGGTCAAACTGTAGACATACCCTATCGTTGGCTAGAGGCGTTTGCCAATGGTTTAGCTTATCGGTTAGCCCGTATCTGGAATCCACCACTTACGCAGATGCTTAAGCCAGAGGCAGATGAGTCGTATGCGATTGCCGCGCAACAAGATACAGAGTATGTATCTATGTACGTTAGCCCTATGGTCTCCGGCTACTGGCGCAATTAAGGAGGCGTAAATGGGTTATGCCTCACAATCCGGTCGCGCTAGGACAAGCAGTAAAAATCCACAAGCCTTTGGCGTGTGTGACCGTTGCGGCATGTGGTACAACCACGTTGATTTAGCTTGGCAATTCCAGTGGGGAGGGGCAAGTTTAATAAACCAGCGCATCCTTGTATGCCGTCCTTGCAATGACATCCCACAAAACCAGCTTCGCGCTATTGTCCTTCCTGCTGATCCAGTTCCAGTGATGAACCCTCGCACTGAGCCGTATGCTGCGGATGAGACGGGTTATACCGTTACGTCATTGAACGCCACGACAGACCCAACGACTGGCTTGCAAGTTACAAATCCAACATTCCTAGTGGATGAAAATGGTAACAATGTAACAACCCAGCCAATTGGGCCGCCTGTAGGATTGACTCAAGCCGCCATTATGCCGTTGCAGAACACCATAACCTATGGCGTAACGCTTCCGGTCGTTTCCATGACCGCAAATGGCGGGACAATCATTACAGTAACATGCTCTGCTTCCACAGGGCTTAATACAAACAACCAAATTTCAGTCCAAGGCACAACTAAGGGAGCCGCGACTGATGGCTTCTATAGCGTAACCGTAAACACAGCGACGCAATTTACCTACACAGTTGCTCAAAACGTAGCTTCTGGTAGTATCTTGGGGTCTACAACACTGGTTAAAACTGCTATAGTTGGTGTGCCGTACAATTATTCGCAGATACCTCAGACAGGGCCGCTGGCATGAGCAACGTAACAATTCCAAACCTGCCGTCAGTTACGAGCCTTAGTGGGTCGTCTGAACTTCAAGTTGTTCAAAGTGGAACATCTTACCGCGCAACAGCACAGCAGATTGCTAACCTGAATGCTAATGGTGGAACGGTAACGTCTATCACGGCGCAAAACCCACTTTCTGGCGGTACGATTACGACTACAGGTACAATTGGTTTAAACAATAATGGCGTAACCAATACGTATTTGGCCCAAATGAATGCCAACACCCTCAAAGGTAATAATACTGGGGGTAGCGCACAGCCAGTTGATTTGACTGTTGCGCAGACTATGACAATGTTGGCCGCAGCGCCACTTGCATCGCCAAATTTTACTGGAACACCAACGGCCCCAACGCCATCTACGTTAGATAATAGTACGCAAATTGCGACCACGGCATTTGTTAATGCCCAAGGTTATGTCCCTAATACCGTATCTATTATTGCCGGAACAGGGTTGGCAGGTGGCGGTACACTTGCGGCTTCTCGTACTCTTAGCCTTGCATCAATTTCCAACAATACGCTTCTTGCAAACGTAAGCGGCGTATCGGCGGCTCCTACGCCTAATTCCCTGTCCGCAATTATGGATTCGGCTTTTACCAGTACGCAGGGCGCAATTCTATATCGTGGCGCATCCAATTGGGTGGCATTGTCTCCGGGTACAAATGGTCAAGTTCTTCAAACTGGTGGCCCAAGTGCTAACCCTTCTTGGCTGACTGTGACGGGTGCAGGTACAGTTACAAGCATCGGCGCGGGTACGGGATTAAGCAGCAGTTCAACCAACCCAATTACGGCGGCTGGTACGCTTTCCATATCCAATACTGGCGTTACCGCAGGGTCATATGGTTCTGCTTCAACGGTTCCCAATTATACGGTTAATGCACAAGGACAATTAACGGCAGCGGCCAGTACGTCTATTGCTATTTCAGCAACTCAAGTAACGTCTGGCGTATTGGCTATTGCACAAGGCGGCACGGGTTTGTCTGCTCTTGGAACGGGTGTTCAAACGGCTTTGGGGCAGAATGTTACTGGTTCAGGCGGCATTGTGTTGTCAACTTCGCCAACGCTTGTGACGCCTACTTTGGGTGCGGCATCCGCAACCAGCGTTGCAATGACAACGGGTACGATTTCAACCACGCCATCTAATGCAACGGACATTGCTAATAAATCATATGTGGATGCGGCGGTCAGCAACGTGAATTATCATGCTGCTTGTAACTATGGCACAACCGCAGACCTTGGAAACGTCACTTATAACAACGGCACATCCGGTGTCGGGGCTACAATCACCAAGACATCGCCTTTTGCTACCTTGGCTATTGACGGTGGTAGCCCATCGGTTGGTCAGCGCATTCTTGTTAAAAATGAAACAAGCGGCCAATATAATGGTATTTACACGGTTACCAGCGTTGGTTCTGGTTCGGTTGGTTGGGTGCTTACCCGCGCCACGGACTACGATCAAACGGGCGTTGGACAAAATGAAATTGCCCCCGGCGATACAACCTTTGTCATTTCTGGCACGGTTAATGCGGGTACGCAGTGGGTTCAGACCACCGATTTCCCAATCACCATTGGCACAACGCCTCTTACGTTTGTTCAGATTGGTGGGCCGGGTGTTTATTCCGCTGGTACGGGTCTTACATTATCAGGCAACGTATTCAGCATTACAAATACGGCGGTTACAGCCACTTCATATGGCTCATCCACTGCCATACCTACGTTTACGGTCAATGCACAGGGCCAGTTAACTGCGGCGTCTACTGCGGCGGTTATTGCTCCGGCGGGTACGTTAACGGGTACGACATTAGCATCAAACGTGGTCTCATCGTCCTTAACCAGTGTTGGAACAATCGCAACGGGTGTTTGGAACGGAACAACTATTGCAACGGGATACGGCGGCACTGGATTGACGACATTCACGTCTGGCGGCGCAGTATATGCTACGTCATCGTCTGCATTGACCACGGGAACACTGCCTATTGCATCTGGCGGAACGGGGCAAACAACTGCTTCTGCGGCGTTCAATGCATTGTCGCCAATTACGTCTACGGGCGATTTAATTATTGGCAACGGCACAAATAGTGCAACCCGCCTTGCAATCGGCACAAATGGTTATGTTTTAACTTCTAATGGGACAACGGCATCTTGGGCCGCTGCTTCAGGGGTTACGTCATTCACATCGGGTACAACGGGACTTACGCCATCATCCCCTACAACAGGTGCGATTACTCTTGCAGGTACGTTAAATACTGCAAATGGCGGCACGGGCCTTACAGGATTTACCGCAGCCAATAATGCTATTTATTCCACATCGTCGTCCGCATTAACGGCAGGAACACTTCCTGTGGCGGCTGGTGGTACGGGCGCTACAACACTTACTGGTGTGCTTAAAGGCACGGGTACAACAGCAATTACGGCGGCAACGGCAGGTACGGATTATGTTGCACCCGGTACGGCCACGACATTTACCGCAACACAAACATTTTCTGGTTCGTCTTCTGTCTTGGCGGCGGTTGCTACCAACATTGCAGAAGTTGCGACCGTATCGGCCACGGCTGCTACGGGTACAATTAACTTTGACGTAACCACGCAGTCTGTCTTGTATTACACGTCATCTGCGTCGGCTAACTGGACACTGAATATACGCGGCAGTTCAGGAACGTCATTAAATACGCTTATGTCCACTGGTCAATCCATTACGATTGCCTTCTTGGTAACAAATGGCGCTACCGCCTATTACCAGACAGGTTTTACGATTGATGGAACATCAGTCACACCAAAGTGGCAGGGTGGTACGGCTCCGACATCAGGTGACGCCAGTTCAGTTGACATATATACTTTTAGCATTGTTAAGACGGGTTCGGCTGCGTATACCGTCTTTGGCACAGTAACCAAGTTTGCATAAGGATAAGACGGATGCCAACGATTATCACCCGTGGAGCAGTATCGGCAAAGGCTTACGGCTTTGGTGTGTCTGGTGGTTACAGCGTAGGTAAGTCCCTGCGCTTTCGTTCGTCTGCAAGTGCGTATTTGAATAGGACTCTTGGCACTTCGACCAATGGGCAAAAATTCACATGGTCAGGGTGGGTAAAACGCGGTAAACTTGGGTCAGTTCAAGGATTGCAACACGGCTATTCCGCAAGCAATAACCAAGGCGGAATATTATTTAATTCTTCTGATATTTTGCAATTTAGTGATTATCCAACATCATCAAATGCACTGCTTCAAACTACCGCCGTTTATCGTGATCCATCCGCTTGGTATCATATTGTAGTTGCGGCTGATACAACACAGGCAACGGCTTCAAACCGCGTACTAATGTATGTCAATGGCGTTCAAATTACGTCATTTTCTACGGCAACATACCCAACGCAGAATACTGTCCTTAATATCAATAAAACTTCTAATACTGGTTTAATTGGTCAATATTATGACGGCACAAATAACTATTTTGATGGTTATCTTGCTGAAGTAAATATGGTTGACGGCCAAGCCCTGACGCCATCCAGCTTCGGTGCATACGACACCAACGGCGTATGGCAACCCATCAAGTACAGCGGCACGTATGGCACGAACGGGTTCTACCTGAATTTCGGTAATACGACATCTACGACCACGCTTGGCTATGACACGTCTGGCAATAGCAATAACTGGACGACGAACAACATTTCCCTGACGGCGGGTAGCACCTACGACAGCATGACGGATAGCCCTACGGTTACGTCTGCGTCGGTGGCGAATTATGCGGTGTTGAATCCTATATTTAATCCTAACGGCACAGTTGTAACGTATTCAAATGCAAATTTAAATTATTCGTATTCCACACCAACGGGTGTTGCCAATAAAGCGCCAGTTCAGGGTTCAATAGCAGTAAATTCTGGAAAATGGTATTATGAATTTACTGAAGGAAGTCCTGTAAACGCACAGGTTGGCATTACAACTGGCGTTTTATATGGTGGTAGCGCAAACGGCCCAAATTATGTTCTTATGTCCAACGGCGGTTGGAACACCACCAGTGGAAGCACTCCTGCCAACCCGTCCACTTGGACAACTGGGGCGGTCATTGGTGTTGCATTTAATCTTACAAATCAAACTGTTCAATTTTTTATTAATGGAACAAGCCAAGGAACCATAACTGGCATTACATCCGGTTTAACATGGTATCCAATTATATCTGTAAACACATCTGCAAGTGGTGGCGCAGGTTCTGTTAACTTCGGCCAACAGCCATTCACCTACACCCCGCCAACGGGCTTCAATGCACTGAACACCTACAATTTACCTACGCCTACCATTGCAAACGGGGCGCAGTATATGGCGGCTACGACCTATACGGGTACGGGTGTTACGCAAAACGTATTGAACAGCGCCAATAATACGATTGGAACAACCTTCCAGCCTGATTTAGTTTGGTACAAAAACAGAAGTTATTCTTCTGGGGCAAGCCATCGTTTGTTTGACGTTTCCCGTGGGACAAATGCCTTGTATTCAAATTTGACAAATGCTGAAGCAAACGAAAGTGCATATTATTCGGGAACAATTTCCAACGGGTTTACAGTCACTGGCAACGATCAATCATCAAATTTCAGTGGGTCAACATTTGTCGGTTGGCAATGGAAAGCTGGCGGCTCAACCGTCTCCAACACCAATGGCAGCATCACGTCCACCGTGTCGGCTAACACGACCGCAGGGTTCTCTGTGGTGACTTATACCGCGCCTTCAAGCGGCTCAGCAACTGTTGGGCATGGGCTGGGTGTTGCACCATCATTGGTAATTATGAAGACACGCGCCTATGTTTTGGATTGGTATGTTTATCATCAATCGTTAGGCGGGACACAATATTTAATACTTGATGGTACCGCCGCAGCAGCAACAAGTTCTGTTGTATGGAATAACACAAACCCCACATCAACTGTATTTTCTTTGGGCGCTGGTCTTGCAACAACAGGAAACATGGTTGCCTACTGCTGGGCCGCAGTAGCTGGCTACAGTGCATTTGGATCGTACACGGGTAATGGTAGTACGGATGGCACGTTCGTGTATCTTGGATTTAGACCAAGGTTTATAATGTTCAAACGAACAGACGCAACAAGCAACTGGCTTATTATTGACAGTTCTCGTGGACCATACAATCCAGATCAAAACAGATTATTTCCTAATTTAAGTGCGGCAGAAGACACATCTGAAAATTACGATTTGTTGTCTAACGGATTTAAACTTAGGGATGCTTCTGGATTAGCAAATAATGGTACAATAATCTACGCCGCTTTTGCGGAAAACCCGTTTAACTCGTCCCGCGCCCGATAGGTGAAATATGTTTCTTCATAATGGCCAACAGATCAACATAGACCAGCCCTTCACTATTGGGGATACAAACTATCCTCCAAATTGGTTGCGGGAATCTACGCCTGAAATGCGTGAAGCATTGGGCATTGTTGAAATTACGTGGGGTCCACGTCCTGACGACCGTTTCTATTGGGTTCAAGAAAACATGGATGGGACATATACAACGTCGCCAAAAGACCTGACGCAGTTAAAGGCGACCTTTACCGCGCAAGTGGATCAAACGGCATATAGTCTGTTGTTACCAACGGATTGGATGATTGTGCGTAAGGCAGAAACCAATGTGGCGGTTCCTGATGCCACGACAACTTACCGTGCTGCGGTTAGGGCTGGTGCGCTTGCCAACCGGACGGCAATAGCCAATGCTCCGAATGTTGAAGAACTAATTACGGCGGTTTCCTCACTTACTTGGCCTGTGGTGCAATCATGACATTAGACTGGCAGCAAATTGTTGATATTCTCATTACGGCGGGATTTGCTTGTGTAGGGTATTTTTATGCCCAAATCATTGCAGACGCCAAAAAAGACCGTCAAATGTTGAATGATTTGCGGGTTGATCTGCCAACAAAATACGTCAGCAAAGATGATTTAACTGCTCATTTAAATCGCATTGAAATGATGCTAAACAAGATTTGGGACCGTTTGGAGCAAAAGGTGGATAAGCCATGAGTATTACAACCAATCTTGCCCTAAACGAACCAGCGTATAACAGTACGTCCCCAACGTGGGATCAGCCGCTTAATTATAATGCTACCATCCTTGACCAGATGTTTGGCAACACGACAAGCGTATCTGTCAGCACCAGCGGTTCACCCACTTATACTAACATTACTGCGCCAAGTTCCACGGCAGCGGGTTCCACGTCTCAGGCTATGCGGTTTAACTTGACGGGTGCGTTGGCGGCTAACCAGACTGTGCTTTTGCCACAAAGCGTGGCAGGTATGTGGATTGTTACCAACAGCACAACTGGCTCTTATACTGTAACGGTTGGCTCTAATAACGGAAGCAATGCGTCAGCGGGTACTACGGTTGCACCGCCACAGGGATTTAGCATCCTACTTTATTCAGACGGAACGAACGTCAAAAAGGCGGATGATGGTATTCTAAGTGCTGTTACGGCCCTTACTCTTACGGGCAATCTGGTTGTAGGCGGCACGTCTACTTTTAACGGGACATCTACCTTTAATGGTTCCGCATCCACTTTGGCGGCAATCATACAAAATGCGGCAGAACCAGCCACAATTACCGCGACTTCTGCGACCGGAACAATTAACTTTGACGTTCTTACGCAGTCGGTATTGTATTACACCACAAATGCCAGTGGCAATTTTACATTAAACTTCCGTGGTAACGGGTCAAATACGCTCAACTCCATATTGTCCACGGGTCAGGCGCTTACGTGTGTGTTTATTAACACCAATGGCTCAACGCCTTATTATGCATCTGCCTTTACTATAGACGGGACATCCGTAACCCCTAAGTGGCAGAACTTGGTTACTCCATCGTCTGGCAATGCAAGCGCGTTGGACATTTACACATTTGCCATTATTAAAACTGGGTCTGGTACGTATACCGTTCTGGCTGGATTGGTGGGATATGCGTAATGAAATTTACGTGGGAATTTCCGCAGTTTATCGTTAGCCCAGAATATGATGGCCTAGCCAATGTGGTTACGGCCATTAATTGGGTATGCACGGGAACGGATGGCACTGTCACATCATCTGCATCTGGTACGGCTAATTTAGGTTCGCCAAACCCAGCAGAATTCGTTCCATATGCTGACATTACTCAAGAAATGGCCTATCAATGGGTTGCGGGTTGTATTAGTATGCCCGGCGTTGAGGCGCAAATTGCTTCACAAATTAACCTATTAAGTGAAACAACGTCACAAACCCAACAACCACCATTCTAAGAGGATTCAATGGAAAATCTTGAACTTGACCTTAAACTTACCGTTGCTCACGTTAACACTGTGCTTAAGCATCTTGGTGCTGGCGTCTATGCTGAAGTTGCTGATCTTATTAATCTCCTACATGGTCAGGCAAAGCCTCAAGTTGAAGCTGCCGCCGTTGCGCCTGTTGCGGCGGAACCAGCACCGGAAAACCCACCTGCTGAATAATATGGACTAAGTATGGACCCGTTTACCCTCATCGCTGGCGCGACTGCAATCTATAATAGCATCAAGTCCGCCGTCGATGCAGGGCAGGACGTAATGGAAACTGCAGAAAAAGTGGGCAATCTTTTCAGTAAGGTTGCCCAAATTGTTACTATTGCGTCTACACCACGCAAAAAGAAATTATTCCAAAGCCAAGCTGAGTTTGAGGCTGAAGCGGTTAAGATTTATGCCGCCAAAGCCAAGGCTCAGCAAATGCAGTTGGACGTTAAAAATATGTTTGTGGGGCAGTATGGCCCTGCCGCATGGGAAGGTATTCAACGGTCAGTCATTGAGATGCGGAAGGAAGCTGCCCGTCAAGCTGCGGCTGCCTTGAAGGAACAGGAAGAAAACCGCAAGGATTTGATTATGGTTAGCAGTATTGTAGGTTTTCTGGTATTAGGCATTGGTGCAATTGGCGTATTTCTTATGATAACGGTGAAATAACATGGACATTCTTAAAACTTTTGGACCATTGCTTGGTTCAGTCGCCCCAACCATCGCGACGGCATTGCTTGGACCTGTTGGTGGCATGGCGGTTAAAGCTATATCAAATGCCCTTTTTGGTCATGAAAATGGCACTGAAGACGACATCATGTCGGCTCTTGCTAATCCAACAGGTGATCAGTTGGCGGCCCTGAAAAAGATTGATGCGGACTTCAAAGTTCAGATGAAGTCGTTGGACATTGATCTGGAACGTATTTCCGAACAAGACCGCGATTCAGCCCGTAATATGCAGATTGCAACCCGCGATTGGATCCCTCGCGTATTGGCAGTAGGCGTTACGGTCGGTTTTTTTGGCATCATTGCTTATATTTTGCACTTTGGTCTTCCGGCCACAGGTGGCGAGGCATTGCTTATGCTAATCGGTACACTTGGCACTGCTTGGACTAGCGTAATGGGTTTTTATTTTGGTTCGTCCGCTGGTTCAAAGCAAAAGACGGATGCGCTTACTGCTTCCTTGGGGAACAAACAGTGAACGGTAATTTTGAACAATGTTTAGCCCTCGTTCTTAAATCTGAAGGTGGGTATACGGATAATCCCAAAGACCCCGGCGGTCGTACAAATC
>Ga0208253_1000923_pt1 | contig 10691 bp, 37 predicted proteins | sample CryBogCBE10Oct08_FD_184573 | JGI IMG/M metagenome (GOLD analysis project Ga0208253, IMG submission 184573) | Freshwater microbial communities from Crystal Bog, Wisconsin, USA - CBE10Oct08 (SPAdes) | ecosystem: Environmental > Aquatic > Freshwater > Lake | place: Crystal Bog, Wisconsin, USA...
TACCCAGTCAAACAGCCAAGTGGGGTCAGTGAACTTCTCGGTGTTGACAATAATCACATGCTTGAAATTCTTGAACATATCCTCTATTGTGTTGGCGCGATAGTTCACGTTGTTTTCATACCATTCTTCCCAATCAAGTTGTTCTTTTGATTTCCCTGTGCGCCACATAATATATTTTTCAATAAGTTTATCAAATATTTTCATGACCACCTCAACTTAAACCAAGAAGCATCTTGCTCATTATGAAAGTAAAAGTCATTGTAATTATAAATCCACCGATCACCAAATTGTTCTTGGCACCAATTTTTGATAGCCAAGTTTCCATTACGAAACTTACGACTTTCAATTTTTACTTTAGGAAAGTTATTGTCTAGGAGATCTAGATCAACATGGTATTCTGGATTGCCAGTGTAGTCTGGGAGCAATGCTACAAATCCTTTGTATCTTGTTATTATTGATTCAAGTTTATTATTAATCATGACCACTTTAATATAAACGATGTATATTCTTGATCGTCCATTTCAACCTCATAGATCCCACCTGTAGTTTCAGTTATAGTTCCTTTGTGTGCAGAACTCCAAATACGTTGTGTAAATCCTTTCCCTAATACGAACTGATCAGGTTTGTCAAAAAAGTTTTGCAATGCATAATCCCACGCTTTTGTAAACATCCGATCTATTGGCGTTACATTGCACCGCATTTTAAATGTAATTTTCATGACCATTTCAACAGAAATAATGTTGCATCCTCGTTCTTCTCAAAGGTCAGCAACCATGGATATAATGATTGGCCGTGGACTGGGTCAATATGCCATGAAAATTTCCCGCCCCATTCGGCAATCATTGATTGTAACATGTCTTCTGGTGGGACCAGTTCATTGCCAATAAAATTGACAAACCACTGTTCTTTGTGCCAAGTAATAGTGTTAAATACGCTTATTGTTCTCATACCCATTTCAATGTACACATAGCCGCATCTGATTCATTCTTAAACCAGATTTCTAACAAACCGGGGATATTGGCATCAACATACCAAACTCCCTCTTGGTTCGTTAACGTAAATCGGTCACCCCATGTTTCTTGAAGCCAATTGATAACTTGATGTTGCTTATAGTGATTGACATATATAAGCTGAATTTCCACACGGTATGGTAGGATTGCCCCTGCTTCATAAGTCTGTTGAATTTGTATCATGTCCACTCCAATAAGAATAAGGTTAAAAGTTTTTCAGATGAGACATGGAAAGTGTGCGAATGCTCTGGAAGGCCAGAATCTAAATTGACATATCTTGTGGAGGTGTTCTTGTATTCCAAGCCATACTTCTCATATATCCATTTATCAACTGTTTCCGGCTCCCACCAACCTATGCCTGTATTATCTAAATGATCGGCAACCTTACCCCAGACATCGTCTGACATTACGTATATCATGAGAATTTCAGTAGAAATATAGTGGCGGCTTTGTCGTCTTTGAAACAAAGATGCCACGGGCTGACGTTCCAATTAATAAATGCTCCCCATTTGGATGTTTCTCTTTCTATACCATGTATGGACGCAACACCGCGCTCATCTTTTATGCTACTAATGAAGTTCATCCACCAACTTTCGCTAATCATATTTTTTGAAACAGGTAAGTTGATCATGCCCATCTCAGCAAAAATACAGTAGAATCTGCCTCGTTGTCAAACTCAATTCCAGAATGGGTTATTCGTGCGCCATACTTGGTCAGAATATCAGTAATTATCACATGTCTTTCTTGTAATGGGATATGCTGATAATTGTCGTTGACGTGACCAAGGAGGTTCCACCACCATCTTGTTAATAGAATTTCGTTGGTATCAAATGGAAGTTCTACCATTATGACCATCTCATAACAAAAAATGTAAAATCCTTCTCTGTTAGAAACATAACGCAATTTCTTTTTGGATGATCCCAACAAACGCCATTGTGTTGGTTAAATTCCTTCTCGCACCATCTGTCCAATTCTTTAAGTGAGAATGTCTTTGGTCTCGGGAAGGTTTTTGTGAGATAGGTTGTGAAATTACTCCACCACTTATAAGTATTGCCATCAGCATCAACGACTGATACAGTGATCATACCATCTTCCTGAGACGGATTATTTCATCAGCCAGAATCACTAAATCCCAGTCTTCAGCATACGGCAATGTCCGTTCTGGCAACTCGGATCTCAATTTTTCTGCTTGTTCTAAGGCCATTCTTACATTCCTTACGGATGCTGGCGGCTTACTCTTATACGTAGTATGTGTCTGCCAATCCATGATTTACCTCTCATAAATTATAAACATGCGACTAAGAAATAGGCTCGGTCGCTCTCGTTTTTGAAATATATCACATTTGATTGGTAATTGCAATACCAAAGGCAAGAATTATCTTCATTTGTCGCTTCTGGCCCTACGAATTCTTTGAGAAAGCAGATGCATTCAAATAGTTTTCCTAATGTCATTCTCGGAAGAATGACTTGATATGGATAGGTCTTACTGTCCATAGGCGTTCATGAATTTAAATAGTTTGTAGTTTTGCTCTATCTCTTTGGCAAGGCGGCTGTTATTGGTTGTTGATACATTGTCCGCTTTCTTGCACCGAACACACACCCAAGCACTGCCATTGTAGCAATAGTAATGCTCTATGAAGTGCGCCGGGATGAAGCAGTCCTTACAGTAAACCATGGTCGTATCACGTCAGTTTCAATGCTATCAGGGACGCAAGTTCTTTCTTGGATTCTCTGACCTTGATCACAATATCGTATCTTAGCAATGGAGGAACGAAAATACGTGTAGGTCCAGACCTCCAATCCCAATCCAATCCTTGCTTACCTACGTTCTTATCAAGCCATGGCTTATAGAAAAAGTAGATATCATGTGGCAAGATGGACTGGTCTTCAAATGAGGTATCGTTTGGCACATTCACAATGACAGTCGGTCCTTTGCAGAATTCCCACCATAAACGATGCCATAGAGTATTCTCGTGCCTCTCCAGACGCCATGCCCAACCGCCCTTAGATAAATGCCGATACATCGGGTGTAACTTCGTCGCGCCATTAAAACTCATAACCATCTCAATAAAAATACTATGTAATCCTTTTCAGATTTGAATTCTATATCAAATTCTGAACCCAGTATATCCTTGCAATTCCATGGTGCAAGAATCGTATCTAACCAAATTGAAAACTCTATATCATCAAGATCTTCGTATTCATATTCTGGATCATGGTATTTTAAGAAATGTGCCCACGCTGGGTTTTCTATTGATACTTGTGTTATGTAACTCATGTGAATACTTTACATGAAAAAGAGGTGGGTGTCAATGGGTGGGATAAATAAGAATGTAGTTCGCGGGACGGGAATCCCCAACTACTTTAACGCCATATGGAGGCATCAACATGAATACTTATCACAAAATTTGCAGTAAATGCAAAATCTCAAAGACACTTAGCGAATTCAGTAAAGACAAATCAAGAAAAGATGGATATGATCTAAGATGTAAATCTTGTAGAAAAGAACGACATCAAAACAATAAAGAAGCAAACAATGTCAGATCACAACAATATTATCAAGATAATTTAGATAAAGTAAAAGAAACACGAAAGAAATATCGCGAAAATAACCCGGAAAAAATAAAAGAATGGCGTGAAAATAACCCGGAAAAAATAAAAGAATGGCGTGAAAATAACCCGGAAAAAGTAAAAGAAATACAAAAGAAATATCAATCTAATAGAAGAAAGAATGATCCATTATTTAAACTTAGACATGATATACGCTCATTAATTCGCACAACTATTAAAAGAGGAGGATTCACCAAGCAATCAAGAACACATAAGATATTAGGTTGTTCATTTGACGAATTCAAGATACATATAGAAAAACAGTTCACCGAAGGCATGTCATGGGATAATCATGGAGAATGGCACTTTGATCATATCACTCCAATATCATGGGCAGAAACAGAAGAAGAAATTATTGCACTCAATAACTATATCAATTTCCAACCATTATGGGCAGAAGATAATTTAAAGAAAGGTAATAGATTTAGCGGGAGATCATGACCACCTCAATATAAATGCCGTTGCATCAACATCATTTTCAAATTCCATCCAATAGTTGCCATCTTCCCAACAATATCTACCATTCCAATGACTAACTAATTTTTTCATTTCGTCCAGATCCAATGCTTCATACTCATTGCGATTTGAGTATAGAAAATCATAAAACCATTCCGATAGCACAAAGTCTCTTCCAACAATAACTTTAGTCATGACCATCTCAACAAAAACAAAGTAAGTAACTCTTCGTCAGTGACTTCATACTCCCACTCTTCATCAGCGGGGTCAGTATTTTCGTTTGCTTTTAATCCATATTCAGAGAGCAAAAAATCATCTGTGGCTCCGTCGTGGGGTTCGCCTAAATGTTCGTGGACCTTCCACCACATTTCCCAAGTCACCCAATAGGTTTTCATGACCACCTCAGTACAAACCAATCACGTTGTTTTTCCGATTCAAATTCAATTTCTGTCCAATTCTCGTCAACCCATCGTCCACCGTACTCAATAGGCACGGTGTCTATTACAATATCGGGAGTAGCGCCCAACGTCCAGCCAGTGGCGTCTGTGATATTATTAAACATACCATCAGGAACTTGAAACAAGACGGTCATAGCCACTTCAACGCAAACAATGAGGCGTTACTTGGATCATCAAAACAAAAATCAACGTGGGATATCTTATAGCTATAATCAAATTTTGTAAATTTCATCTGCCAGCCGTCTCCAAAAATGATAGATGGACTCTGGCCCAATTCGTATCCTATGTTATCTTCTAACCATGTTCGGATTGCCGAAAGCCTGTCGCCGTCCAAGTTAGTGTCTAACGTTATCATGACCATTTCAACATAAAAAACATCGCATCCTTTTCATTCTTAAAATGAAAGTGTTTGTAGGATCTTCGCCACCGTGGGTTATTATATCCCTTCGTGTGTGCCCCAAATGATTCACAGCACCATTTTTGCATATCTTCGGTTACAGACATCCAGTGAGTAACAATCTCCACCCGGTATGGTTGTGATCCACCCTGTAACTTATAAAGTCTGAGTTTATAGTTCATGACCATTTCAGTAAGAATGCGGTTGCATCAGCGTCATTTTCAAATACAACAGCCATTCTAGTAGTGTATTTCCCAACTACAATGAGTTTGGCATTGTATTCAGAAATTAACTCTTTCTCTTTCGTGAAATCTCCATAATCTTCATCCTGTGTATCAAGGTGGTATAAAATATTTCGCCACCAAGTATGTGTTCTAAAAGAGTCGTCGGTGCAGTCAAGCGTGATCATCTCCACCTCAATAAAAATAGTGATATATTTTCTGGATTTTTGCTCATGTATTCATAACATTCAACATGCGAGAAGCCGTATTCATCAAATAGCCATTGTTCGGTGTCTTCCTCTTTCCAGTTTATATTATTATTGTGCAGGTGCCGGTCAACCTTAAACCATGTTTCAACTGGCATTGAAAAATTAGCCTCTGTTTCTTTCATTCTATCAGCCGCTTGACAATATTGAAACGCTCAACTGCCTTGACCACCCCATCCCAAGCATCCATGATAGTAGGATTAGTTGATAACATGTCTTTGATATCTTTGCTTGGCGGATCTTCGTTAATCCAATCATCTACCATAGCATCGGTCCAGTAGTAAATGGTTAAATTCTGATCCACACTGTTGCAAATTCTGTATTCCTGCCACGAATTTTTCTTGGCATCATACCAACGCCAATCAATGTGTCGGTCACCGTCTGCCATTCCTCCAATGCCAAATCCACGATAGCAAAGATATGTTCCAGATTTTGGCGGATTACATTCTTCTGTTCTAAACCAAAGACTTGTTCTCATAACCACCTCAATTTAAACCAATTAAGATCTGCTTCGGTTAAGAACTCTATATAGTAGTCAGTACCATCAAAGCCTATCTTAAAGTCATCATCATACATTTCAACCAACCAGTACATGATTGGCTCTTTAACACAAGCATAACTACTACCTATGTCTAATATAGGATGATCAATTGGGCATTCAAGAGTGTTAGGATCCATGGGACCATAAGTCCCCATATCAAAGGGCAATTTCATTCGTGCACTCATGACCATTTCAACACAAAAAATGTTAAATCGTGTTTATTTTTGAATCGGATTTCCTCATTTTTTCCAAATTTAGATATTGTGGCTCCATATGGCTTCAATAATACACTGGCTATCTGTCTAGCACTGCTGGTAGAGCCAATGAAGTTTTTAGTCAAAGGACGTGTTCCATTGTGTTGACTCCAGTAATGTTCATGGACATGCACAATGAAATTACGCCAATATGATGGCAACGGGTCCATCATCCCCACTTTTACGCGAATCATACCCACCTCAATATAAATGCCAATGCATCTTTTTCATTCATAAACATAAATTCAGCATCCTCTTCAATCCATACGGTTATCTTTTGATCGTCTAACCACTGTATCATCTGCTCTCGCTTTTTCACCCATTTTATCATGTTCACGCCGGATCGTATTGCCCCAACAAACTCTGATTTAAACGAATGTCTATATGGATAAGCTGGGTATTTGGCAAATGTCATGACCACCTCAATATAAACGCAGTAGCATCTTGTTCAGATTCAAACTCAAAAACCCACCACTCTTTTACCAAAGTAACATGCCATGTATGATCATCCCAACTACCAACATTTTCCAGCAACCATTCACGAATTTCTTTTGCTTTAAGGGATACCCTGATCTTCACTGTAATCACGACCACCTCATCAAGAACCAAGGATACATCGGTGATTTCTCGTCTACAGCTATTTTCCAAAGATGTGGAGTATGCGATATTATACGTAACCCACAGTAGCGTGTCAAAAACTCACATGCCTCACCAAATACCTCTGATTCAAAATATCCTCGTTCATCAATATATCCTTCATCTTGTAATACGTTGGTTAACTTCATGGGAATCATCATTACTTTCATGACCACCTCAATAGAAACGCAGTAGCGGAATGCTCATCTTCAAAAATAAAGTATCCCACATCACGACCCTCGTCCTTCCTCCAGTCAATATATGCTCCATACTCATTAAGATGCTGATTGAAGACATCGTTTGAACTGCCAGAAGCCGCTAGGAGATTACTCCAACACGAAGACATTGTTTCGCGACTGGGCCAATCCCCCCAACCAATGATTTTTATCATGACCACCTCAATGCAAATACTGTGGCATCTTCCTTTTTGCTAAAGAACACCCCAATAGAAGCACAGAAAAAATACCCTTCGCTATCATAGTCAATGCACCATTGATAGCATCTGTGACTTCCTTGGTTTTCTTTTTTGGGTACAATGTATGTCCACCCAGACATTGAAGTATGAACAATATTTTTTCTTTCATGACCACCTCAATAGAAACCATTCGTGATTAGACTTTACTTGAAACGTGTATCCGTCCGTGCTTGAACATATCAAAAATGTTTCCACATTGTTTTCAGCACACCATAGATCTACAGACATATAATAATCAAGTCTATCTTTGCAATGATATACAGGATAATTGTCCCACCCCGGATAACTTATCCTTTCCACGACTTTCATGACCACCTCAACAAGAATACAATAGCATCTTCTTCGTTCTCAAAATCTAACCAATAAGGCCACAGTGAGGTGCGTCCTTGATGAATGTTGTACCGGAAACTGCCATTATATTCGGATGCCCAGCTTTGTAGCTCTGATTCGCAGACCAATAGTCCTGATTTGGCGACGAAGTTTTTAAACCACTGAGAACGAAGTCCTGTGTCATCATATACGTTAATCGTAATCATGACCACCTCAATGAAAACATAACAGCATCTTGTTCATGTGCAAATGAAAATTCACCTCCTCCATGATACGCCCATGCCGTTGGATTGTCAATGTTGTCCCAACACCATTTTGAGCATGGTCCCCAAAATTCTCTGCCCAGCATAGGCACTATTACTCTAAACCTCATGGCCATCTCAGTAAAAATAAAGTTAAGTCTCGTGATGTTATGTAATAATACCATGTCCAATCGTCATGGTCAACATATGTGTTGCCGACTTTGCGAAACATTGGTTCTCTCCAATGCCATTTGCCATAGATGTCCTTGACAGGATACCAAGCATACCATTCTTTCCATGGATGGTTCTTGGTATCGCTATCCTCGGTAAGTTGTCTCCACTTCCACTCGTTCACGTTCCCCACCTCAATAGAAACATCATAGCTGACCTATCGTCATCAAAATGAACGTCCCAATAGAATCTAGGAGATGGGTCGTTCTTTATTCTACAAGCACCAATTTTCCATCCTTCGCCTATGTACGTGTAGTAACCAAGTGGATCATCATCCCTACAATTACGAGTCATTACCCCTACGTTAGTTTGTAACCACTCAAGAACTTCAAGGTTTTCATACAACGCTGTTCCTATCGTTATTATAGTCATAACCATTTTAGTATAAATAAAGAAACCTTGGATTCGTCATCAATTTCAACCACACGTCGTCCACTGGTATACCAAGAAATTCTCCAACCTTCACCAGTGAATATCCATCCCTCGGATGAACTAAGAAGGTTTTTTGGACCAATGTGTTCGGTCATCCAATCCCTAAGATGGATTGCGGTATATCCAGATTTCTTTATTTCAAATCTCATGCGCCCCATCTCAACAATAGCATTGTGTATACCTTTTGCGCGAGTGTTAGGTTCTTGAACTTCCAAGTAAAGCCACCATTCCCACTTAAATTTCTCATGGGATCTACGATATTTCGTATTTCCTCCATTTCACCACTCGTGAACCATCCTTCTACAGTTATTATATACATAGCATGACCTTTCCCCCTCTTCTTGGGATTCTTGATATTATGCTTGGCTAACGAAAACAATCTTGATTGGTGTAGTATTTTTTTCATGACCAACGCATCAGAAACATTGTTGCTATTTTTCATCCTTGAATAGAAAAACACCATATGCCCAATATGACCATGCGCCATCCGCGTCATCTGGGTAGATAGACCGTGGTCCGCAATTTTCCTGTAACCATACTTTCATTTCTTCGGAAAGTGACTGACGATCAAGTCTTGTAACTACTGGATGATATCGTTTCCATATCCCGTATTCATTTTCGTATCTTTGTGTCATGATCCCCACCTTAATACAAAAATTGATGCATCGCGTTCATCACTAAAGTATACACCATGCGCTCCAACCACATATGTCCCGAATCCATCGTGTTCCATACACCAATCTGAACATGCTTGACGGACTTTAATCCAATGAACATTTTTCTTTTTTGGAAGATTGACATAGATGTACTCTACGTCCGTATAATTCAATTGTGTCGCGTACATCATGACCATCTCAATATAAATGCGGTTGCATCGGCCTCATTTTCAAATTCAATATGAGTTACGGCGTCCATGGTCAAGTCGTCCACCCAACAAATCTTACCTCCCCATTTTTCTAGGGCGTTGATCAACGGCTTTCCGTCATCCTCCCAACCGCCGTTATTTGACCAGAAATTAACCCAGCAAATGGGTACGTTCAGATCTGCTGTTGGTAAATTAAGTACAATTTTCATGACCATTTCAATAAAAAAACAGTTAAATCTTCTTTAGACCTCACATTAAAGACAGCCGTATCAGAAGATTCTGGCCAGTGTTTAACTGTGATGTTCCAATTAAATTTGATATCACTATGCATCTCAACCTTGGAATAGGGCGATAGCCGTACTCCATGTGGAGTATTATTCTCCTTTCGCCAGTGCTTAACGCAATTCAACCATGGTTCTTTATCAAGTTTTACAGTAATCATGACCATTTCATCAAGAGCATAATATAAATTTGTTCATTAACATCATGAACATATCGTTCACCTGAGCGAGTTGTTCCAAGGTTTACCCATGTTTTGTTCTTTTCCTTGTCGTATTCCGTGATAATATGATTATGCACTTCTCGGGTTACGTGGATATTATACCACGTCTCTTCATCTACGATAGCACTATCCATCTTGTGTATAGCATCAGAATAATAGCTGTGCTTCAATTTGAAAATCGCTCCTGTTTGTCCAGTCATTGGCTGAGTTCCCACGATATCTTCTGCTGTAATGCTGAGATTTAAACTCTGAATAATTGGTAGTAGAATCGGTGATATATCGTCGTTACTCATGACCACCTCAACAAAAATGCGGTTGCATCCCGTTCATCATAAAATTCAATGTAATCATTGTTCTCTTCACGCACCATTTTCCCACGCCACTCAAGCAATATTTGATCAATGGGAATATATCCGTTTTCTAATGGTTTAGATTTGCGACACATATGATAGAAATTGAGCCAAAACTTTTCTGGCTTGATATGAACGTTACCTCTATCATCGCGTCGCCTGTAAACTGCAAGTAATCTTATCATGACCACCTCAGTGCTATCATTACTGCATCTTCGTCACTATTAGTTGCGACAAAGATCAAATCTTGACCACCCATTCCATTGATTTCCCAACCAGTTTTCCAACGATGCGGATTCACGCGTTCAAACCTCCATACGCAGGCTGTTTCTGGTGGACGTTGCGGCCAAAAATATTCGCTTGCTTCTGGGTTCGGTACCCAGTCAAACAGCCAAGTGGGGTCAGTGAACTTCTC
>Ga0208253_1000924_pt1 | contig 10684 bp, 10 predicted proteins | sample CryBogCBE10Oct08_FD_184573 | JGI IMG/M metagenome (GOLD analysis project Ga0208253, IMG submission 184573) | Freshwater microbial communities from Crystal Bog, Wisconsin, USA - CBE10Oct08 (SPAdes) | ecosystem: Environmental > Aquatic > Freshwater > Lake | place: Crystal Bog, Wisconsin, USA...
GGTAGCCCCAATTTTTCATTTGGGAGACGATGAGATTTCCAAGTGAGCGCGGATCCATTCTCGTTCCACCGGGCATCTTGCTTCCACCATGACCTGGAAGGTCCAGAAGAATTACTTCGTGGTGCTTAGAAAGTTCTGGAGTAATCAATCTCCAAGCATCGTGAGATGAACCCATACCGTGGACAAGGACGAGAGGTTCGCCACTTCCCATTTTTTGGTGCCAGAGCTCAAACATGGCCTCAGTTTATCGTCCTATTTACTCTCATTTCCTAGGAGAAATCTATGTCACAAGATAAAACCCTCGGCGAGACCGAGGGTTTTATCTTCACGGAGCGATGATTTTCAGAGAGCGTCGCTCGCTGAAACTCGCCTTGCATGTGCAAAGCCCAGCGCGGCCAATATGAGGAAGAGAACCCCGCCGAGGTATGAGACCCATGCAGAGATCATTGCGATCTGTCCCAATTGCCAGAATGCATATGCGTTGAGCAACATTCCTCGTAGGCTTTCACCCTTAAAAACCGTATTTACGGTGGCGTCGAGAGCAGTTACCTTTGCAGCCAGCTCAGCATTTTTTGGGTCGGCTGCTAACTGGGCTTTTAGACCAATCTCTTCACCAGAAAGTTCCGAATAGACCTTGCCGCCACCAATGCCACTCACATGGAAGGCGATGTAGTGATCGGCATACATCTGAGCTTCTTTACCTGTCGTCATGAGTGTGTTCCCGTGGGCTGCAAAGAATTTGGTTACAGATGGATCTTCCTTAGGGTTATGTGTCGCAGCCGGCATGGTGATCTTCTGAGCTGCCAATTGATCTTTTACCTGATTATTGGCAAAGGTCCCTCCCCAGGTAAGTAATCCACCCGCAGTAATGAGAATGACACCCAAAAGTGCACCTATTGTGCTTGCGAGAGTGTCAAAGGTCTTTCTCTTCATCGCTTCTCCCACCAATCTCAAATATTTGTCGTGAAGGCCCAGATGGAGCTTCGAGATAAGTATTTACCTGAGTGGGAGCGCTGTTAATAGAGGAGGCGAGTGCTAACCCTATGTGGAATGTGATGTATCAGATAGGCCGGGAATCGATTAATCCACGTGACGGTTGCAAAATTTTCTTCCATCAGGACCGATTTCAGCGTGAACGCAATCGACTCCGAGTTTGTCGAAAGAGCCGTCGCCAAATTGAGCGCGATAGGCGAGGGCAAGAAGTACTCGAAGATTGACGTCAGGCCCAGAGAGAATGGTGAAAGCCCGCGCCATTCTGGAGACGGTGTTTTCAATTACCTTTTCGGTATGCGCTGTCTCACGAGCAATCGCCGCATTTGATTTGCCATCGCACAGATGTCTTGCAACTAGGTGCTCAAAAGGTGTGAGTTCGCGAGAAAGAATCGTGATATCCATGGAACCTTCCTTTCTATTGGTTTCCCCATTGTGCTCTCTTTTGAGTGCTAGCCCAAGGGTTTAGTAGGTGAACTTCAAAAAAATTTTTTGATAGAGGAGTAGCGTCGTCAATACCTAGTTTTACGTTCTAGGCAACCTGAGAGGGAGCCCTTGCAATGAGTATCAACCGATTCGCAGAAATTAATCTCAATCATCCAGCCCACTATCTCTCGATCGGGCCATTCTCGGTATCTATTGGCAATCTCTCGATCATCATTGCAATGGGGGTTATTTTCACGTTCGCGCTTTTCGCACCATTTCCCGACCACAGGTCACTTTCTGGCAAGAGGATAAAGAGAGGATTGCACCATTGAGCACTCAGAAAGTGACGCCTCAAAGGTCATGGACGAGTCGAGTCCGGATGGCGACGCTCGAAAAGTTTGAACCCGAGGATCTCCTTCCCGATCACCAACCAGCCTATGTCGCCTCGTGGATCTACATCTTCGGAGTGGCAACCTTGGCTGCCTTTGCCATGTTGATCGCATCCGGGCTTTATCTGACTCTTGAGGGTCCAGCGTGGTGGCACACCTCCAGGGTTGGTCACTACGTCAACTCAGTCCATTTATGGAGCGTCGAACTCTTTTTCGTCTTTATGGTTGTCCATCTTTGGGGAAAATTTTGGATGGCGGCTTGGCGTGGACGTCGATTGGCGACATGGATTACTGGATGCCTAGCTTTCTTCGCCTCCATCATTACTGGCTTTACCGGATACATCATTCAAACGAATTTCGATTCGCAGTGGATTGCCACACAGGCAAAAGATGGATTTAATGCCATGGGAATCGGTGCATTCTTTAATACGCTCAATACCGGACAGGCAATTCTCTTACATGTCTCGCTTCTCCCTCTCACCCTTGGATTGATTGTTATATGGCACGTCATTTTGGTGCGACGCAGAGGTGTCGTTCCTCCTATTGAAGAAGGAGGCAATGAACGATGAACCGCAAACTATCAACGGTCGACCCGGCGAAAAAGTGGGATGGCCCGCTACGCGAATACGATCTGGTCAAAGAGTTTGTAATCGCACTCATTGTTGTGGGACTACTTGCACTCACACTTGCAGCAGTCTTGAGCTCTCCAGATGAGAAGGCGCTCACTATGCAATCATGGGCCAAAGCTGCACCATCAGATTTCGTACAGACGGCGGCGGGCGAGCTTGCCGGGACGACAACGAGCGCAACGTACGGTCCGCCTTATAACAAGAATGGTGATGGTCAAAACATTGGACCCATTAATCTCGCAAAGGCTGCGGGCGTTCGGATTCCTATCGACCCTGCTCAAAGTTTTGTCATCGAACCACTCAGATTACTGAGCGATGCGAAGACTCAAGCTGCTATAGCGATGTGGAGTTCCGCACCTGCCCAACAAGCGTCACAGTGGGCGAGTACTTACGCTGATGCGCTAACAAAAGATGGAAAGTCACTATCGCTCTCAGATCCAACTGGAAAATTTGGACCTGTACCGACACTTGTTACTTCACTATATGGAATGGCGAGTACTGGAGCGCTAGATGGCGCACTCACAACGAGTGACTCGACGCTGCCAACTAACTTTACAAAGCCACTTCTCTTTCTCGCCGATAGCGGCAGCTACTTCCCTGATAAGGCGGCAGCACAACATCTCGGCGGCGATCAGTGGGGCGTTATGAATGAGACAGGATCCTGGCCAGGACAGTCATGGCTATGGCTTTACTCGTTTTGGTATCAAATTGAGCCATTTAAATCCTCGGGTAATGCCGATATTCTCGTGATGTCCCTGATGGGTATTCTCAGCCTCGGGTTATTGCTACTACCGCTACTACCGATCATTCCTCGAATTCCATATTGGATTCCGGTACATCGACTGATCTGGCGAAATTGGTATCGACGGTCTGGTGTCTAATTACGCGAGCAAAAAGGTTTTGATCAAGGTGAATGCCGAGAGGCTAAAGAGCAGATAAGCAAAAGAGCTCTTCAGCAACTTGGCATTTGCCTTTCCGCTCTGCTGTGAAGCTACCCGCGAGACAACAATGGCAACAATTGCGATTGTGATAGGTGTCTTCCAATCAACGATATGCCAGCTCTTGTATCGCTCGAGAAATGATGTCGTGCAGTTCATGGCGATGATGAGCAGCGATGTGCCAGCGGCTTTATTTTGTGGTGTGTTATAGAAGAGTACGAGGACTGGAATGGCGAGGAAGCCGCCACCAATTCCAAAGAGTCCGGTGAGGGTGCCGATGATGAGCGAGATCAGAATAAGAATAGGAATGGGCATTCGTCGCTCTGGGTTCGCCTTAATAGGACCGCGAAGCATTGATGCACCTGCGACGATCAGCACAAGCGCAAATCCGGAGTGAAGGACTTTCACATTGATATGGCTAGCAAGGGCGGTCATGGAGAGAGTGGTAACGAGACCAATGCCCCAGATCGAGAGCGCCTCGCGAACGAGGACTTCCTTGCTCTTAGATTTAGGGAGGACTCCTGAGGCAGCTGCGAGGCCGACGATGACGAGTGCTGCGATCGTCGCCTCTTCATTGGTGAAGTGGAAGATGTAGAGCAGGATCGGAACGGAGACCATGGCGCCGCCAGCGCCGACAAAGCCCAGGACCGAGCCGATAAATCCGCCTGCTAGGAGCGCTTCAAAGAGGGTCATATGGCTATCGTGGCAGATCGGCGAGCCTGACTGAGGGATGCCGAGGGGCTAAAGGCGGGGTCTGGTCTACGCAGGGGAGCCACCTTGCCACTGTCAGTGGCGAGGGCTATCTTTCGAACATATGTTCGAATCAACTCAGAACCCAGCAGCCTCAGCGCCAGCCCCATCTGGCCCTAGGGTCCCCCCGGTATTGGCCCCCGAGGGTGAACCGGTCGAATTTATCTATCAAGGGCGGCGCTTCCATATCCATGCCATCGCCTCGAGATGGCGTGAATCAGGGGGATGGTGGAATCGGATCGATGATGGGAAGGTGCGCCCAAAACCGCTTGAAGAGACGATCTTCGATGATGGTGCACGTGCTATCTGGCGGGTAGAGGCGGCGCCAGTTGGTGCGCTCGCTACCTTCGAACTTGAACTCGATGAACTCACTGGGAGTTGGCAGATTCGTCCAACATCTCGGCCCCGATAGCTCGAGTTAATAACGAGATAGCGAATTTTGGACTGCAATGTTTAAAGAGTTTACACACCTTCACCTCTCAAGCGGCTACTCCTTTAAATATGGAACGGCACAACCTGATGCACTCGTCGCGCGAGCAGCAGAACTTGGGATGAGCGCACTCGCTCTTACTGATAGGGATGGAATGGCTGGCGCGATTCGATTCGCTCAGAGTTGTGAAGCATATGGAGTGAACCCAATTCTCGGTGTTAATCTCAGTTTTATCCAGAAGAAATATCGAATCACGCTACTTGCTCCAGCGGGAAAACTCTCTGCGCTCTATCGTCTAGTAAGTGCGATGAATAAGGTCAATAATGAGAATCTTCTTACCTATGAGATCCTCCAGCGAGAGTCTGAATATTCTTCCCAGCTCTTCATCATGCATGGCTATGACTCTCAACTTGCCCAGAGCATTGCTGCACGCCGACACGATGCTGCACTCTCTATGTACAACGCGACGCGCGATCTCTTTGCCGAACAAATCATCGAATGTACATCTCACTTGGCAAAGGGAGATGGACCACTCTCTACCCCTTATGCGGCAAAGGCCTTAGCCTTCGCTCGCGATCACGGTCTCCCGGCAGTATTAACAAATGCTGCGCGAATGCTCAATCGCAAGGATGGACCAGTTGCAGATGTCCTCGATGCTGCTCGGTTACTTGTCCCGCTTCACCATAGCCATATCGAGCGAACAAATAGCGAGGGATATCTCAAGAGCAGCGAAGAGATGCGTTACGTTGCAGATGAAATAGCACGGATGGCGGGCGAGCGAGATGGTAAGACCCTTCTTGCGGCAACCCAAGATTTTGCAGAGCGCTGCATCCTCTCGCCCCGCCGCGATATCGGTATCGGGGGAGTCCACTTGCCAGAAGCCTCAGTAGTGGGCGCTCGCAACCATGCAGAGATGGCTATCCAGCTCCGTGATCGCGCTGAAGCTGGCCTTTCGCGGCGTTACTCATCAGCCGAATCAGTTGATGCAGCAATGAGACTTGAAGAAGAGCTAGCGACCATTCGCACTCTTGGTTTTGAATCATATTTCCTTACCGTTGCAGATATAACGGATATGGCTCGAGATAGAGGAATTCGAGTAGCAGCCCGAGGAAGCGGTGCGGGTTCGCTCATCTGTTATCTCCTAGGAATCTCTGGAGTTGAGCCAATGAGTCAAGGGCTTCTCATGGAGCGGTTTTGTTCAACTCTTCGCGGCGAACTTCCGGATATTGATATCGATGTGGAATCTGCACGTCGCCTTGAAATTTACGATGCAATCTTTGAAAGGTATGGTCCAGAGAGAACTGCAACTGTTGCGATGGTCGATACCTATCGAGCTCGCCACGCGATCCGTGATGTTGGCGCAGCTCTGGGTATACCTCCGATGGAGATTGATCTCATTGCAAAATCTCTGCCACATATTCGTGCTCGCAATATCGGTAAGGCGCTCGAGAACCTTCCTGAGCTCAAAGGGCTCAAGCTCAATACACCGATTATGAAGATGGCGATTGAACTTGCCGGAAGGATTGATGGGTTGCCGCGCCACCTCTCGATGCACCCGTGCGCCATTATTCTCTCGGATGCAAAACTTGGTGATGTTGCACCAACTCTTCGGAACGCAAGTGACTATCCCATGGTCTATTTTGACAAGGATGATGTTGAAGCGATCGGTCTTCTCAAACTTGATGTGCTTGGTGTACGGATGCAATCGGCTATCTCATATGCCCTCTCTGAAATTGAGAGAGTGGAGGAGGTTCGGGTCGATATCGATGCTATTCCGCTCAATGATGAGAAGACCTTTGATCTGATTAAATCAACTCGCACCTTAGGAATATTCCAAGTGGAGAGTCCGGGGCAACGTGAGCTTGTCGGAAAGTTTGCTCCTTCAACATTTACCGATCTCATCATTGATATCTCTCTCTTCCGTCCTGGGCCAGTAAAGAGCGACATGATTACTCCATTTATTAATACCCGACATGGCCATCGGAGTCGCACCCTTCTCCATCCAAAGCTCGATCCAATCCTGGAAGAGACCGAGGGGGTTGTCGTCTTTCATGAGCAAGTTATACGTCTGATCTCTGTGATGACCGGTTCTTCACTTGCCCACTCTGATGAGCGCCGGCGTCAGTTGGGATCACTAGAGAGCCAACAAGCAGTCTGTGATTGGTTCTACCCAGCGGCGCTTGCCCAAGGCTTTGAGATGAAGGTCGTCGATCGGGTCTGGGAGGTTCTGCGAGCCTTCGCCTCTTTCGGTTTCTGTAAGGCGCATGCAGCAGCTTTCGCTCTCCCTACCTATCAATCAGCATGGCTGAAGGCGCATCACACAGCAGCATTTATCGCAGGAGCCCTCACCCATGATCCAGGGATGTATCCAAAGCGATTGATTCTTGATGAGGCTCGCCAATGGGGAATCGCTATCGCTCCAATCGATATCAATCGCTCTGATCGGACATATCGCGTAGAGAAGGTCTCGCCGGCGGGCGACGGAGTGCGAGCTCCCTATGTCGCACCAGATTTAATCAGTACAGGAGAATCACTCTCGCTACCAGATGCGCGCGGATATGCAATTCGTATCGCCCTGAGTGAGATCCAAGGAATGAGCAGTAATGAGATAGAGACGATCCTGAACGCTCGCCCTTACCTTGATCTTGCAGATTTTGTTGCACGATCTGGCTCTGCATATCCAACGACACAGGCACTTATTCTCGTGGGAGCATTTGATGCCCTTCATGGCATTGGGCCAGAAGAGAAGAGTGCTCTTAATAGAAGAGACCTTTTACTGCATGCGCAGGATCTCTATAAATTATCGGCATCAAAGAAAGGTAATCTCGGGAGTGGTCAATTAACTCTTGGATTAACGCCACCACCGCTTGAACCGACTGGGCTTCCAGACCTCACTGCATCTGAGCGGGTACGTCATGAGATTGATATTACGGGGATGGATATCTCTCGCCATATGCTCGAGTTCTATGGTGATTTTCTCAACCATGTAGGAGCGATGAGATCATCTGATCTCATTCACCAGCGAGCAGGAGCATCAGTTCTTGTTGCTGGAGTGAAGGTAGCGCTGCAGACGCCGCCAGTGCGGTCAGGCAGAAGAGTTATCTTCTTGACGCTTGATGATGGTTATGGCTGTAGTGACATCACATTCTTTGAAGATGTCCAGAATAGTTGCGCCGCTCTTCTCTACAGCTCGTCGCTCTTCTTAGTAAAGGGCGAGGTTCGCAGAACTGGGCCCCGTGGTCTTTCTATTCGCGCAACAAAGGCGTGGGAACTGGGCTCATCGTATGAGAAGTGGCGTAATCTCAACTCTCGTGAGCGAGCAATCCATGAGTGAGTTTGATGAGAAGCGACTCACCATCCTGCATGTTGATATGGATGCCTTCTACGCATCGGTTGCAGAGCGCGATGACCCAACACTTAAAGGCAAACCCGTTGTTGTTGGGATGGGTGCACGAGGAGTTGTCTCATCCGCTAATTATGAAGCGAGAAAGTTTGGCGTGCGCTCGGCGATGCCGTTGGGGCAGGCCCGGCGATTAGCGCCACATGCAATCTTTGTTCCGGTAAACATGGAGCGAAATGCAGAGGTCTCTCGGCATATTATGGAGATCTTTCACGCCTTCACCCCACTCGTTGAGCCACTCTCACTTGATGAAGCATTTCTCGATGTAACAGGAAGCAAGAGATTGCACGGTGATGGAAGAGCGATAGCTACAAAAATTCGCGCACGAGTTGAGAGTGAAGAAGGAATCACCTGTTCTGTCGGAATCGCGCCATCAAAATTTATCGCCAAACTCGCTTCAACGTATGCAAAGCCAAATGGCATGCTAGAAATTGAACAGAGCCGTATTCTTGAATTTCTTCATCCGCTGCCAGTGAGCGCAATGTGGGGTGTTGGCCCAAAGACAAATGAAGAGCTACAACGCATTGGGCTCACAACGATCGGTGATATTGCGCAAACACCTCGCGCCACATTGATTCGCGCACTTGGCCAATCCGCAGGCGAGACGCTCTATGAACTTGCCTGGGGGCGTGATTATCGAAGTGTTACCACCGATGAGCCAGATAAAAGTATTGGAGCTGAAGAGACCTTTCTCATCGACCTTGATAACCACGATGAGATTCTGCGAGAGCTCCTCCGTATGGTTGAGCGAGCGACGCATCGACTCCGCGATCGAGGACTCGTGAGTAAAACTATTGCGATCAAAATTAGATTTGCTGATTTCACAACGATTAGTCGCTCGAAGACAGTTCCACTTCCCATTAGCGGCGTGCAAGAGTGTTATGAAGTTGTTCGAAAGCTCTACGAGGCGTTGAAATTAGATCGAGCGAGAATTCGCTTAGTTGGAGTATCACTCGAAAATCTCAGCGATGGCACGGGTTCCCCTCAGCAGTTGCTCCTTGGTGAGCGCGAGAAGGGGTGGCGAGAGGCGACAGAGGCGATGGATGCGGCTACGCGGCGCTTTGGCCGGGGGAGCGTGCGGCCTGCACGTCTGGTCTCGACCGCTGAGGCTGACGAATCCGAGGAATAGGACTAATCTAAAGGCGTGGCACTATCAGAACACGAACAGAAGCTCTTAGCAGAGATGGAAGCGGCGCTCGCCGCGGATGATCCACGCCTAGTAGGCGCGCTCAGTGGCAAGGCTCGTACTCGCCAAGCATCTCGTGTCCTCGTTGGATTGCTAGCAGTTCTCGCCGGGTTGGCTGTGATCGTTGCTGGATTAATAGCGAAAAATACTGTTATTGGAGTCGTTGGCTTCATCATCGCTCTCAGCGGCGCCTTCACCGCCATATCAAATTTCTCACTCCGCCAAATGATGGGCAAGAACACCGGAACAGCTTCTCGAAACCGGAGCCCCCGTTGGAGCGATCGCCTCGAGCGTCGTTGGGATGACCGCAATAACCAGTAATTCGTAGCCCCGCACCCGTACCCGCACCCACATGGTGCGGGTTTTTTTATGCCCTTTTCAGCAGATGAGCTGAACCCAGATGCAGCGGGAAAGAAGTGGAGATTGGGGAGAGAAAGTGGGCAAAGATGGTTGAAAATGGAGAAAAGTGGAGTAAAGTGGTGCCACGACCTTAAATCGGGGGATTTAGGCGTAAAAGTGGGTAGATAAGGGGGAGCCTTCGATGTTCCTCGGCACCCACGAACCAAAGTTGGATGAAAAGGGTCGAATTATCCTCCCCGCCCGATTCCGCGATGAGCTCGCGAAGGGCCTGGTCATTACCAAAGGGCAAGAGCGTTGTCTCTACGTCTTCCCCGTCAACGAGTTTTCTGCGATCACCGATCGCCTTCGCCAAGCCCCCGTCACCGAGAAGGCAGCCCGTGACTACATGCGCGTCATGTTTGCCGGCGCTCACGACGAAGTTCCCGATAAGCAGGGTCGCGTCACGATTCCAGGCGGCCTTCGTACCTATGCCGGCCTTGAGAAAGAGTGCGTCGTCATCGGTGCAAATACGCGGTTAGAGATTTGGGATAGCGCTGCATGGAATACCTACCTCACAGATCGTGAGAAGGGTTTTGCAGATGTATCAACGGAGGTGCTCCCAGGACTCTTCTAGATCTCTACTAAGGCCATCGCCGATCTTCAACTATCGACGCCTCTTCCCCGGCGCCGATAGGCCCCCCAAGATCCGTCGGTCGGCGATGACCTCAGTAAAGAAAGAGAAGGGCAGGGAGCCCAATAGATGAGAAAGGGGAAGCAGATGCAACACATACCAGTAGCACTCGATCGATGCATTGCGCTGCTTACTCCATCTATTGAGTATGCAATCTCTGAGAGAGGGAGTGCAGTTGTTATCGATGCAACTCTCGGGCTGGCAGGGCACACGAGCGAACTCCTCTCTCGTTTTGAAAATTTAACGGTCATCGGACTTGATCGTGATTTAGCTGCGATTGCGATCGCGAAGGAGCGGTTACAAAAGTTCGGGAATCGAGCGATTGTTGTACACGCCATCTATGACCAAATCTCTTCAGTTTTGGAAGAGCTTGGATTTAGCAGTGTCGATGGAATTCTCTTTGATCTTGGAGTCTCATCTATGCAACTTGATGAGGCAGAGCGCGGTTTTGCGTACTCACAGGATGCGCCACTTGATATGCGCATGGATCAATCACAAGGATTATCCGCCTATGAC
>Ga0208253_1000925_pt1 | contig 10684 bp, 2 predicted proteins | sample CryBogCBE10Oct08_FD_184573 | JGI IMG/M metagenome (GOLD analysis project Ga0208253, IMG submission 184573) | Freshwater microbial communities from Crystal Bog, Wisconsin, USA - CBE10Oct08 (SPAdes) | ecosystem: Environmental > Aquatic > Freshwater > Lake | place: Crystal Bog, Wisconsin, USA...
GCACTACCTTGACTTACGGTACCTGCATAATAACCAACAGCAATACCTTGTGCGCCTTGAACTGTTTGGCCAGCTAGTCCGCCAACGGCAACTGCTTGAGTTTGTTGGCTTACTGTTCCAGCAAATGCGCCAACAGCAACCGCGTTACCTTGTTGAAGCTGGCCACCTGCTTGATAACCTATGCCAACAGATTGAGTACCTTGTGTAGATTGACCTGCTTGTGCGCCAATAGCAACAGCACTACCACCTTGAGTATATTGACCAGCACTTTGACCAACAGCAACAGCACTACCTTGTTGACTAGAAGCTCCGGCACCAGAACCAATAGCAACTGCCTGAGAACCTTGCAATGTTAAGCCAGCTGAACCACCAATAGCAATAGAACTCGCTTGTTGACTTATTTGACCGGCATTGTAACCCACGGCTACAGCATAGTTACTTTGAGCACTTTGACCTGCTTGTGCGCCAACGGCAACGGCATAACCACTAGCGCCACCTTGACTTAGCTGACCAGCATTTAGACCAATAGCTACGGCATTTACGCCTTGTACAGATTGTCCAGCTTGTAGGCCAACAGCAACTGCATTACCACCTTGACTTTGTACGCCGGCTTGTAAGCCCATAGCAATCGCATAAATGCCCTGCTGTGAATAACCAGCTAATGCGCCAATAGCAATACCATATGTACTTTGATTTACACCAGCTGCGCTATAACCAATAGCAATAGAGTTAGCGCCTTGTAGTGTCTGACCAGCATTAAAACCAATGGCTACCGCATTGCCACCTTGACTAAGAGCGCCAGCGTTACTACCAATAGCAACTGCTTGTGTGCCTTGAACTGTGCGTCCAGCACCAACACCTATAGCAGCAGAGCTACCGCCTTGACTTACTGTGCCTGCTGATGCGCCAACAGCAACACCATTTATACCTTGATTATTTTGACCTGCTGATCCACCTATAGCTACACCGTTTACACTTTGATTATTTTGACCAGCTTGGAAACCAACAGCCACAGCAGAACCACCACCATTACCCTGTAGTGAATAACCAGCATTGACACCAATAGCGACTGAGTTGGTTTGTTGGCTTATCTGACCAGCTTGTAAGCCAACAGCTATAGAGTTAGCAGTTTGCGCCGTTTGGCCAGCATTGTAACCAACGGCAACTGAATTGCTAGTAGCTAAGTTAAATGCGCCAGTACCAGCAACTGCCATAGTGATATTACCGTTGGCGGCAGCAATGTTTACGTTACTTGTACCGTTGGCAATATTTGACGAACTACCTGTCGCAATACCAGTTAGTAATGAGCCATTACCAATAAAATAGTTACCAGTAACATTGCCTGTAGCACTAACGATACCAGCAGTTAAAATATTACCACTAATAGCGTTGCCCGTAGCACTGATATTGCCGGTAGTAAGAATGTCTGTTACTAGATTGCCGCTTGAAAGATAAGCCGCTACGTTTGAGTTAGCATAACCAGCTGGCAAACCTGTTAAGAAAGCTCCGTTACCAAGAATATAACTGTTACTGACAACGTTGCCAGTAGCTGTAACAATACCAGCAACAATAACATTACCGCCTGAACTTACGTTGCCGCCAATGCTGGCATAGCCTGTGGCAACTACATTACCGCCAGCGCTGACATTGGCTCCGGTGATATCACCAGTGGCACTTACACGACCTGCTGTACGAACGTTACCTGCTTGTACATTACCTGCGGCTGTTACTGAACCAGCGGTTACTATATTAGCGCCGGTGACGTTACCAGATGCGCTTAATCCCACGTTTGTAGACCAAGCATTGGCTGAGTTGCTGTATGTTACACCAGTTAGGGGAGCGCCAGCTGAGTTACCAGCCTGAATACCTGCGCCATTGATGTTGGCAAAGGTTGATTGATTATTGGCAAGATCAATATACAAGTCGTTGGTAACAATAATGTTATTGCTAGTACTGTTGATATTGCCAGTAACATTTAAGTCGCCTGCGATATTAGCTGAGCCACTAACAGTTAAGTTATTACCTGCGACATTACCTGTAGCACTGACACTGGCCGCCGCAACAGCACCCGCGGCACTTACTGTGCCTGCTGTTAAAATGTTACCGCTTGAGATATTACCTGAAGCACTAACTGTAGCTGTCTGTACTGTGCCTGCTGTACTGACATTAGCACTGACTACGTTGCCTTGGGTACTAAATCCTGAGTCGGATGTAAACGGTAAGTTATTTGATGCCATTGTTATTTTCCATTATGTTTGTGCAAACTCGGTTACACCAAGGGTGTAATAAGTTGTACTGCTACTATTTAGTGATACACTAATCACGTTACCTGTGTTAGTCACTGTGACTGGTATTGCGGCTACTGCGGTGTTAGTGTTGACACGATCGTAAACTGTGTAACTGATATTGCCTGTTGCGTCCTGTGCGGCCATAATCTGCAACATCTGTACAGAAGTAGCTGGTGAACCAATCTGAGCACGAACGGTTAACTGTACTGCCTCTACCGCAGCAGAACTTGCTGTGTAAACTGTAGTAGCTCCTGTGCCGTTGGCAGTAGCGGTAGAAGGAATACTAATAGCATTAGCAACTGTTACATAACCACCACTAATATTACCGGCAGTGATAACGCCAGTAGCAATGTTACCTGTTGTAGATACAACATTACCTGCGGCACTGGCAATAACTATACCTGAGTTAGTAAACACTACAGTATTAGCAACACCAGCAACGGTAACAGCAACGTTAGCATTAGCATAAGCAGTAACATTAGTGTTGCCGTTATTGATATTAGCAACTGATGTAATAATACCTGTCAACAATGCGCCGTTACCATAGTAGTAACCAGCGGTGCTAATATTACCAACTGCTGAGAATATATTGGCTGTGTTAGTAGCATTAGATAATGTTATGATACCACCAGTAGTGATATTACCACCAGTTACATTACCTGCGACGCTTAACAATCCGCCAGTGAGTACATTACCACCTGTGACGTTACCAGCTATGCTAATAGTGTTACTATAAGCAATCTCTTTGGTAGTAGTATTGTAAACTAAAACATTACCAATAGCTGTTACTGCGTCATTGCGAACTGGATTGACATAGAATGCGTTTGCTGTTGTAGCTGTTAAGTTACTGCCCGTAGCATTTAATATGATTGTGTTGGTAGCTTGACTAGAGAAGCCTGCGCCACCACCAATAGCAACTGAGTAAGCGCCTTGACTGATGGCGCCAGCATAGTGGCCGATAGCAACTGCTTGAGTACCTTGGAGTGTCCAACCAGCATAGCTACTGATAGCAACGGCGTCGGCCTGTTGGCTCATTCCGCCAGCTTGTTGACCAATGGCCACGGCTCCAACACCTTGTTGTGACACGCCAGCACTTGCGCCTATACCTACCGCATATTGACCTTGATTGACATAACCAGCATATTGACCAACAGCAACAGCATTGAGTTGTTGTGTTGATTGACCAGCAAATGGACCAACAGCAATAGCACCACCACCTTGAGTTGCTTGGCCAGCGTTCCAACCAACTGCAACTGCTTGAGCTTGTTGGCTTACCTGGCCAGCAAAGCCACCGACAGCAACGGCATTGCCGCCTTGAGCGGATTGACCAGTTTGTACACCAATAGCAACTGAATTACCCAGTTGACTTTGTGCGCCAGCTTGATAACCTAATGCGATAGCATATTGTAGTTGACTATTTGCTCCGGCTTGATAACCAAGGGCGATAGTATTAGCACCTTGGTTATTAATACCTGCTGATCGGCCAATAGCAATCGCAGTACTACCTTGTATGGTTTGTCCAGCATTGGCGCCAATAGCAATAGCATAACCGGATTGACTTGCTTGACCAGCATCAAAGCCAACGGCAACTGCGCCTATACCTTGTAGTGTAATACCCGATTGACTACCGATAGCAACAGCCGACCCTTGTTGACTTATTTGTCCAGCTAGGTAACCAATAGCAACGCCACCTGGCGATTGATTAGTATTACCAGCATTAGCACCAATAGCAATGCCCTGTGCTGATTGACCGGTACCACCAGCATTTAGACCAATAGCAATACCGTTGGTAGCATTGGCACCTGATTGATTACCAATCGCAATCGAGTTACCATAAACAATATTACCTGTAATACTTGCTGCACTTACAATACCAGTTACTGCCACATTACCTAGTAAACTAATCGCACTTGTTGCATTGGCCGTGTTAGTACCAATGACCACTGTGGTAGTACTGTTGGCTAGACCACCGGTAGCTATGTTGACCTGTTTAACGTTGCCTGTGCCTATTGGAGCCACAGCCAAGTTTACAAGAGTATTACTGGCTACTGCGCTGTTACCACCTATGTTAAGTGTAGTAGCGCCATTGCCCAGGTTGAGTGTATTAACACTTGGCAAGGCATTAAATGTAGCAGGACCGTCAAAGCCGCTGACAAATGTAGGATTGTTGACTAGGACATAAGTGCCTGTACCGGTAGCGCCGCCTGTAGCCACTGTGGTTGTGTAACTCCAAACAAGACTACTGTTGTTGGCAGTACTGTTGAGAACATAAACACCTGAAGGATTTGACTGAGCAGCTACCAAGTTGCCTGTGCTGGTCTGTACAGCAATAGCATTACCTGTGCTGTTGACAATGGTGTAGGTAGCGCCTACTGTCTCGGTAGTAGCATCTGGTAAAGATACTGTGGTACCACTGAATCCGCCTGAAACATACTGTGTATAAGCACTGGTGTTGGATAAGGTAATAGTCTGTGCGTTGGCCGCAACAGTTTGCTGCGTGAAACTTGGAGTTACCAAATTACCACTTACATAACCTACAAAACTTGCGCCATAGATCAAGCCAGCGGCTGATACTTGACCGGCTGTGGCTACGTTACCATGAACAGCATTGCCAGTAGTACTGATAGTGCCAGCAGAAGCTATATTGCCTGCTGTGACATTACCAGCCGCACTTACAACACCCGCTGCTGCAATATTACCTGCGGTAGCGTTACCTTGAGCACTGATAATGCCACTAGTTAAAATATTACCAGCTGTGACATTGGCTGCGGCACTGACTGTGGTGCTGGTTACAGAACTGGCTGATACCAATCCAAGGGTAGTTAAATTGCCGCCGTAGACATTGCCAGTGGCTGTGATAGCGCCTTGGGCGTTGATATTACCAGCACTAGCTGAACCATAGCTGTTGACTGTGACTACGTTGTTAGTAATACTTACATTGGTAGCAAATAGAATATTGCCTGTAGCATTTTGCCAACCAATAAATGCTGAATGCTCTGCGTCTGTATAATACCATAACTCCTCACCACGATCATAGCCATCGTTGCTGGTTAAAGGAGTATTGCCATCGCCACGGCCTAGGCCAATAATAGCGTTGGATACATTTAAGTTTGTTTGATTAACTGATACCAAGTTGCCAAGAACATTTAGGTTACCAGTGACAATAGCGTTATTACTAATTGTTGTAATACCATTGATCTGTACATTGCCCACTGCTGAGAATAGGCCACCAACTAGAGCATTATTGGCTGTGCTCAAATTGTTGGCATACACATTACCCTGTGTACTGATAGTGTTGCCGGTGCCTGTCTGTAAGATATTACCTGCTACGCTTAAACCTGTAAGTTGGCCAACTGTGTTGATATTGCCCTGTGTGTTGCCAACAACGTTGATGGCATTGGTAATAGTACCCGATACACTAGCGTTAATACCGCCAAGAGCAACTACAGCGCCAGTGACTGTCAAGTTGCCTGACATTATAGCGCCAACTGTATTTAAATATTGAGCATTAACATTACCTAATGCGCTGACATCTGTGACAGCATTAATGTTGTTAGCAGTTACATTACCCGCAGCACTGATATCAAAATTAGTGTTGACATTACCTATGTATAAGTTAGCAAAGTGTTTTGCGTCACTACCCAAGTTGACATTGTTGTCAACAAAAGGAACGATTGTGTTAGAAGCGGCTTGAACACGGAACATCTCATTGGCTGCCAAAAATCCTTGTGTAGCAAATACAATATCTGAGTGTGTCAAATCGCCGTCACCGCCAGTGGCAATAACTAAATTACCGCCTACGCCGCCAATACCATCAACAAAGAAGTAGCCGTCATTAGGAGCTGTGATTGTATAGTTAGGGTCATTGAAGGTATTACCTGTCATGCCCATGTCTGACCAACCAGCATTGGTATTGCCGTTGTTGGCGTAGGTCACTAGGTCGGCTGAGCCAAAACCGTTGTTGTTAAAGAAAGCAGCTTGAACATAAGTGTTGCCTGCGCCGCGAGCTACGATAATGGGATTAGTTAGGCCGGTAGCATTGGCATTAGGACCAATAAACAAATTGCTGGTCATATAACCAGTTGGACCATAGACACTAGCGCCAAAGTTTACATTGCCTACTGTGCTGACATCACCCGCTACATTAACATTACCTGTGGTGCTGACATCAGCTCCAACTAAAACACTTGAGCCGGTCACTATATTGCCTGCCGCAGATACTAGGCCAGCTGTGTTAAAGTTAGCCGCCCGAGCATTACCTGCGGCGCTGACTACACCAGCTGTATACAAGTTGCTAGCTGTTGCTGTTCCTGTAGCACTGACATTACCTGTAGTTTTGTAGTCTGTAGAGACTGTGCCACTGGACAGGTAAACAGCTACATTTGAGTTGCCATAGACATTGCCAGTTAGGCTGGTTACTTCAGTCTGTAGTGTTGAGATATTGCTTGAGTTATTAGCTACTGTGTTGCTAAGAACTGTTACATTGCTGTTGGTATTGGCTAAACTACTAGTCAGGTTGGCTACGTTACCGTTGGTATTTGCTACGTTGCTGTTAACGTTAGCTAAGGCACCAGTTAAACTAACAATAGTAGGATCTGAACCATTGGCTAGATAGTTGGCTACATTTGAGTTGCCGTAACTGCCGGTAATATTGCCAGCGTTGATGTTGGATAAGTTAGAACCGTCACCATAGAAGAAACCACCGGTTACATTGCCAACCACTGACAAGTTGCCTAAAACACCTACTGCACTGATATTGGGCTGATTGGCTGTGGTCAATGTTCCACCTACTGCTGCTGCTGATACTGTGTTGGCATAGACGGTGTTCCATTGATTAAGTGCGCCGCCTAGGCTAACAGCGTTGTTGGCCTGTGGAGTAACTGTTAGGTTAACTTGCCAACTGGCAGTGGCATCATTGTAGAGCAAACTGGCCACAGTTGGGTTACCAGCAATAATACCTGAGCCGTTTACGTTGGCACTGGTTGATTGATTGTTAGCAAGGATGACATACTTGTCGTTGGTAACAATAACACTAGTATCGTTGAATACTGTATTGCCTTGAACTGTCAAGTTACCCAGTAAAAGTGTATTATTGTTAACAGTTAGGTTACCTGCTATACCTACGTTACCTGTGGCACTCAAGATACCTGTTGTAGTATTGCCAGCGGTTACATTACCAGTTACTGTCAGCACTCCTAAGGTGCCAAGAGAAGTAATATATGGTTGACTATTGGTAATTACTGTAGCGGCAATGTTGCCGTTATAGTTAGGTAGATAAGCAGCTACGTTACTGTTACCATAACTGCCAACAATATTGCCAGCGTTGATGTTAGATAAGTTATAACCATCGCCATAAAGTGCGCCAGCGTAGATATTTCCAGTTAAAGATATATTGCCACCAGCAATAGTATTGTTAGTTGAGTTGTAACTAAAGTCTGTATTCCATACATTACGGTTAGAGTTTGTATACAGAATAGCATTAGTTGATAAATCGTTAAGTTGAATGTCGTTGAATGTAGCATAAGCACCGTAGACATTGCTAGTAGCACTAAGGTTGCCGGCTGTTTGAATATCTACATTGGTATTGATAAAGCCATACTGGCTCCAGGTCATGTTGTAGTTGCCACTTGGGCCAAATACCAAACTGGTAAACTCGCCCGGAGCATAAATGTTGCCGCCAACTAGAACGTTACTGACAGTAACATTGCCTAAACCAGCTGAAATATCGCCAGATACTTCTAAACCGCCGGCGGTGACAACGCCGTTGCCTGGGTTATATTTAAACAAGTTTGTTGTGGTAAGATAGCCAGTAGCATTAGCATAAGTTATGGCATTACTATAAAAGTTTGGTGAGTAAAGATTATTGATGGTAGTTAAACCATCAACAGTTATATTGCCGGTGGCACTTACATTACCTGTAGTAAGATAGTCTGTTGTTACATTACCGCTTGAAAGATAAGCAGCAACATCAGCATTGGCATAACCAGCTGGTAAGCCGGTCAGGAAAGCACCATTACCATAAACAAAACCAGTGGCTGAAATATTGCCAGTGGTCAAAATATCTGTTGTTACATTGCCGCTGGCCAGCAAAATCTCTACATCTGCGTTGCCATAGCTTGAGGCCACGCCGGTCAAGTGAGCGCCATTACCATAGATATAGCCAGTGTTAGACAATACCACTGCGGTATTGCCTGTGCCCACTGTCAAGTTGCCAGCACTATAGGTAAGTTGTGGAGTTACCAATAAGGAAGAAATATTGCCCAAGCCTAGGCCGCCATTGACGGTTGTAAAGAAAGGAACCATTGAGGTCACATTGGCAATGCCACCTGTGTTGCCCATGGCGACTGCTGAGTTTGGAGTAACTGCGTTACCGATTACGTTAGTTTGGTAAGTGGCCTGTGCCCATTGAAATTTTGTCATTTTTTTGTTATAGTCTTCCGTTATTCATATTTAGCTTGTTGGGCTTGTGCTGACCCAGATAAACACGTTGGCTGGGTTACTTGGGCTGTCAATGTTGGCAAATCCGGTAAAGCCCAGAGCCACGTAAGGTATGTCGCCGATGTTGAGTGTGCCACCTGAACCACCAAATGTATCTGTTCCGTTACCATATGCCGCTGCAAACGAACTGTTGACTACGCCAATGCCGGTAAGCGCATAGTTGTAGTAGAGGTTTGGCGGATTGCCTGAGGTAATAGGACCGTATGACCAGAAGTCTGAGTCGGGAATGGCCAACCAGTAGAACTCGGTCTGTGGGTTAAACTCGTTAGTAAGGATGCCATAGGTATTGCCTGGTGTGCCCGGTGCTGGTACCCAGTTGTTGCCATAGTTAGGATCTGTTGGCAAGAAGTTTGGATTACTACCGTCTGGTGTTGACTTGTAGAACAAAGGTGTTGTCTCGTTGACACGGGCCAAACTGACGTTAGCTGTAGAAGTAGTATTGCCTGCGCCATATAGGCCAGCACCAGTATAGGTAGCTGTAACAACAAAGTTGCCTGCGGTTGAATTGATATTGGCAGTATTGCCAACTAAGACATTGCCAACGCTGGTAGTCAAGTTGGCCGCGCCACTGATAATAATATTACCAGTTAATTGCGTACCTGCGCCCACCGTTACTGAGTAGTGTACAGGTTGACTGTTGCCTAAACCTGGGGTAATTGTAGTGTTGGCAAACGAAGCTGTTATGCCCGACAAGCTAAATGGAACAGGCTGTACTGTTGTGAGCGGAGTCCCGTTAGCAGGGAATGGTCCACCGGCACTCGTTGTCAAATTGACCTGTACGTTGGATAATGGTGCTGTCTCTGGATCTGTGCCTACTAGACCAGAACTGATAACGTAGGTGCCGCCTGTGCCGGTAATGCCAAGGCCAGTCAAGTTTGAACCAGTGATAACTGTATTACCAATGATAATGTTGTCGGTTGACTGTACTGAGAATGTAGCAGGAGTACTGATACCTAAATTAAGTGTAACACTTGAACTGTTGACCACGTTGCCCGCATAGTTAGAGTAGGCATTCTTACTGGCTGAAGTAGTTGAAGTCCAGAAGTTGTTGACTGTGATAGTTGGACGTGGTTGTGGAGCCTGGTAGATAGTAAACACACCACCTGGATACTGTGCGTTACCATAGACGGCTTCTACGTTTAATGACTGTCCAGCCACAATGCTGGTAATGTTGCTGGTAATATAGACCAGGCTGGGTGGAAGACCTGTCAGCTGGCTACCATTACCTATAAAATTCTGTGCTGTTACGTTGGCTGTAGTGGTTATAGGAGTAGTTACTGTGCCACTGGCCAAATAACTGGCCACGTTGGAGTTGGCATAGTTGCCACCACCACCTGAGATGCCTGTCAAGTAAGCACCATTACCAAATATATAGGAACCGCTGATATTAGCGGTAGTTTGAATAACAGTAGATACTGTGCCGCTGGACAAATAAGCAGCTACGTTAGTATTATCGTAACTGCCTGTGCCGGTAATACCTGTTAAGAATGCGCCGTTACCATAAACATAACCAGTGGCGCTGAGTGTAGTAGCGGCTACAACTCCAGTTAAGGATAGTGTAGCAGTACTGTTGTTATATAATAAGTTGGCGTCGCCAGCAAATACACCGCCATTGTTAAACTGTATAGAATGATTAGGAGTACCTGGCGATCCGCCACCGCCTCCACCGCCAATAATGGTACCACCTGGAGTACTATTATCGCCTAAACGCAAGACCCCTGTGTTTACATCATACCATATTTGCCCGGCAGGGCCTACATATTCTGCGGCGTCAAGGTTATTGACTCGCGAGGCCTTAATTTTGCCTATTGCGGACTGTGTTGTCATAGTGGTGGTCTCTTGTTCTTATTCTTATAGTTTATACCATGGTTTTGTTGCGCCTTGAGTTGTAGTACTGT
>Ga0208253_1000927_pt1 | contig 10666 bp, 13 predicted proteins | sample CryBogCBE10Oct08_FD_184573 | JGI IMG/M metagenome (GOLD analysis project Ga0208253, IMG submission 184573) | Freshwater microbial communities from Crystal Bog, Wisconsin, USA - CBE10Oct08 (SPAdes) | ecosystem: Environmental > Aquatic > Freshwater > Lake | place: Crystal Bog, Wisconsin, USA...
ATCCAGCACACATCCAGCCACATTATATCTCGAACTCGCTTCATTCCCCGTCGGGTTTATCAAGCAGTCCAAAGTACGTTCGACCTTTTTATCTGGCACTAGGTGATATATAAAACAAGCCCTTGTTTGTAAAGGCTGCTCTCATTTCCCTGGAACCGCTTCAAGCATAACCTCGGTACAGTAAACCAAAAAAACTTACAATTTAGGCGGTGCGAGCAGCGTGTGGTCATTATAGTGATATAATATGAGAAATAACAGCAGTAAATAAACGCATTGATACAAAAACATAAAAAATAAATCGACTCAAAGATCGAGTTTCCGTGAGATTAAAAAAAATAAATGATCTTTTGAGTAGCAATTCAGATTTTGGTCGCAGGTTTAATAAAATTATCAGATTCAAGATAGAAAAAAATTTTCTCGATTAATTGATTATGCAGATATATTAGAAATTAAAATAAGAGTGAACTCAAATCGATTTGAAAATATTCATCGATTAATTCAATTGTCTTAAAATGATCTTTGTTATTAAGATGCATTCTTTTGTTGATCATGAAAAATCATGGTTTTTGACTGAATTTTTTTTGTAGGGAGAGGTAGAGTTTGATCCATGAGCACAGTTCATGGTAGCTGTTTGAGAGGCATCTTGAGAATTCGTGAGTTGAGTCTTTCTGTGATTAGTGAGACAGGCTTGTTCATTCGCAAAGAGATGGTCAAGCGCGGGCTTTGGGATATCTTTTCTTTCATTGAATACGTTGAATCTTAGAGAGACTTCATTTGTGGTCTTTTTTTGAGTGAGATTTCAGGTAGTTATTGTAAGATTTGATTGATTTTTTTTAATACAACTTTTTTTCAAATCGACGCCCTAACACTTCTTTTTTAGTTTTTTTCAAGTCGTGGCAAGTTCAAAATTTAGAAATTAATTAAGAGTTGGGCTAGCACTATCAGCGATAGTAGCTTATAGTCATTTTCAAATAAATGACGTTGCACGCTTGATTTTTTACTAAAAATTTTTTATAGTTTCAATTTTTAAGTTCGATAGTTTTATGTGGTCGGAGCAATATTTTTGAGGGGGTTACGATACTTATTTTCAAGATAATCCCATTCTGTATCTGTAAATTCAGATTTTTCTTTTAAAATATGCTTCATAGTTTTAAAATCCATGTTAATTTCTTTTGTTGGAGTATCTGGAAATAATATTTTTGTTAGTTTATTTATTGCTTCTTCTTGATTGAGGGCCTCGTTTTTTGCATTATCAAGTTCTTTTTTTTTGAGGCTAATTTTTCAGTATATTGTTCTTTAATTTGATTAAGTTTTTGCAAATCTGAATTTTCTTCCGCATTGCTTGATTTTTCTTGAGATTCTCTTTTTTCAATAAAAAATTTAGATTTTCTTATATTTTCATCAAAAGTTGATATCGTTAAATTTATTGCTTTTATTTTTTTCTCTTGATTTATCGTTTCTTCGTTTATTTTTGATTGCATTCTTATGAATTTATGAATTACAAAATCATTAATTTCTTCTTCTATTTTTTTAATTGACCACGATTTTTCTTTATAGATTTTACTATTGTTTTTATTAGGGAACATAAATAAAAAAGCAAAGCACCCCTTAAAATCGAACCATTCTTGAGTAATCTGGCAAGCATTCGCTGAATCCATTTTTAGAAATAAAGCTATCAGTAGTGTAAAAAAAATAATTTTTTTCATCATATCATTTTATCAATAAATATAATATAAACTCATTAATTCAGGGTAGCAAATTATTGAACATTGCAAGATCGTGTCCATTTTATTGTTCGCAAGGAATAAGGTAGTAATCAGGGTTTCTCATGAGTGAAGTTTGTATAGTGTGTATAAATAAATCTAATGCTTAAACAGTAAACATAGAAAACTAATTAAGCAACGTCAAAAGAAGTGTGTAATCAGATTGAGGTAGGATGACTGATTACTTTTTTGAATCTTCATGAAGATTTCACATATCATTGCAATTTTTTTAGTGTCTCCATATGATTTGCTACTTTCTCATAAAGGTATTCAAGGTTTTATCTCAGTCCTGAGCTTTTGATTGTTAAGGATGAAAAGTTTGAAATTTTTCTAAGGTCTTGTTTGAAATAGCAATATTTTCAATGTGCTATAGATTGAGAATTCAGTCTTGACATTGTACAAAAGTATGCGGTGAGATTGCTCAGTGCGCAGAGAGATTTATTAAGATAGAAACATCAAGAATCGTCTTTCTAGAGATTTTACTAAAAAAGCATAAAATTCACAGAGCTGTTTTGAAACAGTCTAGTTAGGCAGGCAGTGAGTGAGCTTTTGAAATGGTAGGGCTGATTCATTTCGATGAATCAGTATTTTACTTAAGGTGAAATAGAGATTTTGATTCTTTATCAATTGAAAATGTCGTCTTGCTGTATAAGCGATTGACTATTGTTTTTTACAGAAAAAATGGTTTTCTATAGTAATATATTTAAAAAGTACTGAAAAACTATCAAAGCTATTACAACAGTACTATGATGGGTTTTTAGACGATCTTTTTTGGATTGGTTTTCAGTTAAAGAGATTTTTTGTAGGTAATTTTTTGAAAATACTTTATTCACAAAGGTTCACCGAATGTATTTTTAAATTTCTTTTCAAGAAAATCACGTAAAAATTGAGGATCAATAGTATCATATTCTCCTGGAAAATAACAAGATTTTTCTATCCTCAGTAATTTTTGATCTTTTTTTTCAAGAAAAATTCTTGTTAAGCATGCAATTTCTTTTTTTGTATCAGACTCTTCAGCGTTTAAGGAATGAAAATTTTTAAGGTCTTTTTCTCTATCTCTAAAAAACTCGAAATGAGTCATAGTCGGAGAGATCATTTTTCGTAGGTATTTTATTGCTAATAGGTCTTTTTGGTGCTGGAGCAAGTCTGAGCCTTTTTTTGAGTTTTTTATCTCTTGATTTATGGCATTTTCGTAAAAAATTAAATCTCGAGTCATTTTTTTTGCTATCATTTCATTGAGCTTTGCTGTCTGTACTACTATCTCTTCGGTGGTCTTTGTTGTCTCTGATAAATGATTTGATGCTAAACTAGGAATTTTTTTGAGCCTTTTTTTGAGCTTTTTTCGTTGAGCATTCGATCTAAAGAAAGGAAAGCAGTCTTCAAACCATTGTCGAAAGTTGAAGTTTGAAAGTCGAATGGGGCAGCAAGCATGTGCTGAGTGAGTCTCTAGAGATACAAGTAGTAATAGTAAAAAAAAACTAAACTTTTTCATAATATTTTTTTAATCTGGTGATTTGAAAATGGTAGTATCAGCACTATAGACGATGTTTGATCTTTCGATGGTTGAGATTTGAAGAATCATTTAATTCATGGCTTAATATCATTTTTTTTCTGTTTTTCAAGTATTTATTTTGGGTGCCGATCTACTTGACAGCTTAGGTGTCTGAGAAGCAATTATTTCGAATCTCTAAAAACTCTCCCGAAGGATAGTTTTTGTTGCATTCCAAATAACTTTGCAAGATTTTTTCCAGTTTCTCCTTCAGGAAGCAATCATGCATCAAACAAGATCTATTAGGTTAGATTTTTACCAGTGCATCTCGTATTTCAAGATGCGTCTAGCGAAAAGAAAGAGTTTAAAATCAGAACTGATGAATTTATAGTATATTAGTTTATAATATTTCTATGAGTCTTAGTATAAATTGTATGTTTTTTAGTGTCTTTTATGGTAATTTTCTCGAGTCTCCTCGGGTTTTGTTTTTGGACAGATCCTTGCTCAGGGTAATAGACTTGCAAAGCGATCTTCGGAAAAAGGGGGAGATCTTCGTTTTTTGGAAATCCTGGATGTCCTAAGGGTTGGATTTAAGGATGATGTTTTTTAAGTTTCTTGTCAAGTATTTTGACACTAGTTATTGAAAAAAAGATCATTTTTAGTAAAAGGGAGCCTTTTGAGGGCAATAGCTTTGGCTTAAAATTTGCTAAATTTTAAGTATGAATTCTAAAATAGGCTACTTATCTTTGAGTATTTTTGGAATTTTCTTAGGCTGCGGTCAAGCGGTGACAGGGACTTACGTGGGTAACGAAGTCGTGACTTTAGCGACGGGTAGTACGCAGCAAGTTGCTTCGACGGTTTCTGTGACGCAAAATAACAACGATGTGATTGTGGGAACCACTGAATCTGGAATTTATGGACAGGGGGTTTTGTCCGGCAGACCCGGAGGGAATGTCTCTGATAACTTTACTTTAAAAGCTCAATATAGTGGCAGTGCTTTGTCTACGACTGTCTATTGTGGTACTTATATAGGCAAAGGTGTATTTACTGCCCAAGGTTTTTCTGTGAGCTTGCAGCTTGCGACTCCTGCTGCGATACCGTTACCCCGACCGACAAATTATCCTAATATCAATGCCGTTACCGATATTTGTCCGAGTTTGCGTGTGATTACTGTATCAAAAGAATGATTTTGGCCAGTATTGAACTGCAAGTAAAACCAAGATATCTGTCGTTGCAATGGGTGTTGTGATGATGAGGAATCCTGCCTGAGGATTTAAGGCGAGTGCATCCAAAATTTGAAAGCGCCAGCCTGCCATGAAACCATAAAGAATTGCGTTGATGTTTGAGCTTCCTGCTGTGGGAATAGAGTAGCTGCTGGTTCTTATGCCTGCACCCAGTCGGGCTCCTACCCAAAGATTTTCTAAGCCAGGGAAACTGTAATCTGCTAAGAAAAAAAGGGTATTGAAAGAAGAAGTCGCTTGAAGTGATTGCGTTAAGTCTGCCGGAGTCATCATGATATTTTGAAAGCCCAGTCCTAAAGTCCAGCGTGGAGTAAGGGTGTATGCCGCAGATAACCCAAAGCCAGGATTAGATCCCGATTGGTCACCGCTCATGGGGTTGTCTAAAGCCAGTAACCCTGAAATCACAAATCGATGGGATCGAGGAGGCATGGGTTTTGAAACTTGAGGAACGTAGGGGATGTAGTATACATTTGTTTCTTTTTTTTGACGCCCTGCATGTGCCAAATTTCCCAAAATGAGCAATCCCATTCCAACATATTTTTGAAATTTCATTGGCTTCCTTTTTTTGGACGAATCTTGAATACCCCAGCCGGGGAGTGTAGCATACCTTTTGTATGGATGCGATCAGGCTTGAGGGTATTTCTAAAAGCTTTTCAGGAAAAAAAAAACCCGTTTTGAAAAATCTCAATTTGGTTTTTCCTAGAGAAAAGCTGACTTATATCTTGGGTGCTTCAGGTGCAGGCAAATCTGTTTTATTGAAGCATATCTTAGGTCTTTTAAGGCCTGACGAGGGTGAGATTTGGATTGAAAATGTTGCTTTGAGTCAAATGAATTCTCACCAATTATTTGAAATGAGACTTCGGTTTGGGGTGTTGTTTCAAAATTCAGCTCTTTTTGATAGCATGACTGTTTTAGAGAATATTGTTTTTCCACTTCGGGAACACACTGATCTTCATGAGCGAGAAATTCTTCAAAAAGCAAAAAAAACATTAAGTATTTTGGGTTTAGAGGATGGTTGGGATCAGTACCCTAATGCGCTTTCAGGAGGCATGAGAAAAAGAGTAGGGCTTGCTCGAGCTATTATTCGTGAGCCTTCTATTTTGCTGTATGACGAGCCTACCTCTGGGTTGGATACAGTCACTCGGGGTACTGTTGACGAGTTAATTGAGACGTTGAAACGGGAGCTTCAGCTTACCTCAGTTGTCATTAGTCATGATATTTGTTCTGCTTTGCTTTTGGCGGACTGCATTGCATTTTTGTCAGAAGGTCGTGTGGTTTTTTTTGGAACCCCTAAGGAGTTTCGATTGAACCCTCATCCGGAAATTCAGAAATTTTTACACGCTGAGCGTCGCGCTGCGTCTGTATTTCAGAGGGACTTTATTTAATATGGAGCAGCAATGGTTGATTCGTTCAGAAAAGCACCATATCTCTGGACCCTACTCAAGAGAAATACTTCAGAAGATGGTGCTTGCAGGGGATTTGGGTTTACGCGATGAGATCTGTTTATCGGGGGATCGTTGGATTTTTATTCAAGATCAAGAAGAATTAGAAAAGCAATTGGGGGTTACGCCTCCCAAGCAAGTAGTGCAAGAAGAAAAAACAAAAGAAATTGATTTTTCTTTTTCGTCTTCTGGAAAGAAGTTTTTCAAAATATTTATTTTTTTAGTAGTATTCGGGGTAGTATTTTTCATTTTTTATCGGAAGTGATTCTAATTAAAAATCGGAAAAAAGGGATTCATGCGCGTCCTGGCTCATGGTAGAAGTCAGTGTCGTGAGTGTTCGATCAAATTCACTGTCATTGATTAAGCCCGAGGTGGTTCCCGGAACATCTAATTGATTGGCTGAAGCAAAGGGGGCGCTTCGGGTTAAGGTTACTTTCCAGACGGGTTTTTGGTCGAAATGGGTTCGACTTAAGATAAAGGTACATTCTAAAAAAGCCATGTATTCGGTTGAGATGGGAAATTGAAGTGTTCGTAGTGTGCTCGGAGGTGTATAGTTTTTTGGACCTAATTGAGAAACAGAGGTAGAAAGGTTATTTCTGTAAGAAGCTATTTGTACGGTTGCTTGAAAAAAAGCATCTGCTTGATACTTTTGATGGACTAAGGTAGCCTTCTTGTGAGCCAAAAAGGTACGCACCAGTGCATTATGGAGAAGGATTTCTACGCCTTCTTTGTAGCTATTGTTAATTACGGGAGACACGAAGATTTTTTCTATTTTTTTTTCATGAAGTGTGTTTCGTGAGTTTTGTAGGGTGTATCCACAGGCGTTCAACCAAAAGAATGCTAAAATCAGGAACTGTGTGTGCATGGATCTTTTCTTATCATGGAGGGGTTGTGAGTTTCTATAGTCTACTGCAGGTCATGGAAAAACTGAAAAAAAACCATGCCGGCTTTTCTAAAAAGTTTGAAGAGGCACAGGTACTCGGTCAGTGGGACGCTTTGGTGGGGGCCCCTATCGCTAAGTATACCAAGGTGCTTCGAGTGCACGATGCGGTACTTTGGGTGAAAGTAGACCATCCTCTTTGGCGTTCCGAGCTACATTACCAGAAACATGCCATTTTAGAAAATCTCAATCGTGCTTCCAGTACGATTGTTTTCAAGGATATTCGTTTTTGTTAGGATTTTAAATGGCGCAAAATAAGTTCTGTCCAAAGTCCTAAGGGATCTGAAAACGAGCTTTCTTTCGTTTTTTTATCAAGAGAGGCGAGATTTGATTGCAGTTGGATAAGTTGAGAAAGTGTCCAGTGAGGCTTCCATTGGTTTAAAGTGTTAAGTAGGTAAGAAGGGGCGGTTCCCTGGATTAAAAATAAACTTATTTGTTTTACGTTCCAATTCAAAAGTCCAAGCAGAGGCAGTGTTTTTTCGGAATCCATCACGAAACGGGGTAGGGCAACTAAAGCGGAGGCGAGATTTTTGGTGAAAAAATCCTGAATCCATATTTCTGGAAAAGGATAAGCTTCTTGTGGGGCATCTCCTTCTTCGCATAGGCTGAGTTTTTCAAGTTCTTGGTTTAATGCATTTAAGGACCAGGGCTCAAATAAGCAGAGCAGATTTTTTCTTTCTAAAGTCAAAGGCAGTTTTTTTTGTTGTGCTAAAAAATCCACCCAAATCAATCGTTTAGATTCAGGAATGCTCTCGCAGCTGACAACAGCTGCCTTTTCAAGGACTACCGAAGGAACTCTTTTGAGAGTCGCGTGAGTAAAAAAAATAGCAATGGAGTGATTTTTTTGGGGAGCTCGCGAGGAAAAAAGAATTTCGATTTTTTTGAGTTGTTCTGGATTTCGAATTAGAACGAGCTCAGGTCGGCCCCAGAGATTCTGGGAGCATAAGGCATCCAAAATAGCACTAGCTCCGACTTCAGACGAGTCAAAAGACCTGCCTCTCCAGTAGGCAGTGTCTTCTCTGATGGCAACTTTTTGAATCTTTCTCAGCAATTGTCTCGATAAAAAAACTTCAGGACCATCAATCCAATAAAAAGAACGCATGCGTCCTTCATTCAGTTCCGCTTGGATGGCCTTAGGCTGAAAGCGGGGCACAATTACTTCTGGGTAAGAATCTCTGGAGTGAATTTTTTTGCGAGAAGTGTCAGGCGACTGATTTTGCGGGAAGCCCGTCGGGCAGGAATAGCACCTTTGCTTGAGGCTTTTCCCAACGCTCGAACTGCCTTCAAATACGCTTCTTGAGATTCTGCAATTTGTTTTTTCTGAATAGAAGTCATTGCAGCACGAAGGGTAGTTCGTGTGCTCGTTCGTATCGATTGATTACGTATATGCTTGCGCTTGGATTGTCTGGCTCTTTTTGCCGAAGTTCTTGTATTTGCCATGAGGCTCCTTTTCTCAATTAAAGTAAACTGGCCTGAGGTTATCTTAAACTCCTAGCAATTTCAAGTCCTAGCATGTTTTTGAAGGGGGTAGTTCAAGCATGCTATTTGACAAATGACGTGCTGTCAGCGAGTGTGGAGCGAAAGGTGTCTTATCTGCTTCTTTAAGGAAGGAGATTGAGGTTCTTTCGTTGTTTTATTTTTTGAGCTCTGATGGTTTCTGGGTTCTTAGGTATCCCAGAGAAAAACCATGGAGTTTTCCTTGAGCTATTTTTTTGGAAGCTGAGAGGTTTTTTTGATTGAGAAATCAACGTTCTCAAATGAATCGTGAATCCTTAAAAATCTTAGTCATTCGCCCTGATCATATTGGGGATGTCATACTATCCACTCCTGTTTTTGAAGCGATCAAAAAACACTACCCACAAGCGCATCTTACCATTTTGGTGCAAGAGCTGGTAGCTCCTTTAGTTCAAGGTCTTCCTTCTGTAGATCATTGTATGATCTTTGATCCGAAGGGAAGGCATGCGGGATTCAGAGGATTTTTTCAGCTTTTGAAAGAAATATATAAAGAGCGTTTTGAGATGGCAGTGGTCTTGCAATCGCATTGGAAAATTGGAGCTTCTTTGTTTTTTGCGGGGATTTCCTGTCGTATTGGTCCGTGGAGTAAACTTCACTCTTTTTTGTTTTATAATTTCGGAATCAGGCAGCGAAGATCACGTGTGCAAATGCACGAAGCTGATTATAACCTTGAGCTTCTCAAAAGACTGAAAATAGAGATCAAAAGTCGAAGTGTTCTGACTCAAGTTTCTATTTCTCAAGAGATCCAAGAGGAAGCTCGAATTTGGCTTCAAAAAAAAGGCTGGGATCCTCAAAGAAAGCTGATAGTCATTCATCCTGGCATGCGAGGCTCCGCTTTAAATTGGCCTCAATCGCATTATCAGGACTTAGTCATTGAGCTTCTCAAAGACCACATGCAGGTTCTTGTCTCAGGTGGACCTGGGGATTGTGTTCTTTTAGAGGATATCAGGAAGAAAGTAGAGCAAAAGCCACTTCTTCCTGCGCCGCTATTTTATTTCGGCAATTATCCCATTGATTTTCTAGGGGGACTTTTCAGTTTTTCGGATCTTGTCGTGGTTGCCGGTACAGGTCCTTTGCATCTTGCGGTAGCCTTAGGACGCGCTGTAGTCACATTTCAATCTCCCATCCTAGTACAAAATTCCGTTCGTTGGGGGCCTTATGTGAAAGAGAAAGCCCGTGCAGGTATTCTGACTCCCCAAGTTTATTGCGGGCAGGTTTTTCGTTGCTTGGGAAGTCGATGTTCCGATTATCCTTGTATGGAGAGTTTAACGGTATCTCAGGCTTTAACGGCAATAAAGGAGCACTTGGTGGGGGAATTTGGAAAGCCTCCAAAAACTGATCGTTCCAGGTTGTATCTCTAGGCATCAGATGTATCTTGGATCTGATTTTCGATCTTTTGATTAACCTTTTCAAAAATGCCCACTGAACAATCTCTTAGTCTTCTTGGTGTATCCGCTCATTAAGTTGTGCAGGAAGAAAAATATCATTAAAAATAATTAAGATTTTATCTCGATTGATTTTAATGATCGCAGTTCAAATGGAGCAATACTTGGGAAGAAAGAACATATCGATACTTAATCTGTTAGCCACAACTGTGTCTTGAGCAGTTTTAACAGTATCCGCTCATTAAGTTGTGCAGGAACAAAAATAGCATTAAAATTATTTTGATTTTTATGAGCATAATTCAAATAGAGCAGTGCTTTAAATTCGAGAATCGTTGTCATTTGTGAGTTTGTTTTGGACGATCTAGAAGTTAGGATGTGTAGAAACTCGAATGAATGATCTTCTTTTATCTGAGCACTTTTGAAAATACGCCTATAGTCCGTTTGTATTGAGCAAGATATTGAAGATACTCAGGATCGCCAGAGCAAACTAAATAACTAAAGAAATTTATCACGGATTGTGGTGGCCTGATCTGGTTAGTGAGAAAAGATTCGAAAAAGACATTTGGTTAATCGCTAAGAAGTCATGCTTTCTTGTTTTTTGTATCAATTACCAAATAAAAGCATAAGATACCTGTCACTTGCGTAGCTTTCAGCTTCAATATCATATGAAAAAATTTAAGAGTACAGCAAGGAGAGTAAGTATTGGATTTGTACAAAATAATGCTCATGTTGTTTGTAATTCTATAGATCAAAGAATTAAAATTTCAAGGGAGGCAAATGTCTAAAACAAGAAAAAGTTAAAAATCGGTGTTTAAAGTCACAAATGATGCATCAATTTAAAGTTGACGAAAGTTAAAAAAAGATTAAAAAAACTCTTGTAAAAGTTTTAAA
>Ga0208253_1000929_pt1 | contig 10663 bp, 19 predicted proteins | sample CryBogCBE10Oct08_FD_184573 | JGI IMG/M metagenome (GOLD analysis project Ga0208253, IMG submission 184573) | Freshwater microbial communities from Crystal Bog, Wisconsin, USA - CBE10Oct08 (SPAdes) | ecosystem: Environmental > Aquatic > Freshwater > Lake | place: Crystal Bog, Wisconsin, USA...
TCCTTGATCTCCAGGACTCATATAAGGAAGACTAGACCACGTTGACGCTCCGTCTCCGACTTTCATTCGACCTGTGTCTACTTCAACACCGGGTTCTCCTTGATCTAGAACAGGATCAGCTGACGTCCAATTTAGTCCGTAGTCTCTTCGTAGTTGTATTCTATTAGCCATAGATTATTCTTCTTTTTTAGATTCTAATTGATTAACTCGTTCGGTTAATTCTCTAATAGCTGCAAAGGCTAATGCAACTAATTTTTGATAGTCAACAGCAAGTGTACCGTCGGATTTAGTTCTCACGGCCAACGGAAATGCTGCCTGCACATCTTGGGCTATTACACCGAAATCTGTTTTCTGAATATAGTACCCATCTGCTCCGCCGTGGCTTGCAATATAATTCTCAGTCCAATCGTAGGTTTTGCCGCCAATGGCATTAACAGCAGATAGTGCATTGGTAATATCTGATATATTTTCTTTAAATTTAATATCAGAGGTACAATAGGCTGTGACATTCCCGGATGCTACGAAATCACCAGTGACTTTCATTCTAGAGCCATTCCAGCAACCGAACCCTCCTGCAGATCCACTATTATTGTAGATAATGTTGCCCGAACATCCAGCAACTGGGCCTGCTATTCCCTGATAACCTCTACCACCAGCTAGCCCTTGGTTACCTTGATATCCTTGATAACCTTGTGCTCCTTGACTTCCGTGGTTTCCTCCGCAGCCGGGAATCCCTTGTGCCCCGGCAGACCCTTGATAGCCCTGCGGTCCTATACATCCTTGGAATCCTTGGAATCCTTGAGCACCTAGTCCTTGTACACCAGTAGGTCCTTGATGTCCGATAATACCTTGAACGCCCTGTGATCCCTGATAGCCTTGTACTCCGCTCGGGCCTTGAACACCCTGTGGCCCTTGTGGGCCGCTAGGGCCGCCGCCCCATAGTGTTTGAAATCCTTCGTTTACTTTGATAAAAGCATCGCGAATGCTATCGCCAGATCCGTCATTGGGACCACTGCCTGTGTTAATTAATACTTGACATAATGTGTAGGGACCAGCCATGAAATACCTCTATAAACTTGCGTTATAGAAGTATTTACCATATTTTTATAGTTAGTGTAGTGTTCTATTTTCTAGGTCGTGTATGTCATCGATGCCAAACAGGCTTAGAATGATCAAGACTTCTTCCGGAGGATCATCCATTAAGTGTTCTGGAATCATAAAACTCTTTAAATCCCCATCTGGTCCTAGGACAAATCCAAAATCATCAGGACCGTATTCATTTGTTGTTTCGTCGTATTCTTCAATTTCTACGACTGTTTCTACATTATTGTTGGGCATACTTATTCTCCGTTTAAAGTATAACATATTTTGTGACTATAAATTAGTCTTTCGATAACAATTACACGCCCTCCAGTTTAATATTAATACGATCCCAGTCAATGATCTTCCATTGATTGGCTAGGTATTTTGCTTTGTCTGCTCGATAATCAATGTTGAACGCATGTTCCCACCAATCTACAAGCAACAATATATCTTGTTTAATTTCGTGATTAGCAATGGTTTTGATCTTACCGTCTTTACTAAGATAAATCCAACCGCTGCCCTGTATCTTCATAGCGGCAGTTTCGAATGTTTCTTTAAATTTATCCCAACTCTTGTAGTGTTTTTCAATGAACTCTAGTATAGCACCACTGGGAGCGTTGCCGCTTTTATAAGGTTGGAATTGAGCAAAGTAGATGCTGTGTAAAAAAGCACCTGCTTCATTGAAGTTATGATCGCCTTCACCTCGGTTAAAACGATCAACATAGGCTTTATAAAGTGTTCCGTAGTGGTAATCTATGGATTCTTTGCTGAGACTAGGGTCAAGGGCACTCCTTGAATAGTCTAGCTCTATTTGAACTAGATCGCTAGGATCGCGCCCTTCGGCAATAAGTTTGATAAAATTATACATTTCTTCTCAGTCTTGTATAGATATTTATCGGTAAAAATTAAATCTTGAGAACACCTGGGAAGCGTTCGCCGCCATCCTTGATAGCAACCAGCCAAGCTACAGTTACACAACTATTCATATTCTTCATCCAATCGTTGGGGAAGAAAGTTTCTCTGCGGAATTCTTGGAAACGAATCGAGTAATTGTCGATAAATCGTGCTAGGTAAGCATCAGTATAATAAAGGAAACTATTCTCGTTCCAGTAGCTGACATGAGTAGGATCCTGGAAAGCACCACGACCGTCTGTGCTAGGAACTTCGATGAATGCCCATCCGCCGTGTGCTAAGACACGATGTATTTCGCTCATGATTTTAGTTTTGTCATGTAGATGTTCAATGATGTGGCTGGCATTTAATACGCCTACAGAATTATCGGGCAGGGGAATACCGTCATTTAAATCAGCTAGCACATTAGCATCTGATCGAAGATCTACAGTGTAATATCCGGGATAAGGGTTCAATCCACCGCCGATATCTACATTCATTAGTCCTCGTAGTTGTGAATCACGCTCGGCTAGTTGTCTAGCATACTGCTGCATTAACTCTACGGTCCTAGTTTGAATACGCTGGTTGCGTTCATTCATAGAAGTGTTAACACCTGTAATTCTATAGATATACAATACTTTCTTTATTTGCAACATTTTAGTTGTTAAGTATGTACGGATACATAGGTCATGATCCTCGCATACATAAGCATCGTCGCTATAACCGCCGGCGGTATAGTATGCTTCACGACGCCATGATCTAACATGATCGGGCGAAAACCAAATATAGGCCAATGCTTGACTAGTAGGGGCAAACGAGTGCATGGCCAGCAGGTCTCTTCCTCTGAAATTATATGTTTCATAAGACCATCCGTTTTCTTGATTGTAAGGACGGAACGGTTTTTCCGGATCCATATCGAACATGGCATCATCACTATAAACAAATCCTACTTCGTTGTCCTGATAGGCTAGGTTTAATTCTTCTAGGCAATCAGGAGTTAACAGGTCATCGTGATCCACTTCTACAAATACATCACCTGTACAAGCATTGCAGGCCATGCGTTTGATCATTCCGATATTGATAATTTTTACTCGAGTATCAAGCACTTTTACTCGAGTATCATTAAAAATTGCATCCGGAATTTCTGCAGGACTGCATTTGTTGTTAGTATAAATTACCCATTCCCAATTGCCATATGTTTGTGCAACTAGGCTTTCGTAGAGTTCTAATAAAAATGGAATATTGTTAGGGTCGTGTTCGCAGGTAAAGATGCTGAATTTTAAATTGTTCATATTAATCAAAGAAGAAAAGATGGACTAGTCTACCATCGTTGTTATTTTGTCCGAAGTAAGTACCAGCAGAATGAATGCTTTGTGCATCCATAATGACTAATCTATTGTAGACATTACCTGCAGAATCCACAGTGTCAAACTTAGTAGCATCTAAAAACCCGCCAGTGAACGCTTGTTTGATTCCTAGGTCATCTGCTCGCATGGATCCTGATACATTTGAACGATGAGTACGAGTTCCGCTTTGTAGTGGAGCATCAGGAGTAAGATAGATCATAGCTGCCCACTTTTGTAGGTCATGGTGATATACCTGCGGATCGTTTGATGTAGTAATTTGAAAACAACCGTTGGGACTATTAGGAGCAAAATCATTAATTTTTTCTCCAATAATGCTTTCAAATGCTTCTACAATTCCCGGAGGATGATATGCTTCAGTTGATCTAATACCTTTATAAAATCTTATATCGGCTGCGTAGTTAACACCTAATGCAAATCTTCTAACACTGTGGGGATCGGAATAAAAGTTATCTACAATGAATAACTTCTTAAGGGGGTTGGGATTAATTTCTAACATAACACTCGCTTTTTATGTAGTGATATTTAGTGATGGTTAAATACTAGTATAATTTTTTTACGTAAAGGAATTTGTATCATGGAAATTATCATTGGAATTATTGTTTTTGCAGCCTTGGCCTACTTCATCTTTGTTCGTAAGTCTGCAACTAAAACAGCTGAATCTACAGCACCTTACAAACTTGAAACTCCTGCTCCTGCAGAACAAGTTGAAGAAGTTGTTGCTACTGAAACAGTTGTCGAAGCTGCTCCGGTCGTTGAAGCTGCACCAGTTGTAGAAGAAGCACCTGCTAAGAAAGCTCGTAAGCCACGTACTCCTAAAGCTGCACCTGCTGAAAAGCCAGCTAAAGTTGTCAAAGCTAAAGCTGCTGCTCCTAAGGCAAAAGCACCTGCTGCTAAGAAGCCGGCAGCTCGTACTGCTCGTTCAAAGAAGGTTTAATTCTTTAGCACGTTGGGCTAGCGCAAAGCTAGCCAAGTTCTTGCCCTTGGCTTCGACCATAATGTCGTGGGTTTCAAGGAACTCAAGAGCATAATCATTAACTGCGGCGTTCCACATGAAATCACTGTGGGCCCGCAGTTTCTGTTTCTTGTAGCCAGACTCAATCAAATGTAGATAGTTAGGTAGTACAGAAACTGGATGATCCACCAAGTAATCTGTCCTACTAAGAGAATAATGGCAAGTAGGCCGCACACCACGCCAGCTGTCAAGCACCTTTTGAACCATAGGATCATTCTTTCGGAGGTATTCTCCTTCATGAAGCCAATGGTGATGCAGGTCAACTGTGATAGGAACCAAATCACTAATAGATAAACAATCACTAAGTCCATAACTAATCTCCTCGTTTTCGATGGTAATGCAATTTCTTGCTTCGGGCGTAAGTTTAGAATAGGCCCTACGGATGCCTTCGGGGCCTTCACGGCCACCAATATGTATATTAATTTTAAGATCTTGGAAGGTCTTACCATAACCCATCCAACGAGCCATGTCGGTATGATACTCGAATTCTTCTATAGAGCGTTGGACAATCCCCGGATTGTTACTAGCCAGGACAGTATATTGGCCAGGGTGGAAGCTAAGACGCACATTGAAGCGACGAGCTGTATCGCCGACTTCTCCAAAGTGCTTTTCGCAGTAAGCAACAACGTCCGGGCGTAGCCAAAAATACTTCCAATCATCGTGAGTATAAACAGGAAGTATATCACTGCTAATCCGTACCATGCGTAAATGTTGATCAAGTGACCCTACTCTTTCTACCAACTTGCGAGTTGATTCAATGTTTTGGACCATGAGGTCCCACAGACGTTGTTCGGCTTCTTCTACAGTTTGGCGGTTAAGCCAGGACACTGTAGTACTACCGGTGTTGTATTGTTTAGCATCATCGGTGGCCTTGATGCCATCTACCTGTTCTGCATGATCAATCCACTTACACGCAAAACCAATTCTCTTAATCATTAATTACTTTCTGTTCTAAGGCATATGTTGTCATAATATTATTATACAACAAATATTGGCTAGTGTCAATCACTTAGGAGCCTTAATTAATTCTGGACTATATTGTGGTAATGACTTACCGGATTCTTTGTCTTTGGCATTTTCGAGTTTAGCAGTTCTTGCCCTTAGTTCGCTAGAACTATAGTCGTGCTGTCGTTTATGATAGTATAATTCAATACCGTTATTCATACACCATTGCTTGCCTGTAAAATCTCTATTTAAATATTCTTCACTTAAAAATCGAATATCAATCTTTTGTGTCATTAGCAATTGTAATAAATCGTATTCGGTTTCGTAGATAAGAATTTCATCTACATACTTGCAGGCCTGTAATTGGACATAGCGTTCATAGGCACTTTGTACAGGTTTATTTTTGGTACCTGGACGATCAATTGTAGGATCGATCTGTAGTGCCACAATCAAATAATCACAAAGTTGTTTTTCCATTTTGAGCATGGTTACGTGCCCGGCATGGAGTAGATCAAAACTACTACAATTAAACCCGATTTTCATTTTACTGATTCCAATGACGTATAACACCTGCTACAATAAAGCAGTTGGTTAGAATATATGATAACACAATTACGGTACGTATACAAGCAATACGATCTGCTTCTCGATCTGTACTGCCTGCTTTTTCACCTAAAGCCTTGGCCCACAGTCTCCAAAGTTTACTTACCATATTTCTTTTTTATTTCTTTTAATGTGCGTTCTGCCATAGCACCGCTGGGATGATCTTTATACATACGAGCAATGTCGTCTAAGGCAGTCCACATGAGTTCGTGTTCGTTTTCTATGGTGTAGACACGATTACGCAAATTACTAGCATCTACTACGCTGATAATGCCTGCTACCAAGCGGGCCAGTAATCGTGCCAAGTCCATACATTAAGCGAACAAGTCCTCGTTCCACTCTCTGTGGCCTTCACGGAAAGCCATATTGGCCTGTGTCTCACGAACTTCCACACGATAGCACCATAGGCGACTTGCTTCACCTTCGCCCCACATTTCAGGAATGTAAACACCGTTAACATATCGGTAAAGTTGATCTGCTAATGATTCACATCCTAGTGCTGGTAGCACAATGATCTTAGCCATTTTCTTTTCTTGTAGCAGTTTAAAGGTCTCCAACTCCGGATCATCTTGTGCTACGATAAGAGTATGATCAAATTGATCCTCTAAGAATTTCTTTAGTTCTTTTAAGCCGCCGTAGTCAGCAGCCCAATTGCGAGCATCTAAATCATTAGTACCAAAGTAGAACTTCATACTAAACGAATATCCGTGAATAGTATTACAGTGACTATCCGCACGCCACTGACGATAGGCGCAGGGAAAAGCATCTACATATTCTTTTGTTGATGTATATTTGTATACGACTGGTTGCATTATTTTTCTCCTATGTTAATAATAGCATAGGCGGCAGAGTTTGTATAGCGGGATGAACGCCGAAGACCGCTTGAACTATTTAAGTTCCTTTATCTCTTGTTTGATTTTTTTCAAATCTTCTGTAATATCTTTTATTATTTCTAGTTCAACACGACGACAGCGAGTGTTGTGGACCAACAAATATGCTAATAAAATCCAACCTATAAATAAACCTAAAGTTAATAATATAATATGTTCCATAATGAATCTCCCATAAGCACAATTATTTACAACAGCTTACGGGAGAATTTAGTTCTAGGTTAATTACGCTGTTCTACGATCTTATCGATCAAGCCGTAGGCCAATGCTTCTTCGGCACTCATAAAGGTATCACGATCCATATCGCGTTCAAAATCTTCGTAGGTCTTGCCTGCAGTATTATGCTTAACATACAAATTGGTTAGCATGGTCTTCATTTTAGTGATTTCCTTGTATTGGATTTCGATATCACTTTGTTTGCCTCCTGCACCGCCACTTGGTTGGTGAATCATATGACGAGCATATGGCAACATATAACGCTTGCCAGGAGTACCTGCCTGTGCTAGGAACGAACCCATTGAGCAGGCTTGTCCAATAACATAGGTGCATACATCTGGTTTAACAAACTGCATAACATCATAGATGCCCATACCAGATGTAATAACACCGCCGGGGCTATTGATATAAAAGTGAATGTCCTTTTCACTATCGGCACTTTCTAAGTGCAATAATTGTGCAATAACTAGCCCTGCACTATTATCATCCACTGGACTATTTAAAAACACGATACGCTCATTGAGCAATCGGCTGTAAATATCAAAGGATCGTTCTCCTTGTCCTGTCTTTTCAATTACCATTGGTACTAACATACTATTCTCTTTCATTTAAAAATCATCATTTAATACTGGATTATTTGAACTCAATCCAGCAATAATTTGGAATCGTTCCCATGCTTCTTTTACAGCAGGCTTGGATTCAAGTTCTTCAGAGGGCAAAGTTGTTTCGAGCCAGCAATAAGGTAGGCGTTGGGGCCGTGCACCAAACTGACGTGGTTGATGTAGTCTACCAGTCTCATAAAGTTCAATACTTATTTCGCGGAACTTTTCTTCATCCTCATCGGAATATCTTTCCCATTCAGGATTACTCCAAGGGCTGTCGCTGTGATATCCTGTCCAAATACTATTCCACTGGTCGTCAATAGTTGGATTGAAATCTGTGCGGGCAATGATTACCAACACATCCTCAATATTGACTTTACCATCTACAATGTCGCAAACACAACGACTGAATGATAACCCTATTTTCATTTATGCTCCATTAGGTGAACCAAACATTACTTCTGCCCTAGCCTTCAGGCCTTCGGGGTCTCGTTCAAAATCTGATATCATTGTTCGAAGTGCTTCTTCAATAAACGCATTGAAAGTCATATCACGCTTGTGCGCTTCTTTCATATACAACAACAAGTCCTCTTCTGGGATATCCAACTCCATTTGGACACGAGTATCATAGTCCTTACCATCCTTGATGGCCTTGGCCTTTTCCATAAAGTCCATATCCACATCCAAGTCAATCCATTTTGTACCATCCCAAGCCTTTTCACCCGCTTGGACTTGATCCTTATACATGGGATGAACTAAACGATAAGCACGATTGCGTTGATAATCGCAGGCTTCGACTTGGTAAACAACTTGTGTCTTGGTATCAAACACAATGTCAAAACTATAACCATCTTGAGTCCCGCTCCAAGAGTTTAGGCTATAGGCATCGGGACTAAAGGCATAATAGTCGTTGCCTTCAGTGATCTTATAATCTACCAATTCCATAAATGTTTTAAGACTTATCATACCGTCTCCCTATGCTCATTAATACCAAAATGTTGTCTAACTAATTTTACAGCACTTCTTCGAGTGCAGTCAACTATACTTTTATCAAAAGTTGTATGCTTACACTGCTTCCCACTTTCTTTAATCAGTTTAATACAATCTTCTACAACAAGTTCCGCCAACTTCGTAATGGCATCTTGATCATACTGATCCATACTATCCCAACAACCTTGTGCTGTCAATCCTGCCTTATACATCAAATCTTCTAAATTATTGTTCATTTTTGTAATTCTTTCAATTTAACTTCAACTTCGCGTTTGGACCAATGGTAAAAGATAGTCCTGTTATTTTGATCAACAATAGACCAATAATTGAGCATACAGCCAGGAAACTTTCCTTGGACTATACGATAAGTATCAATATCGACTTCCTGGTTGATTTGGTTCATTGCTGTTGGTACACGCTAAATTATGATCTGTTGCTTTTGGGCAACGCTTATTGCCGCATATTGGACATACAATAAAAGTTGACATGGTAATAGGCCACCTATTGTGGTCTTTTACTTCTTTCAAACAATTATAGCAGCCGCATTGATCCTTGTCAAGTGTTCTCATCGTCTTTTATCACTTCCATCTGGCCCAATTCGATCTTTGTCTAGGGGATCATCATCCCACTTGTCGCCTTTGTCTTCTCGTGTATTAACGATATAGACCTGTTCAGCAACTGGTGGACTTTGATCTTCATCGTTGGTTTCATATTGATTAGAGTATTTGGCAATACTAAAAACCAAAGCCACTGCAAACAAAATCGAATAGAGCGTACTCATATATTAATCCGTTTGTACATCTAAAATTTTACTATCTTGGAAAACATAGTAAAGATTAAATTGATGAAGCTGTGCCCAAATACAATTGTTTCCCTGTGCAAGGCCATACCTTGTATAGCCCCGCTTTTCCAAATCTTCACATACTAGCATTACTTCCAGAGGATTTAAGCTAGGATCTATACGATTCATTTGTACACTTTCAGGATAACAGTATCTTCACCAAACCGACCATTTAACAATGTGTCTGTGGTCTTAATCTTACCAAACCAAGTTTCAAAACGCCGTTGTGTATTTTGATCCTTGAACTCTTTCAACTGCTCTAGTGGCTTACGCAGAGTGCGTTGAACGCTCATTGCAGTAAAGTTCATCAAAGTAGTGCCCTTGACATTGAGTCCTTCTGCATTGGTAGCAATATAGTAGCCCAATTTACGAGTCTTGTTGTTAAACACCACTACACCTTGAGCACCGATGATCTGTGCAGGCGGAACACTAACAATACCTAACTTGTCATCACGTACTAAGAACTTCAATTTGGCAACCAACTTGTCTGCAGGCACAGCCTTTTTAGCACGTGGCTTCTTGAGCACTTTGGCTTCTGCGGCAATCTGTTCACAAGCTGAAGCAATACCTTCGTAAAACTCGATCAACTTCTTAACATTCTTGCGACTAGCAAACTTATAACCTTCACGCAACTGCTCATCGGCATTGCCGCTGGACAATTCCTGCAATTCTGCCAACCCACGAGCAAAGAATGATTTGATATAACGAGCCTGAGCAGCCTTGGCACCCTTGCCACGCAACAAACTGACCAACTTAATTGACTTTGGATCAAATGCTTCTGGATCCATAATCCAACTGTCGATGGCAGCATCGATCTCGTCGCTCATAGCCACTGCCTGCTCACGAATACGATCTTGGATATTTGGAGTAGGAACAGCAACTTTAACAGTCTTATCTACTACGACTGTTTCAACATCATACTGTCCTGCATCCAAAATAGCGGCAATTTCGTTTTTCAGCCACGCAACTGCACTCTTACCGTTGTTAAAGCCTTCTTTAACATCTGGCATACCTTTGATCAAGCAGGATGCAATAGCACCCATGGTCAAATGGCAGCGCCAATCTTTGGTCTTCTTAAAGTCTTGGATTTGATCTTTGTCGTAGCCATTACGGCCCATCCAATCAATGACCTTGACTTTCAAATCTTTTGCTGAAGTTTCCAAATTGTAATACTTCATAGCATTACGGAAATGGGTAGCGTATTCTGCCGGAGTCATATCGGC
>Ga0208253_1000936_pt1 | contig 10588 bp, 21 predicted proteins | sample CryBogCBE10Oct08_FD_184573 | JGI IMG/M metagenome (GOLD analysis project Ga0208253, IMG submission 184573) | Freshwater microbial communities from Crystal Bog, Wisconsin, USA - CBE10Oct08 (SPAdes) | ecosystem: Environmental > Aquatic > Freshwater > Lake | place: Crystal Bog, Wisconsin, USA...
GTATTGATGAAATGCTAATGAATGGATATGATGTTGAAGACATTGCATTGATCCTTGAAGTTGATATTGAACTTGTCAAGCAACGTGCTGATACAACAGAAACAAACCAAGAAGATTTATATTAATGGAGAATTTGATGAACAAGAACCAAAAGCAATTCATTACGGCTTGCGAAACTAAATTTGGCCGTGATGCTGTTGTCACACGTGCCGACATTGATGATATCGTAGAAGAAACTGGTTGCACCTATCCATTCTGGTTAGTAACCAAGACCGAACATCGTGCAGGTCGAGGTCAATATCAAGTGCCTTCACTAGGCACGCCTGTTAAGGTCGCACAGGCAGAACCAGAATATGCAGAAGTGGATTTGACTGCACAAGTATTGACCCTTAGACAACCTAAACTCATGGATGAATCCGATACATCCATTCCTGTAAAATACCCCGATTATGTACCATTTGGATTCTTTAGAGATTTACGCAACATCATTAAGTCTGCTAATTTTTATCCTGTATTCATTACTGGCCTATCTGGTAACGGTAAGACCCTCATGGTTGAACAGGTTTGCGCTGAGTTGCAACGTGAGTGTATCCGTGTTAATATCTCGATTGAAACTGATGAGAGTGATTTGCTCGGTGGTCCTACTCTTGTTAATGGCAACGTGGTTAATCGTGACGGTCCTGTTATTCAGGCCATGAAGCGTGGTGCGGTTCTATTGATTGATGAAGTTGACCGTGGTTCTAATAAGTTGATGTGTTTGCAAGGCATTCTAGAAGGCAAACCATATTACAACAAGAAATCAGGCGAGTTGGTTCATCCTGCAAAAGGTTTCACCATCATTGCTACTGCTAATACAAAAGGCCGTGGTTCAGATGAAGGCAAATACTTATCACAAATCCTTGATGATGCTTTCTTAGAAAGATTCCCTATCACAGTTGAACAGGAATATCCTGATGCAAAGACAGAAACAAAGATTCTTACACCATTGATTAAAGACGAAGACTTTGTAAAGTGTTTGGTGATGTGGGCTGAAGTTGTACGCAAAACGCATGATGAGGGTGCTGTTGATGAAATCATTTCAACTCGCCGTTTGGTTCACATTGCAAAGGCATTTGAAATCTTTGGTGACCGTATGAAGGCCATCCAGTTGTGTGTGAATCGTTTTGATGAAGAAACTAAAACTGCTTTCATTGACCTATACACCAAAGTTGATGCAAAGATTAATGCACCAGAAACAGTTGCTACACCTGCAGTACCAACAACAAGTGAAGAAGTTCCATTTTAATAGGAGTATATAATGAATAAAGTAAGAACAGGCAAACAAAATCGCCATGAGAAGATTGCAGTTGTGTTATTGAATGGTAAACCAATCTCGCCTGCCGATATTATGGATTGTTTCAAAGGCACAGACCAAGAAAAGGTTCTGTATCGTTTGAGTACCAACATCTATAACATTCGCCGTGATGGTGGTATTATCAAAGTGCATAAGAACGGACGTAAAGTGACCGCATACCAGTTGGTCAATTATACAGAGTTCAATAGTGCAGGTCGTTACATTGGCCGTCCTGTAAAGGTAGAAGTACCAACACCAGTCGAACAAGAAACTGTGGAGGCATAATGTTAACATTTGAAATGACATATGAACAGGCTGAACTTATTACCCTTACATCATTGAAAGACCAATTGAAATATCTTGAGCGTGAGATGGCAGAATATGAGAGAGACCCACAAAAAAATTGGATTCATCCTGATGATGTACCATACAACAAAAAGATGATTAAGGCGTTAAAGAAAGTTATTGGACATTACGGAGGTTAATATGATTACAATGCAAAAGATTAGGGATTATGTTGAAGCGTTTGGTGCTGAATTGGATCCAGTTGAAATGGCTGAGCGTGAGTTGTTGGAAGCAAAACGCCGGCTATTGGAAACTTTGAGTGCCTTGGATTATGCTACTGCTACGGTATATTACCATAGGGCACGTATTGAACGATTGACGGCCTACCTAGAGGTACAGAAGAACCTTGCAGAATCAAAACAGGTTGACAACCAACCTAAAGTGTGATATAATGGTATTTTAAGTGAGAATATTATGGAAGATATTAAATCAATTGTAGGTAAAAAAGAAAAGAAATGGATCACCGAGGCATTACATGAATTTGTAATGGAGATTACATTTATCAAGAAAGATGGTACTGAACGTGTGATGCGTTGTACCTTGAATCAATCACTATTGCCTTTCACCGAAGAAACTCAAAAGGCAGAAACAAAAGAAAAGAAAGCTAACGATGATGTGTTGGCTGTATATGATATTGAAGCGGAAGGCTGGCGTGCATTTCGTTGGGACTCATTAACACAAATTAAATTGGTATTAGAATGAAAGTATCTTTGGCATCCGATGTTCACCTTGAATTTGGTGATTTAGTTTTGAATAACGAAGACAATGCAGACGTATTGTTATTGGCTGGTGACATCTGTGTTGCTAAAGAATTGCAATACTCAGATAGTAAATACTACAGCCGTTTCCATGATTTCTTTGCACGTTGTGCTGGTGAATTCAAAGATGTAATCTATATTGCAGGCAACCATGAGCATTATCATGGCACCTATGATGAAACCTATAAAATCATGCGTACACAATTGGCCAAGCATGGAAATATCCATGTGATGGACAATGATACTATTCACCTCAATGATACTACATTTATTGGTGGTACATTGTGGACTGATTTTAACAATGAAGACGAAACAACCATGCGTTCAATTGCTCACATGATGAATGATTTTCGCATCATTACTGCACCTGGTGGTCGTGTAGTATCATGGAGAGATTCTGATGGTAACATTCATTATAGGAATGAAGCATTGAAACCTGAAGATGTATTGGTTGACCACAAAGCCATGTTAGATTTTATTGATTCTGTTGTGGTATCTGATAGACTCATTACAAGCGAAGGCAAATATGTGGTTGTGGGTCATCATTCACCAAGTAAATTGTCCACAAAACCACAGTATGAAAAAGATTGGGAAATGAATGGTGGTTATAGTTCAGATTTGACCAAGTTTATCAAGGATCATCCTGAGATTAAACTATGGGTTCATGGTCATACGCACCATAACTTTGACTATATGGTTGGCGAAACTCGTATTCTTTGTAACCCTCGTGGTTACCATAATTATGAAGAACAAGCCAATGATTGGAAACTTGTAACAGTAGAGGTATAAAATGAATAGATGTGTAGATATGGGAGATTTTGAATCGAGTGTTGAGAATTTGGTCTTGGCTAAGGCTGAGAACCTTATTCACAACTGGCGTAAGGCTAACTTCAAAGACCTTGAACAATTTTTGAGAGATGACCTTGTCCGTTTTTGTGATAAGTATAACAAAGAGGTAGAATATGGTTACCTCTTAGTCAATTCTTTAATTCAACCTGCGCTACGTTATGTAGCTACTTCAAAATGAAGATTTATATTTCAAATTACAGAGACCATTGGATTTCTCCATATACAATCTTGACAAAAGTTTGTTTTTGGGAGAAAGATGATAATGTCTTTTACAACATCGAAGACAAACCAGACCACAAGTATGATAAATGGGTCAATCGTTTGACTCCTATTTGTATGGTTATTCAAAAGGTATTGGATTTCATTCATCCAAGAATCCAATATGTGAAGATTGACCGTTGGGACACATGGTCAATGGATCACACACTTGGTCAAATTGCATTACCTATGTTAAAGCAATTACAAGCCAATAAACATGGTTCGCCTAATGTTGATGATGAAGATGTACCAGAAGAATTGAAATCTACATCAGCATCACCAAAAGAAAACGAATGGGATATAGATGACAATCATTTCAAACGTTGGGATTATGTAATGCGTGAAATGATTTTTGCATTTGAAAATCAACTTGATGATTCATGGCAAGATAATTTCCGTTCAGGTAAAGCAAAATTCAAAACTGAGGCCTGTGCATGGGACGAAAATGGCAAACCAACCATGTATCAATCAGTTAGACATCCTGAAGACACATACTATTGTGATTATGATGGAATGAAAGTTGTTGAAGACCGTATACAAAATGGCTTTAGACTTTTTGGGAAATATTATAGCTCACTTTGGGATTAATTATGGAAAATTTTAGCAGACTCATGTATACAGTAGCCAAGTATAGTGCTATTGCTGTCATGTTATATGATTTATATCAAGAACAATGGTTGCCTGCAATAGCATGGGGTATCTTTACAATGGTTTGGATGTTAGAAAGGAATTTAGATTCAAATGAAAGTTGATTACGACCGTTACCGTGAATTATTGCAAAATCATTTAGACCGAATGTGGTATGATGAGGATGATCCTGATAGCCTAGAGATTGGTGAAAACATTTCTGATTGTTCCGAAATTAAGATTCAGTTTGATGGGTTTGGTGACCTAGAGACTGAAGATGAAAACGGTGAATATGTTTATGAAGAACGTGGCAATAAAAACATGAGGTCGTTCTGTATCTTTATTCACAAAACATCCGCAACAAAAGATTTCCCACCACACGATTTAACTCCTTGGGCTTTGATACATAGACCTAAAGAAGAAGTGCATGTATGGGCATGGCGTGATGTTGAAGCTGACGATTGGGAATTTGTATTCAATGATACAAGTAAGGGTGAATTTACCCATTACAAAGCGTTACAGATTTTAGAGAAACTAGATAAGAAGTATTGGAGTGAATAATGGTTACATTAGTTAAACATGAATGGCACCAAGTTGATGCACAATTCGCATATGAATTGGACATGGATACACTTGAACAAATTTATCCTGACATGAAGAAAAAAGAACTCAAGGCCTTGATGCGAGAAATTGAGAACGGTGAGTATGATATTGATACTCTAGTATCTGATGCTCAAGATAATGATGTTGAGATTGAATGGGACCGCCAATATGATGATTGGTGGACTGACCGTAAAGGTGGTTATGATGTGACATTTGAATTGGGTGATGAATCTAGTTGGCACCACGAACCTGAACCAGATCCGCCAACACACAAATGCACTAAATGTAAGTGGGAAGGTGATGAATACACAGGCAACTATCAACGTGAAGATGCTGATGGTAATGAATTAGAAGAAGTGATAACTCTATGTGCATACTGTGATTCACCCATCGAGATGACCGAATTTGGCAAGAAGAAAGACGAAGAAAACAAGGCACGTTGGGCCAAGTTTGAAAAAGAATATGCTGAATCATTAGAAGGTGATCCATGTTTTTCATGTGATAAACTTGTACAAGCAGATGAGTTAATTACAATGGAAGGTCAAGATATTTGCCCGCATTGTGGTGAAGGATGGGTAAATATGGACTTTAGAGAAGATGACCAATGAAGAATTAGAACAGTTTGTTAAAGATTTGATGGAACACTACGGTGATAATCTACCAAATCCTGACCATGAGCCATTACGATTTCAATATTATATTAAACTTTTTATGCACGTGAAAGGTCGATGATGAGTACAGAAGAAGACAAATACAAACATTCAACACGTATGGCTAGAGGTGAAGCCGCAACAAGGCGGCAACTCAATATTCTCAAAAGTCATTTAGGTGATTCATCAACCATCAAAGAGATGAAAGAACCACACCGATTGGCCAAACACCATGCAATGAATTGTGGTGTTCCAAATTGCCATATGTGTGGTAATCCTAGAAAAATATTTGGTGAAAAAACCATACAAGAACAAAGATTTGAACAAACTAAATTACACGATGAGGAGTAAATGATGTATAATAATGATATGAGACTTGGTAGAGCTACACCAAGTCGTAAAGAAACTTATAAAGAACCTTATGATGAACAACCGAAATATCGAGGTCCTATGGAAGCAAAGGTAGAAGGCCGTATTAGTATTATGGAATTACAGAGTATTCTGTGGAGTTCTTTAGGTGAATTGCATGATTCTATTCGTGTTCTTGAAGATAAAATTCATCCTGTGTTGACACCAGTAGATGAAAGTGCCGGTAACCCTACTGCTAATCCTAAACCATATTCTATTATTGTAAATGAGATGATTAATATGAATGAATATATTGGTGACCTTATATACAAGGTTAACAATATTCGTGGTAGATCCGAGGTGTAAATGTGGCGGTTGATTGCAAAGGCACTTGGTGAAAAGAGTGGCGATAATGATAAACAGGCAGATAAAATTGCTTGCATTAGACTTTGCATTGTGTTATCCTATGTCATCACAAACTGTTTTATTATTGCCGGTGTGATTCGGCACTGGAATAACTAATGATTTCTATCATACATTACATATCGGCCGGACGCCGATTAGAAGAAGCAAATAAAACCATATACATGATGGGTGGCGAAGATGAGTGCCAACCTATGTTACTTGCACAAAGAGATATCATTGAGCTTGAGAGAGATTACTACAAAGAAGAAGCAAAGAAATTTGTTGCCATTCTTTGTGGAATTACTTTCGTAGCAATTGTATCAATCTTTGTTTACTCAACGTATAATGTTTTTACTTTCAAACCAAATTAAGGAACTTATGAAACGAACCTCAACCTACAAAATGCCTAAGTCATTGAAGACTTTATTGGCTCTCTTGCCTTTTCACGACAAAGAAGAAAAGAGTAGATTTAAGAATCGCATGATTAATGCACACATTCATGCCGCAAAAGTTGAACGTGCATCACCTGGCAAAGCCAAGGCAAGTGAAGAATAAATAAAACACTTATTATTAAAGGAGTATGAGATGAGTATGTTTATTGAAGTGTATGATGAAGAAAAAAGATGTGATATCATTGTAAATCTAGATGCTGTGATTGAGATTGCACCTAAGATTAAATTTGAAAATGGTGTACGAAAAGATGGTGGTTGTGATTTGTATTTCTCAGACCAAGCTGCCGTAGGCGGTAAGAGAGCAATTAAAGTTAGTAATTCTTACAGTATCTTTAAGCAATTTGTGTTGCAAACTGTATCAGAAGATGACATTGCAGCTCGTATCAAAAACTTACCAAAAGTTGACAAAGAACCATTCCCAAGGTTCATTTCTGATGCTGAAATTCAACCACAGGCTAAACAAGAACCTGTACATGAGATTCCACAAACAGTTACAGAAGAAAAACGTGGTCGTGGACGCCCTCCAAAGTCTGAGATGGGTACTACAACATCCAACCTAGGTTAATGATAAATACAGAGGTACGATGAATACCTCTGGAGATATCAATGCCGATTACTAAAAGTTTTAAGAGTTTTGCTGCTGAAATCAATGAAGCAGTAAAACCTAAAAAATCTGAAAACCACGCAAATTTTAATAAAAAAATACTAATTATTGGTTATGGTTCTGTTGGTCAGGCCATTCTACCATTGGTACTTAAGCATATTACAACTGATCCTAAGTTGGTAACTGTGATTGAAAAAGACAATCACGGTCAATTATTCCGTAAGCGCAATGCTGGTAACGGTGTAAAGTATGTTAGAAAAGAGATTTTGCGTGGCAATTTAAGTTCAACACTAAAACAATATACGGAAGAAGGTAGTTTTATCATTGACGTATCGTTGAACATTGCTGCTGATGCCATCATTGAGTGGTGTCTACAAAACAATAGAATGTATGTCAACACATCATTAGAGCGTTGGGGTGACCATCAAGACGAGAAGATTCCTAAGTTGGCCGACCGTACATTGTATCATACACACCAACACATTCGTAAAGTTGCATCAAAATATCCTGGTGCAGCTACTGTGGTTGCTACAGGCGGTGCAAATCCTGGTCTTGTAACTTATTTGGCTAAATCTGCATTGTTAAAGATGGCAGAAAAAAATGGCATCAAGAAAGATAAACCAGAGACTAAAGAAGAATGGGCTCAATTGGCTAAAAAATTAGGTGTCGAGGTCATTCAAATCGCTGAACGTGATACTCAAATCATTGACAAACCAAAGATGAAAGATGAGTTCACCAACTCTTGGTCATGCGAAGGCTTTTGGGCAGAAGGTCGTGCTCCATCAGAGATGGGTTATGGCACACATGAGGCACCAGAATTAGAAGGTGGTACAATACAAGGTCACACAGCATTCTTGCACCAACCTGGTCTTACCGTATTGTGCAAGTCGTGGGTACCAAATGGTGGTCCATACAATGGATTCCTAGTACAACATTCCGAGGCAATCACATTATCCAAATACCTAGAGACAGAAGACGGCAAATATCGTCCTACAGTTTACTATTGTTACCAACCAACTGATGCAGCCATTGCTTCTGTCCATGAAATGCGTGGAAAAGAGCTTGACATGCAGTCAAAATTGCGTATAATAAAGGATGAAATCATCTCTGGAATGGATGAGTTAGGAGTTCTTTTGATTACTAAGAGTGGTAAGTCTTACTGGCATGGTTCACAATTGGACATCAAACAAGCACGTAAACTAATCCCAGGTGAAAATGCAACATCATTGCAAGTGGTTGCTGCATTACTTGGTGAAATCACGTGGGCTATACAAAATCCACGTATGGGTTATGTTGAACCTGAGAAACTACCACATGAATTTGTGTTAGAACACGCAATGCCTTATCTTGGTGATGTTCCTTTCGTGGAAACTGATTGGAGACCTGAAGAAGATAAGAATACATTGTATGAGAGAAAGTTTGATAAGAAACGTCCTAACGCACTATCCAACTTCAGAGTGTGGTATTAAAAATGAAAGTATATTATGTTATTATTGAACAATGTCAGAGAGTACATCAAGGCAGATTACCAATCAAATAGATTTAGGTTTTTCTTAGAAGTATTTTCATGGATGTGTAGCATCATCACGTCCATTATATTCGCCTTGACTGTACCAAATATTCCCGTAGTACCCTTATACAGCATCTTTATTGCAGGTTGTTTATCAACTTTGTATTGTTCATGGTCACGGGGCTCATTTGGTTTAGTTTTGAATTATGCATTTCTGGTCACCATTGATGCATTTGGTTTAGGTCGTTATTTGATTGGAACATTATGAATGATAAAGAACATGAATTGTTATTGATTACACAGGAAGAATGTGCAGAGGTCACTCAGGCCATTTCTAAGTGTTTTAGGTTTGGTATGGATCAAATTAAACCAGGTAAATCCAAAACCAATAGAGAACACCTAGAAGAAGAATTAGGTGATTTGCTTGCAATGCTTAATCTTTTATCAGACTTTGGTATTGTAAACATTAGAAATATTGAAATTGCTCATATGAATAAAATTGAAAAATTAAAACAGTGGTCTAATGTATTCAAGGAGGAAGTATGCTAATTAATCCAACAAAACAACAAGTGTATGGTGGTTACGATTACAGTAACTTCCAACCACCAAGTTATGGTGGTCGAACTGGTCCAATTGATATAAAAATCCCACAGCCGTTTGTTGAAATGAATAAGACTTTACAATATGAATTCCGTGTGTTAGAATCGGTTAAAGGTGATGAGGTTATTAAGGTTGGTTTACAGGTTAAAACCTATGAAGTTGACCATTATGGATCTCGTGTAATGATTTGTGATTGGATTGATGTTGAAAGAGTAAGGCTTGAAGTATGAATATTTTTTATTTACATAATGATCCCAAAGTATGTGCAGAAATGCATGCCGACAAACACGTGGTCAAAATGATCCTTGAGTATTGTCAGTTGTTATCTACTGCACATCGTATGCTTGATGGCGTTGAAACCACAGGCCGTTCGCCTGCTGGTCGTTTGATGCGCCGTTGGCAATTATCGGACGAACGTGAACAAAAGTTATACAAAGCAACACATAGCAATCATCCATCATGCATATGGGTTCGTAAGTCATATGCTAACTATGTGTGGTTATGGAAACTGTTGGACAATTTGTGTAGTGAATACACCTATCGTTACGGTAAAGTACATAAGTGCCAAGAATCTGGCCTTGTAGAAGAATTGATGTACCCACCAACAAATATTTCAAATAAATTACAATTCACAGAGCCTACACCTGCTATGCCTGATGAAGTGAAAGTAAAAGGTGATTCTGTTGCAAGTTATCGCAATTACTATATAAATAATAAACAGCACCTTGCTAAATGGCAAGGCAAGATTAATTCTCGCAATGTTCCGGAGTGGTTTCATGCCCCGATATGATTTTCTAAACAAAGACACTGGTGAGATTGAATTACACACCATGTCATACACAGTCCTTGACGAATTCAAGGCCAATAATCCTCATCTCGAGCGATACTTTGCTGCTGAGGATTTACCAATCATGTCTGATGGTTCTCGTATGAGTGTACCAGGCGTTGGTAAACCAGATTCAACATTCCAAAAATATGTTATCGACCGCATGAAACACAATGTGGCAGGTAATCGTCTTGCTGAAACACACAAAACAAAGATACCTAGAGAATGGTAACACCTATACCCGCCCTTCTTGGTGGTGGTTTTACAAAACCTATCACTATGCCAATCTTGGTCAAGAAGATTGTTCAACCAAAAGTGCCTGCACTGCTTAGAAAGGATACACCTGTCTACACAAAAACTTCCAGCTAAAAATCATAAACCAACTACAAGGAAGGTTTCAATGGCCAGCAGCAGAAAATC
>Ga0208253_1000951_pt1 | contig 10450 bp, 10 predicted proteins | sample CryBogCBE10Oct08_FD_184573 | JGI IMG/M metagenome (GOLD analysis project Ga0208253, IMG submission 184573) | Freshwater microbial communities from Crystal Bog, Wisconsin, USA - CBE10Oct08 (SPAdes) | ecosystem: Environmental > Aquatic > Freshwater > Lake | place: Crystal Bog, Wisconsin, USA...
GCAGACATACTAGGAGCAATGGCACTACCAACGGGCATCCCCTTATTTTGAATGACTGTGGTGTCAGCAAAAGCAACTGGCATATATGACACACAAGCGGTTAATGTAAGTAAAGCTAAAAGTATAATAAGTTTTCTCATAGGCTCCTTAAACGTGAGTTACTGTATATCCGATTTTAAATGTACCACCACCCGCTACATAAGAGTTATTGGTAAAATTACCTTGACCCCAATAGTAAGCTTCAAATGCAACAGAGCTGTTAGGATTTACATTGTAAGGACCTAAGTTTCCATTGAAACTTGTCGTACCCTCACCATTACTTGTTTGGTTATAAACTACGCCATCTACATTAGCACGCCAGTTCATTGTCTTAGCTGATGCTGCACCAATGTTAGCTACAATATAAACTTGACCTGTATATCCAGTATTGTTAATCCAAACCATACCTTCATTTTGGAATACAGATATACGGCTTGATCCTGCAGCAGCTATAGTTGGAGGAGTTCCTCCAGTTCCAAATCCTGTATTTGTAGCATTAGCATAGAAAGTAATTGTTGTACCTGGATTACCAAAAAACTTAGCATTACCTCCTTGATAGCTACCTGTTGTAGTATCTTGTTGTGAATAGAAGTGATAACCAGAATTAAGTGTTGCAGTAAACCATTGAGTAGCTCCTGTGTTACTTCCCCAAGTCACATTACTAAATGCAGAAGCACCAGCTCCACCTGTATTTAAATCATTGTATAGTGTTGCTAATTGTGTATAACCACCTGGATCTACTTGAGTAAAGTAATTTCCTGAATTAGGATATAAAATATCACCTGTTCTAAATCCACCTGCTAAGTTATTTGGTGCAATAGGTGTATATGGCGTTGCATTACCACCGTTATCATAACCACCTTGTCCTGTAATCGTTGTATATGAATAAGGCGTTGTAGATGTACTTCCAGCTAAATAGTAATAATATTGGTTATAAAAGTTAGTTGGCATAATCACTGCACTATTTGCAGTTGTTTGCCTTGCTAAAGCTCTTACAGATGTATCATTTAAAGATACAGTCGTATTGTAAGCATTGCCAATCTCTATGTTAATAGATTGACCTGTTACTATGCCGCCCAAACTAATGGGACCTGATGCGTTCATTACCATTAAACAGTTCCGTAAGCGGTTACGTTAGCTTTAGTTGTTAAGTTGCCTGATGAATCTAGTTTAGCCACATTCACATTGTTGTAGCTAAAGTATAAAGTTGTACCTGATGGAGTGACTCCCCAACCGCCAGTGTTAGCAATTGAGTTAGCAGCTAGACCTGTACCACCGTTTGTAATCGTAGCACCTGAAATTGTACCGCCAGTAATGTTAACATTATTAGCATTTTGTGATGCCATTGTACCTAAAGTACCTACAGTTGATTGTACAAATGCTGTTGTTGCAATATTAACTGAATTATCACCTGATGCGGGTGTGGTAGCTACAGCACCAGCAGCTCCTGTAATTGTTGTACCGCCAGATACTAATTGAGTATTATTTACAGTGTAAGTTCCTGTACCGCCAGATCCTGTACCAAAGCCTGTTACTTCTGTATTTGAAGATACGCCTGTGCCTGTCACACGTTGACCAATAAATATGACACCAGAGTTTACTGCGGTGACATTTAAAGTTGTACCTGATGCACCAGAACCGTTACTAATACCACCTACAAATGACGCAGCTTTATAAGCACCAAGAACACCAGCAGCTAAGAAGTTACCTGTTTCTGTTACGTTACCAGATACGGTTAAGTTACCATTGATTGTAAAATTACCCGCAGATCCTGTTTGGGCTGAGTAAAAGCCTGTTCCATTACCAGATACATTATAAGCATCACAATAACATTGAGCAGTGGTTAAAGGTGGAATTACAAGAGATACTGAACCACCAGAAGCTGACATGGTTAGGTTATAGATTGTATTGTTTGTGATGATATAGAACTTGTTAACTAAAGGAGCTACAATCGTAGAAGCTGTTGTTGGAGTTCCACCTACTACGAGAACCATATTTCTAGCATCATCAGATGTACCGTTTAAATTGGTAAGTGTATAGGTATTTGAAGATGGCATAGAAATACCATCAACGCCTGTAATAGCTTGTTCTACAAGATTCCAGTTCGTATTGGTTGTGTCTCCCCATAATCCAGCTTGGTCACCATCACCAATGAGGGTTATTTTTAACGAGGTTGAGTAGGTTTCTGCCATGATTATGTCCTTAAATTAAGCCTATATTATACATTATTGATTGTTATTTACCAATGTCCAAACGCCTGTTTCTGCGTTATTTACTAGCGTCCAAGAGCTTGGTTGGGTATTATTTACTGTATTCCATACCTCAGTTTGAGCATTATTTACAGAAGCCCAAACAGATGTTGCTGAATTATTAACCTTATTCCAAGTAATGATGTCAGTATCATCAATTGTGATCCATCCTCTTTGGATAAGAAGATCTAAAAGACCTATATTTTCAAGTATTGATGCGGCAAATTGTGCTTTAATTTGAAGCACATCAGCCATGCCGATATTTTCAATTATAGATTCTAAGAATCCAGTAGATACGGTATTGGTATCTGCAGCATTAAAGTTCTCTGTAATAGATAAGAAAAATACAGAAACTATGGTTTCTAATTCAGCTAAAGTAATAGCTTCAGCTACACTTGATATAAACCCTGCACTTGCTGTTTCAAGATCACCTACATTAATGTTTTCACTGATGCTAGACTTAAATTGAGCAGTAATCGTAGGTGTATCGTTCCAATTGCTATTTTCAGTAATAGATGACTGGAATTGAGCTGAAATTGCAATTACATCTGCCCATGTAGAATTTTCAGTAATAGAATCTAATGCGGCAAAGTAAACAGCATAAGTGTCAGCCATTGTAATATTCTCTGTATCAGACACTGCAAATTGGGCTGTAATACTCTCAGAATCGTTCATAGTAACGTTTTCTGATATGGTTTGACCAAAAGTACTCACTTCACTATTTGAATCAGCCATAGTAATGAATTCATTTAAACTTTCGTAGAATTGTCCACCTAACGCATTAATATCCACCATATTGACATTTTCTGTCACAGATTGATTAAATACAAATGCTTGGCTATTTGTATCAGCCATATTAATATTCTCTGTAAGATTTAGAGAATAAGCATTACCACCTAAAGAGGCATAAGGAGGTTGAGCAAAGGCAGCGTATCCAAACATTATGCTGTATAAGTTCCTGAACCAGTAGTCCACTTAATAATTGTGTTTGCACCAGAGGTTGTAATTGTTGGGCTGCCTGTTGTTGTGCCTGAGTAGTTGGCTGTAGGGACTGATAGGATAACTACACCAGAACCTCCTGAAAATGTTGTAGCTGCTGGGCCTGCATTGGGACCTTGACCTCCACCAGAGCCACCACCAGTATTAGCAGTGCCATTACCTCCACTACCTCCACCTCCATTACCTCCAGAAGCAGGGGCTAAAGCACCTCCACCAGCATAATAAACAGAAGATCCTGTAATAGAACTAGCTAAACCAACACCACCAGCACCATTAACACCTGATGTTGCTGCACCACCTACACCACCAGCACCACCACCTCCTCCAGACTGTATAACACCTGGAGAAACAAATCCAGAACCACCTGAATTACCTTGACCTGGTGTTCCAGAACCACCTGCTGTAGCTGCGCCTGGAGAAGCAGGGGCGCCACCTCCACCACCTGATCCTCCACTAGTAGGTAAAAGAGTTCCACTATTTCCATATCCTCCTGTGCCACCAATTCCTCCACCCACTGCGGTTGTAACCCCTGGGAATGTAGAATTTGATCCATTAGCTTCAGCAGCGCCACCTGCTCCAACAACAGCCGTATATACTGTTCCTGGTGTAAATGTTAATGTGCCAGTTAAATAACCGCCAGCTCCGCCTCCACCACCATAGTAATGAGCTGAACTTCCTCCACCAGCTACTATCAAATAAGTTGCTGTGTATTGGGCGCCAGATGTACCAGCATTAGCCCACACTCCAGATGTAGAATTGTAAACTTCTATTTGTCCTGTGGTTGTGTTGTAACCTTGTGTTCCTGTAATAGGGCTTCCAGGGCGTGTAGCAGTTGTCCAAGTTGGTAGATTGATAAAACTTGTAAAGGTTGGTCCAGCACTTAAAACTACAGTTGTTCCAGATCCTGTAGTTGATGCTAAAAGAGGTGCTGTGACTTGGGTTAATGCCATGATTTATCCTTAAACTGTTACCCAGTTTTTAGTAGCTTCATCCCATGAATACATTTTGCCATCTGTTGGCATAGCTACTGGGGCTTCCCATGTCCATGTAGGTGCTGAAATAGTCCAGCTTGGGAATGGTTGTGGTGGGTAAAATACATCGTTGGTACGGTCATAAGTGTAACCGATTCCAGCGTAATTACCCCTTAAGGCAACACCACCATCTGGTTGTCCGTCTTGACCATAATGTACGCCACCACGGGTGTTATATGAAGTTTGAATAAATTCTCCAGGTGTAGTGTCAACGTATGTATCAAAGAATTCCTTCTCTGCTACTATGACTTGTACAACCTTTCCGTCTGTTACTTTTGCAAAATGTGAAATGATAGTTCTCCTTTATATTAAAATTAAGTTGTTGCGGGTTCTGGCGTATTACCTTCTTCAAGCCATTTTAGATAGGCTTGGTAGTCTGTGTTAGATTCAACCATAGGAATAGATAATGCTGTTCCTACAATAGTTACTGCACAAGGTTTACCATCTCTATCATTTTGTAATTTATATTGTATTTCCATATCTTATAACTCCGAAGAAAAGTCAATCCAAATTGTATTTGATCCACCAGCACTTCCAGAACCTAATGCCATAGAATATCCTACATTAGATGGAGGGGTAGCAAAAGTTCCAGTAACATTTAAATTAGCACTTAAATAAGGTGAACCAGCATATCCACCATTATTTGTAGTAATTGCTGTAACAGCATAATCCCAAGCTCCACTAGTTCCAAAATTAGCTGAATTATTTGTAGTTGGAGCGGTTCTCATTGGAACAGGATGTGGATAAGTTATTGTTGCTCCAGTATTAGAATATACTCTACCAGCTGTTGAAAAATAAATATTAGTTTGATTTGTGCAAGTCCATCTCCAATAATACCTCTGACAATTAGCCAATTCCTGATTATAAAGTCTGCGTTCAAACGGTGTTGCTGTTGAGCCTATTTCTAGTTGGACACCTGTGATATAAAATGTTGCTCCGTTAGTGCCTACTATTGATTGAGATCCACTAGTTCTAGTAATAGTAGGTGTTCCCCAAGACCCTGCAGTGCCATAAGTTGAACTTCCAGATCCTAAGTCAAACCATACTCTAACACCTATACCATTATTTGTAACCCAAGTTCCTGTTATATCTCCTGGTATTGTTACGCTTATTTGTGTCCAAGTATTTGCTGATGAAATAGTATATGTTGCCAAATATGACCTATTTCCTGCACTATTTCTTAATGCAACAGAAAATGTTCCTGTTAAAGAGCTATATGCCAAAAAACTTAATGTAATTGTTTTAGCTGATGTTGTTCCCCAAGATAAATCAGATATATTATAACCTTCAATATATTGTACAAAGCCAAAATAATCAGTAGACAGAGCTGTATAAGAAGATAATGATGTTATCCCTGCATAATTAGTATATCCTACTGGAGGAGTAATTGAACCAGCATTTTGTTGAACTGTATATTTAGATGCTTGAGATGTATAAGTTACCCATCTATCTAAAGTATATCCTGCATCTATGGCGGTTACACTAGCACCATTATTCCTTTGATCTATTAACATAGCACCATTTATAATACGGTTCTTTAGCACATAAGGTGACGCTGCAGCTCCTTGTAAAGAAGTGTCGTTAAAGGTAACGCCATTTGTTCCATCTATAGTAACTGCCATTATTTATCCTTAGTTTCTAGATAATCTAAAAATTCTTTTATAGTCTTATGACGTATATATTCATCACGTATTTCTTGTGCTGTGGGTGCTGGAAGTTCATTAGATTCATCCCAGTCAATAATTTCAAAAGTACCGCCAGAGGCTGATAAGCAATATAAAGCATTAGGTCTTAAAGACTTCATGACAATATCTATGCCAAATTGAAAGCCTTGTTCGTTGCTAAATTCTTTAATAAGTTCTTCTATAGTCATCATGCTGTGTAAGTTCCTGATCCGCTAGTCCATGTAATAATAGTATTAGAGCCTGATGTTGTGATGGTTGGTGATCCTGTAGTGGTACCTGAATATAACGCAGTCGGTACTGATAATATTACAACACCAGATCCACCATTTCCAGCTGCAGCTGGAGCAGAAGATGTTGCACCACCACCACCTCCACCTGTGTTAGCAGTTCCATTAGTTGGAACCCCACCACCATTACCACCACCACCTGTTCCTCCTGGAGATACTGCTGGAGAAGTATTTGTACCTGCTCCACCGCCACCTGCATAGGTTACTGGAGTGCCTGTAATTGAAGATGCGGATCCATTACCGCCATTACCACCTATTGATGATGATCCATTTTGTCCTACAGCACCAGCACCACCACCGCCACCAGCACCATATTGTGGGGCAGCACCTGCACAACTTCCACCGTTGTTACCTTGACCAGGTGTTCCTGCACCTCCAGCATTTACTGTTGTACTAAATGAACCAGCACCACCGCCTGATCCGCCAGAAGCTCCAACTCCATTACCACCACCTACATTACCACCACCACCTCCACCGCCTACTGCAGCTGTTGCTCCTGTTAAAGTAGAGTTACTTCCATTTGATCCTCTATTGCCATTAGCTGTTGAATATGCACCTCCGCCACCTACAGTAGCTGTATATACTGTTCCAGATCCAAGAGTTACAGTAAATGTTCCAGTAATGTATCCACCTGCTCCACCACCACCAGCACTAGATACACCTCCACCACCACCTCCAGCAACTACTAAATATGTAGCGGTTCCAGATGCACCTGAAGTTCCTGCGTTTGACCATGTTCCGTAGGTAGAATTATAAACTTCTATCTGAGCAGTAGTAGTATTATATCCTTGCATACCCGTAGTAGGACTTCCTGGTCTTGTTGCAGTTGTCCATGTAGGTAAAGTAATAGATCCTGTAAATACAGGAGATGCTGTAAAAGCTACTGTACCTGTTGCTGCGGGTAAAGTAATAGTATTAGAACCAGCTACAGATGGTGCTTGTAGTGTTATGGTCCCTGAAGTATCTCCACCTATGACAATTGAACTCAAATTAATTTTCCTTTATGCTGTATATGTTCCTGAACCAGAGGTCCACTTAATAATTGTATTTGATCCACTTGTAGTAATCGTTGGTGATCCTGTAGTTGTGCCAGTGTAATATGCGGTTGGTACGCTTAATATAACTACACCAGATCCACCAGCTCCACCAGCAACTGACCCATAAGTTCCTCCCCCACCGCCACCTGTGTTAGCTGTACCTGCAGTGCCAGATCCAGGACCAGAAACACTATTACCTCCACCCCCAGCTCCACCACTACCAGCAGATCCGGAATTTGTTCCACCACCGCCACCTCCAGCATATGTAGCAGGCGTTCCAGTTATAGAAGAAGCTGTGCCAGCGCCACCATTACCTCCAACACTGGGAGTTCCATTAGATCCGGATGCACTTGCTCCCCCGCCTCCGCCTGAAGCATAGGGAGATGTTGCTGTACCACTACCACCTGAATTACCTTGTCCAGAAGTACCACTACCGCCAGCAGCGTTAGAAGCCGGAGTATTTGTACCTCCCCCTCCAGAGCCGCCATTGCCACCTACTCCTGGAGTTAAACCTGGAATAGTATATCCACTACTTCCTGCACCTCCACCCCCAACAGCAGTTGTTAATCCTGTAAATGTAGTATTTGATCCTGCGCCAGCATAACTAGCTCCAGCACCTGTACCTCCAGCACCTACTGTTGCAGTATATATTGTTCCAGATATTAAAGTTGTTGTGCCTGTAACATATCCTCCAGCACCTCCACCGCCACCTGTTTGACTTCCTCCAGCTCCACCACCAGCAACTAATAAATAAGAAGCAGAGTATTGAAGATAGTTAGTATTAAAACCAACCCAAGCTGTTCCATTATAAAACTCAAAAGATCCAAGCGTAGAGTTAAAACCAGATTGACCAGTAATAGGACTAGATGGACGTGTTCCTGTTGTCCAGTTAGGTAAACTAGCTGAACCATTAGAACCTAGTGCTGATAAGTTAACCGCATTGGTCATTTAGCCTCCAATGTTTCTATTCTTGCTTTTAGGTCATTGATGATGGTTTGCTGTTCTTGAATTGCTTTTGTAAGAAGTGGGATTAAGTTTCCTTCAGCAATACCTAAAAATTCTTCTTTTACTGCTTCTTTTGTAACATTACCATCTTCATCTTTTTCTTCAGGACTTATTACACATTCATTTGTTTTAACAATATTGTCAACATAATCAGTATCTTTTAATACTTCCTGAACTTCTTGTGCTAGGAAACCAATTGTTTTGCCTTCTGGGAATTCGTGAATTGGATGTTCTTTCCAGTCAAATGATACTGGATTTAATTTATTTACCAATTCAATAGCACTAGTAATAGGCTCTATATTTGTTTTGTATCTTGCATCTGATGTAGCAATAGTAGATGATGTGGCAAATATTTGTGAATTAACTTGAAGTTTATATGCTCCATTTGATGATGTATAGCCTATTAAAGCATATCCATTAGAGTCTATACGCATACGTTCTGTTCCAGCAGTTTGCCAAACATGGTATCCGTAAGGTGATGCTTGAGCAGCGTTATATATTGATCCACCTAATGTGCTATCTCTATAAATATCTAAATATGAACTAGATGCAGTAACTCCAATTCTAATTTTTGCTGAAGCATTATTTACATGAAGTAAAGCATCTGGAGCTGTAGTACCAATCCCTACATTCTGTGATGTATCTATAGTAACTGCTGTAGTACCCGCAGTTTGAAGTTGTAGTTGACCAGAGCTATCACCTGTCGTGATAACACCGCCAAAACCTGTATTAGATGCGTTAACTGTTGATGCCAATTTTTATCCTTAAATAACTGCCCATCTGCTGCCTGAGGGAACAGTGACTACAACCCCACTTGCAACTTGAACTGGTCCTGTGCTCATAGCATTGCTTCCACTTGGTATTGTATATGAAGCAGTGATGGTTTTATTGTTGACTATTATACCATTAGTTGCATTTAAAACTGAAGCAGTTCCTTGAGTGGTTGTAGGTAAACCTAAGTATCTACAAGAGATATTATTGGTGCCTAATGGAGGTGCTGTTGAAAATGTTAAAGTCGTTCCTGATACGGTATAGTTACTTGGATCTTGAACTACGCCTGAAATAGCTATAATGACTGATGCTGAGTTAGCAGGCGTTTGAGTCATGGTAAAGACTGTTTGAGAGCCTGTACCACTAAAGTCATCATAAGCAATTGTGGCTGATGTATTTGTAGAGTTAAATGCTACAACCTCAATAATGTCACCAGCATTAGCCGCATTTGTTAAAGTAATAGAGGTTCCGTTTGTAGCTGTAAAGTCAGCCTTAGCTAGTCTTACACCGTTTCTATAAACCTCTACTAATCCTACTACATAAGATACTGTAAAGATGGTTTGAGATGCTGTAGCCGTAAAATCAGTGACTGTATAGGATGCTCCACCTGCAGAGTTGGCTACCCATGTTGGAGATGTGCCTGATCCGTTAGATTGAAGAATATATCCTGATGTTCCGTAAGATCCATTAAATGCTACTGCATTACTTGGATTAACTGTAATAGCATCAGCTGAGTTAGCATTGGTTACAAAGTGAATAGAGTTAGAAGACCCTGTACCAATAGCTAAATCTGTACCTTGTGAGTATAAATAGACGTTATTGGCAGCACCTAAAGCACCTGTGCCTGAGAAACCACTACTGTTAATACCAAAGTCACCAAAGTATGCGGCTGATGTAGCTAAGTTATTACTTACGATAAAGTCTGTAGAAGCAGCGTTACCAGAATTGGTATTTTGTAAAATGATCTGATTATAGGAATTTACAGAGGAAGTAAATGATGCAAAGATGTTTGAATCAGAATATCCTAGTGTTCCATAACTAAATGCACCAGCATTTAAAGAACCTGTAATCGTAGCATTAGCTGCAAAAGCAGGAGCAGTGACTGTGGTTCCGTTATAGGTAAATGTAGATGAGTTACTAAATGCGTTTGTACCATTACCATATGGCACATAACCCGCAGTTAAAGATGTAAGTCCTGTTCCGCCTGCAGCTACAGGAAGTGTTCCTGCAGTTAGCGTATTGGGTGATGTAGAGTAAATAGCATAATTAGATGATGAAAATGGCGTTGCACCACTTAATCCAGTTCCACCATATGCTGTTGAAATAGCTGTACCATTCCACAATGCG
>Ga0208253_1000955_pt1 | contig 10412 bp, 11 predicted proteins | sample CryBogCBE10Oct08_FD_184573 | JGI IMG/M metagenome (GOLD analysis project Ga0208253, IMG submission 184573) | Freshwater microbial communities from Crystal Bog, Wisconsin, USA - CBE10Oct08 (SPAdes) | ecosystem: Environmental > Aquatic > Freshwater > Lake | place: Crystal Bog, Wisconsin, USA...
ACATTGAGCCGGGTAAAGTATTAAAAGGGTGGCCAAGGAACCGCAGGCCAATCTTCGGATTGACCCGGAAATACCCCACTGTCCAACAGGCGCTGACCCCTCATTAATAATGCGTCAAATTCTTCACCCGAGATTAATCCGCCGAATCGCTCTCGATCTAACGTCTTATCGAGCGAGGTGAGCAAGAGTTCCTCTTGCGGGGTAATTGGTTGAAAGGCAAATTGCCAGAGAACGGTACGTAATTTGTCTTCGCTATGAAAAGTTAATCCATGATCGCAACCAAGGATTCTCCCATCATCCATCGGCAGAAGGTGGCCAAATTTGCGATCAGTATTGTTTAAGAGAATATCTAAGAATGCGATCTTTCTAATCTCTGGCGAGGTTGATGATGCGAAGGATGAGAGATCAAGTGATTCATCGATATCAATCCAGCGTTGAACCGAACCGAGGCCAAAGGGACCTTCTCTCAGAACAGTTTCGGGAATCGCAGAGAGTCCAAGATCTTCCGATAACCGAAACGCGGCAACCTCACGACCAGCCAGATTCCCCTCGGGGAAATCCCACAAGGGTCGCTCCCCTGCAGCCGGTTTGTAAATCACCTTGAGTGGCTCTTCACCATCAACTGTCAGTTCGCAAAGGAGGGTCGCATTCGAGGCATCAACGAGCCGGCCAATAATCGTGAGCTCTCCGCTCTCGAGTGAGGAAATCAACGACGGTAACCATTCGCTCTCGGGCAGAGATGGCCATCCATGTTGATGGGTTGCCCGCAAAATGGACATACCTGTCGACCCGCTGAAACCACTGCTTCGCTACGTTGTATGAATGACTTCGCCTGATAGATCCGCAGCGACACTGTGATGAGATCAGGTGCATCTGCAATCTGGGCTGCCTCGTCATCGTCGAGTAGGTCGACGATCTCTTCGTTGCCAATCGCTTGTATCTGAATGCCAATTCGCTGAGCATCTTCATCCCAACTTATCCCGATAATCCCCACTCGAAAGTCTTCGTCGATCGGGAAATCAAGGGGCTCGATGTCACGCTTGAAATCAAGAGAAAGTTCATCAAGGCTTGCTGAACCTGAAGATTTCACCTCTCGAATCAGAACTTTAAGGCGCTCAGCAACTGCTTGGACCTGATTCTTTTCGACAACTACGGAAGATAGTCCAGAGCTACTCCGTGCTTGAAGGAAGAAGGTTCGTTCACCGGGAACCCCGACTGTTCCAGTTGTAAATCGATCTACCGGATCATGAATGATGATAATCCGACTCATTTTTGGCGATTCCTCTTGGTTGGCTGTGTGGAAGTAGCGCCGGATCCCCCGCCTAACGTTGAATCTACATATGTAGCGAGGGAGTTCTTGAGATGAGAGGTCATGTTAAGAAAATTGATCACGGGAGATCCATTATTGATTGAGATTTTTGTTATTGATGCTGGTTCTATCGCAATCCGTTGGAATTGATCGAGATGAAGTCCCAGATGTCCAGCAACGATCGCCTTAATGACATCTCCGTGTGAGACGAAGATTGTGGTCTTCCCAGGTAAAGCGAGCGTGTTCACTGCTTCACTACTCCTTGATGCCATCTCCAAGAAACTCTCTCCGTCGGGGAACCGCACGGTCGAAGGGCGGAGTTGGATCTCTCCCCAGAGGGGACGCTTTGAGAGGGTTGCGAGCTTCTTGCCACTCCAACTTCCATAATCCATCTCGATCATTCCACTATCGCGGATGCTTTCGATTCCCTTATGTGAGGATAGGAACGGGGCGATAGTTTGACGCGCACGTAAGAGTGGACTTGTAACAACTCGATTAATACCGAAACCAGTCTCTACGAGTGAATGTAAATAGGTAGCGAGAAGCTGGGCCTCTTCCATCCCACGATCAGATAATCCAACCGTCTTATCCTGCCCCGCCAATATCGCTTTCAGATTCGCTGTCGAATGTGCATGCCGAATCAAGAGTATCTGGGTAGGACGCGTCATATATCAAGGCTACCGAGAAAACTGGGGTCGCGTTGGTAGCCTTCCAGCCATGGAGATGCGCCGATTGGGTTTTTCGGGTCTAGAAGTTTCACGACTGGGTCTAGGCACAATGACCTGGGGGCGTGATACCGATGAGCATGAGGCCGCAGATCAACTCCGGACCTTTCGAGAGGCTGGTGGAAATTTCATCGATACTGCGGCTTCTTATGGCGATGGCGATAGCGAGCGAGTTCTTGGAGGGTTCCTAGGAGCGCTCATAAATAGATCTGAGGTCGTTATTGCAACTAAGGCCGGTCTATCTTTTAAAGAGCCTGCGCGCAGATACAACAACTCCCGTTCCCACCTTCTCTCAGAACTCGATGGATCACTCAATCGACTCGGGGTCGACCACATTGACCTCTGGCAAGTTCAAGGGTGGGATGCAGAGACTCCCTTAGAAGAGACCCTCTCGGCGATGGATTACGCAGTCGCCTCTGGCAAGGTGCGTTACGTAGGATTTTCGAATATCAACGCTTGGCAATTGGCGCGTACTGCGACGCTTCAAAATCCGCTCTTTGGTAAGAGTCCGATTACATCATTGCAGACCGAGTATTCGCTGCTTAACCGCTCTATAGAAGACGAACTCTTGCCAGCCGCGGACGAGCTAGGCGTGGGAATCCTCGCGTGGTCACCTTTGGGTCGTGGCGTATTGACTGGGAAATATCGAACAGGTACACCCTCTGATTCTCGTGGTGCGAGCCCGCACTTCGCCGAATTCATCGCGCCATACCTCGATGAGCGAAGCCGATCTATCGTGGAAGCTGTCTGTGTTGCGGCGGATGGTTTGGGTTACTCGCCTCTCGAAGTTGCACTTGCTTGGGTTCGCGATAGCGAATACACAGCTTGCTCCATAGTCGGGGCAAGAACTGGGGCTCAACTTCGGGGGATTCTCACCTCCGAAGAGATCTCACTCCCCGAGCCTGTTCGGCAAGCCCTCGATGAGATCTCCGCTTAACAATTAGAGAGGAACCTGGCCAGGGTTCGCACTCCAAATATCAATCCATCAACTGGAATTCGCTCATCGACCCCGTGAAAGAGCGCGAAGAAATCAAGATCATCTGGTAAGCGAACCGGACTATAACCGTATCCAACGATGCCTAAATCAGAGAGCGCTTTGTTATCTGTTCCGCCACTCATCAAATAAGGAACAGGTACACCTTCTGGATCTTCAGCGAGAATCGAAGCACACATCGCCTGAACTAGAGGTCCCTCAAAATCAACTTCGAGCGCCTTATCTCGAACAAGAACTTCGATAGTCGCATCTGTCCCTGTCAACTCACGAAGCGTCTCTTCCAATTCGGATTCGAATCCTGGAAGGAATCGACCATCAACGACGGCCGAGGCCGAGCCCGGAATCACATTCGCCTTATATCCGGCTTCGAGCATCGTGGGGTTCGCTGTATTTTGAACTGTTGCACCCATCATGCGCGCAGCGGGTCCGATGTGTTTGAGAAGCGGACGAGGATTCTCTGGATCATATTTCTCACCAACGAGCTCGGCGATCTTCGAGAAGAATCGAGAACCGGTCTTTGTCTCGCGAGCAGGCCATTGGTATTCACCAATCCGAGAGATCGCTCGCGTTAGCTTTGTAATCGCATTTGCTGGATTGATGAAGGAACCATGGCCCGCATCACCGGTGGAAGTCAGTTGCATCCATTGAATTCCCTTTTCCGCGGTCTCTACGAAGTAGAGTCGATGTCCACCGGTGATGGTGACAGAGAATCCCCCGACCTCGGAGATTGCTTCGGTGTAACCGGCGAAGAGTTCTGGCCGGTTCTTCACGAGCCAGCGCGAACCGTACGTACTTCCCGCCTCTTCATCAGCGAAGAAGACAAGGAGAATATTTCGAGGTGGAACAAATCCCGCACGCGCCCAGGCTCGGATGACCGCCAGGAACATAGCGTCGCCATCTTTCATATCAACTGCGCCGCGTCCCCAGATGTATCCATCCTTGATGATGCCACTGAAGGGGTCAACGCTCCAATCTGCCGCGTTCGCGGGAACAACATCGAGGTGGCCATGAACCACGAGGCCATCACGTGTCTGGTCTTTTCCAGGAATGTGGGCGACAACATTGAGGCGACGAGGAGCGGTTTCAATGACTTCAGAGCTGATACCTACCTCTGCAAGTTTGGCCACGACATACTCAGCGACATCCTGCTCATCGCCTTTTCCTTCGCCATGATTGACGCTCGGGATTCGAATCAATTCTTGGAGAAGAGTGATGACATCCTGCTCCATCTCTGCCATCTGATCCGGAGTGAGGTTGTAGCTGAAAGAACTCTCTATGCCCATGGCGCAATCTTGCCCCAGAATCCTTCCATTTCCCACGACACGAAGAGATTGCTATATTTCTCCACTGGCCAGCGAAGAGATTCGCAGGAACCACACTCGTCCGGGTGGCGGAATTGGCAGACGCGCTAGCTTGAGGTGCTAGTTCTCGCAAGGGATTCGGGGTTCAAGTCCCCGTTCGGACACACAGGATTGTGATCAATAGGGCAAGATACCGTCATGGCTGAATTGACCTACTACTGCGGAACGATGGATAGCGGTAAATCCACCCTCGCTCTGCAGACAGCCCATAACCACCAAAGTCGCGGTCGCAGCGGTCTGATATTCACTAATAAGGATCGCGGTGGACCTGGAATGATCACGAGCCGCCTAGGTCTCAAGAGCGAAGCGATTGAAGTCAGCCAAGGTTTCGATCTTCACAAATTCGTCGTGGATATGTTGAGTCGTGGCGAGCGGGTTGATTTCATCATCAGCGATGAGACGCAATTCTTTGAGCCAGAGCAGATCGAACAGCTCGCGAGAGTGGTCGATGGCCTCGGTATCGATGTTTATGCCTTCGGTATCCTTACCGACTTTCGGACGAAGATGTTTCCTGGCTCGGCTCGCCTAGTTGAATTGGCTGATCGAGTCTTACCACTTCAGGTAGAGGCGCTCTGTTGGTGTGGAGAGCGCGCAACTCACAATGCCCGCGTCGCATATGGTCAGATGGTCACAGAGGGTGAGCAGGTCGTTGTTGGAGATACCGAGGACCCTGATGCAATCGGCTACGAAGTGCTCTGTCGTAGACACCATATGCGCCAGGTAACCAGTCGTTCAGCGCGCGCGGCACGTGCCGAGCCACTACCCTTTCAAGGTATCGAGTAAGCCTTGCCCACTACACCTCTCCTCATCACGTTATGGCTAGAAAACTAGATCTATAGGAGCTCTCATGCAATCAAAGGGTTATGCAGCACTTTCATCTGGCGCACCATTAGTTCCATATTCTTTCGAACGACGGGAATTGGGCAATGAAGATGTGGCGCTCGATATCTACTACGGAGGTATCTGCCACTCCGATATCCATCAGGTCCGCGAAGAATGGGGTCCTAGCCTATTTCCGATGGTTCCTGGACACGAGATAGTCGGTCGAGTGACGTCTATCGGATCAGCCGTAACAAAGTTTAAGGTTGGCGAGTTGATCGGAGTTGGAGTCTTTATTGACTCATGTCGCACATGTGAGAACTGCCTAGGTGGCCTCCAACAATATTGCTTGGCTGGAATGACCGGCACCTACAACACAATGGAGCGAGATGGCTCTCGGATAGCCTTTGGCGGTTATTCAAACTTGTTTGTCATCGATCAGAACTATGCGGTTCACGTGCCAGAGAATCTCCCGCTTGAGGGAGTGGCGCCGTTAATGTGCGCTGGAATCACTCTTTATTCACCACTTCGCCATTGGAAGGCTGGCCCAGGAAAGCGAATTGCGATTATGGGCCTCGGTGGATTGGGCCATATGGGCGTCAAGTTTGCCGTTGCCATGGGGGCTCACGTAACAGTGCTTTCACACTCCCCCTCGAAGAAGGAAGACGCGCTCGCAATGGGTGCCCATGATTTCCGAGTTATGAATGACGATCAATCCTTTAGCGAGTTGAAGCGTTCCTTTGATCTCATTCTCAATACCGTCTCAGCCGATATGCCCGTCAATAAGTATCTGGATCTTGTGAAGGTAGATGGCACGTTGGTCATGATCGGACTTCCAAGCAACCCGATCGCTATCGGCGCCGGCACGCTTATCGGATCTCGTCGATCGCTAGCAGGTTCGATGATTGGTGGAATACCAGAACTTCAAGAGATGTTGGACTTCTGTGGAGAACATGGAATCGTGAGTGATGTCGAGGTGATCTCAGCTGATTACATCAACGAGGCGTATGAGCGCACCGTTTCATCAGATGTGAAATATCGCTTTGTGATTGATTCGAAGACCTACTAAAACCAGCTATGTGCCATCGTGGCAACAAGTGGCGCGAAGAAGATTGCTGGAAGTAAGTCGCCTACCGATATGTACTTGATCTCAAGGACTCGCAGGCTGATGCCCACTAAAAGTATGCCGCCGACGGCGGTCATTGCCCCGACTTGGAAATCATTCATGACATTTCCAAGTCCCCACCCCGCGACAGTCCACATTCCTTGATAGATGCCTACGGGGATAAAAGAGAAAGCAACTCCCCACCCGAAGGTGGCTCCAAAGGCGATAGAGGTGATGCAATCGAGTGTGCTCTTCAGAATCAGCTGTTGATGGCCATTTCCCATGCCATCGGAGATTGATCCAAGGATTGCGAGTGGGCCTATCGCGAAGAGTAAGGAGGCGGCCATGAAGCCGTCGAGGAATGAGCCCTTCTCACTCTGAGAGAAGCGGGATCTCAGGACCGTCCCAAACCGCTCCAATCGCTCTTCGATGTGAAACAGGGCGCCGACAAGTGCCCCCAGGAGCAATGAGGCGAGGACTGTGAGAATCGTCCATCCCTTGGGCAGTGATGAGATAAATCGTGGATTCCAAATCTCGCGCAAGGCATCAACCGCTGCCAGCATCGTGACGCAGCCCAATGCATCGGTTATCAGGCGGCGCGTCTTCTCCGGAATTCTATTACCGAAAAGTACGCCTACCGCTGTTCCACCAACTATTCCGATGACATTTAGAAGCGTTCCGAAACCGACGAACATTAGCCAAAGATTCCAAAACGGATAATTGATGCCAGCCCAACGATGAGGCAGTAGAAGGCGAATGGTCGAAGAGTATTACTCTTAAAATAGCGAACCAAGAATTTCACGGAGATAAAGGTGGCGACGAAGGCCGCAAGAGTTCCCGCTAGCAACGGGCTCTGCGACGAGCTCGCTATTGCGCCATGATGAAGCAATTTGGGGAGTTTTACTAGTGATGCTCCGAGTATGGCTGGAAAGGCGAGCAGAAAAGCGAAGTCGGCGGCAATGGAGCGTGAGAGCCCACGAAGCATGCCGAAACTGATCGAGACGCCGAAACGGGAAATACCAGCGAAGAGTGCAGTGCTTTCGCCAATGCCGACAGCAAGGGCTTGACCAATCGATACTCGCTCAACAATGGCGGCGTCAGAGTCCTTCACTAGAGCATGAGCATGGCGGCGGGCGGTGAGACGCTCCACGCCGAAGAGAATTAGTCCATTGATAGTCAAGAAGATCGCTGCTAACAGTGGCTTTCCAAAGTTTCGTTCAAAGAACTTATTGAGCAAGAGGCCGAGTAGTGCCACGGGAATTGTTCCGACTACCAGACGGGCCAGTAGTGGCAGGCCCGAGCCAGCATTCGGTGAGCGTCGTAAACCCGAGATCGCTGACGACACAATAGTGATCCATCGACGTCCAAAGACCAAAAAGAGTGCAATCGCACTCGCCAGGTGGAAGGCCACGGCAACGAGTAAGTACGAGGGATCGGCGGCAAAGCTCTGCCAGGTTCCACCAAGCCAAGCTGGGAGAAGCACGGCATGGCCCAAACTTGAAATGGGAAAGAGTTCAGTCACTCCTTGAAGGAGTCCAACGATTATCGACTGTAGGTAAGTGAAATGAAACATGCGCTGACTCTACAACCTCCAATTTATGGGTGAGATTCCCGCGCCGATTAACATGTGATTAGAAGTGGAAAATGGTCTGCTTCCGAAGAACCCTTTGTAGGCACTCAATGGGCTTGGATGGGGTGAAGAGATAGTCATCTCTGGTTTGAAGAACCGTTGGTATTGCGAAGCCTTCTTTCCCCACAACACTCCCACCAACTTTGGAGATGAGATCGAGGCGAGCAGATGTTCTGTGACATCTTCCCACCCAATCCCTTGATGAGAGAGCGAGTGACCACTCTGGGAGGTGAGGATTGGATTGAGGAGTAGAACACCCTCTTCCGCCCATTGCGATAAATCACCGGATGGCGGCTCTGGGTATCCCAAATCGTCAACGTATTCCCTCAAGATATTTCGTAGCGTTGGCGGTCTCTTTGAGACCTCTCGTGGCACTGAAAATGCCAGACCCGTTGCATGTGTTGGATTCGGATATGGATCTTGTCCAAGAATCACCACTTTAACATTCTGAGGCGGGAGTTGTAGTGAAGCAAAGATCTTGTCAGCACTCGGATTGAATGAATCGCCTTCGATGTGACTGGAGATCTTGGAAAGAATCGGCCGGTACTCCACCATGATCTCCCGCCAAGGCTGCGGTATGTATTCAAACAAATCCATGAATCAACTACTTAGCGCGAGCGAAATATCGTCCCTCTGATTTATGAAGTGAGATCGCTACCCCATATGCGAGAGTGAGATTGGATTCTGTGAGAACCGAATCAATCGGCCCCATGGAGACCGGCAGGCCATCACGAAGAAGCAGTGCGTGAGTTGTGCCGTGGGGAATTTCTTCTAAGTGGTGAGTCACGATCACTGTTGCGGGCGCTGATGGATCCGTGGCGAGCAGATCAAGACGCTTAAGAAGATCCTCACGTCCAGCAAGATCTAAACCAGCGGCCGGCTCATCTAAGAGAAGTAGTTCAGGGTTTGACATCATGGCGCGCGCAATCAAGGCCCGCTTCTTCTCACCCTCACTGAGCGTCGAGAAGGTCCGGTCCTTTAGTTCCCTAATGCCCAACGTGGTGAGGAGCCCCATGGCTCTGGATTCGTCCCATAAATCGTAACTCTCAGTCCAGCGCCCAATAATTGCGTAAGCAGAACTCATAACGAGATCTAAAATTTTCTCATCGTCAGGGATCGAGGTCAATAAATTATTGGTTGTGAAACCTATTCGCGTTCGAAGCTCAAAGACGTCGACGTTGCCCAATTTTTCATCGAGAACGAAGACTTCACCATGCGAGGGATGGACATGAGTGGCCATTAAGTTGAGAGTGGTGGTCTTCCCCGCCCCGTTGGGTCCGACAATGACCCAACGTTCGGATGGCTGGATTGAGAACGAGATGGGACCCAAGATATTTGTGCCATCGCGCATGACGGAGACATCCTTGAATTCAATTACTGGGCTCACAGAAGTGAAAGATACCTCCTAGCATGCCTCAGAGCCGCTAACCTCACCCTGTGAGCCTTGCTACGAAATACACGGGATTAATCCTCGCCTCAGGCGCACTAGATGGAGATCCAACTCGAGATCTTCTCGAAGTCCTCTCCCCCTTCAAAGTTCGAATCCTGGATTCTTCGCTATTAACCATCCGAGACAGATTCATCTTCTCGGTCTTAATCGAGCTGAGCCCAGATCACCAAGAGGCGATCGCAACCGATCTTGATGCTCTTTCTGCACTCGGGAGAGTCGATGTCGCTTACGATTTCACGGCCTTCGCGATGGAGCCACGAGTTGGTGAACTATTCCGACTCACCCTTGTCTCTTCGGAGATCGCCCCTTCGACGCTCCTACTTTTTACCGAGGAAATATCGGCTCAAGGGGTCATCGCGACTCTCGACACTTCATGTGAAAGCTCATTCGTAGTCTCACGACTTGGTTTCACCTCTGAACAAAGCACAGAATTACTGCGGGAGAAGTTTTCGGCCATCGCAAAGAATGAAAAGATTTCACTCTCTCTTCAGCGTATCGCGGAAGACTCCGTAGGTAATGAAGCTTGTCTCTTTGATATGGATTCCACCTTTATCAATGAGGAGGTCATCGACACCCTTGCTGCTATTGCTGGCGTAGGTGATCAAGTTTCCGAGATAACGGAGCGAGCGATGAATGGCGAACTCGACTTTGAGCAATCACTCAAGGCTCGAGTGGCGTTGTTGAAGGATCAACCAATTACAATCTTTGCAGAGGCTCGATCTCAGATTTCACTCACCAACGGGGCGGCTGAATTTGTTAAGGCTCTACGTAGCCGAGGTGCGAGGATCGGCATTGTTTCCGGTGGCTTCCACGATGTCATTGATGACTTCCTGAAGCCATTGGGGTTAGACCTGATCCGCGCGAACAGATTTGAGATTGTCGATGGAAAGTTAACAGGCAGGATTGAAGGAGAGATTGTCGATCGCGCGATGAAACGAGCAACTCTCGAGGAGTTTGGGAAGGGTGCCAGCCGAACCATCGCCATTGGAGATGGCGCCAACGATATCGAGATGGTTGAG
>Ga0208253_1000956_pt1 | contig 10402 bp, 10 predicted proteins | sample CryBogCBE10Oct08_FD_184573 | JGI IMG/M metagenome (GOLD analysis project Ga0208253, IMG submission 184573) | Freshwater microbial communities from Crystal Bog, Wisconsin, USA - CBE10Oct08 (SPAdes) | ecosystem: Environmental > Aquatic > Freshwater > Lake | place: Crystal Bog, Wisconsin, USA...
TTTGTGTGGCCGAAGCACCTGTCACCGATGCTGGACCACTGACAATTTCAGGACCATTTTCACCTACAATACCTATACCCCCTGATGGTATGTTACCACCGCTAGCGTGAAATAAATTACTGAACCAGGAACCTATCCCTCCACCTGCTATGGTCTCTCCGTATTCATTTTTATTTAGATCGCCGATACCTGCGGCTGCCCCAAAGCCACCCATACCAGCCATACTCATCAATCCGCCTAAGCTAAATCCACTAGCTGATCCCATTGCACCCATCATTTGACCAAAGGCTGATTTAAGTTGTGAGTTTAACATACTTAGGATAAAGTTATCAATCATACTCTTGAAACTTACCTTGCTATGACTGGTCAATGCATCAATACTGCCATTGACTGCATTGGCAAATCCATCAAATGCGGCCTTGCCGGCGTCTGCGGCAGTTCCTGCTTTGTCAGCAAAACTATGCCAGGCCTGTGTGAATCCTGTGTCAAAAGAATTAGCGGCTTCTTGCAAGCGTTTGGTCATATTGATCTGTTCTTCATAGGCTTTGGTTATCTTGTTTATAGCATCAAGTTTTTCAGCATCATTCAATGCCATACCTTTGGCATTTTCAAGTTCTTTGGTTACACGCTCTATGTCAGCGTTCTTTAATTTTTCAATTGCGGCTATTTGTTTTTCATAGGCACTCATTGTCAGTTCACTGATTTGAACCTGTATGTCTGCTATTTGTTTGGCAACTTTGAGATCTTCATCGTGGAATATTTTTTTGTCAGCCGCGGCTTGTTTGTCTTCTGCAAACTTTAATGTGGCATCACGAAGTTGATCAAAGCCTTGACGAATAATTTCTATTTCCTCAATTAATCGTTTATCATTGTCACCAATACCTAAAGCCAACGCTTTGGCACGAGCGGCATTGATTGCGGCTTCCTCTTCTTTCATTATGCCAGCTACGGCTTTTTGTGAATTGGTTTGACCTGCAACTGCTGTTTCTTCTTGCACAGCGGCTACCTTACCAAGAATCTTATTGTATTCATCTGTGCCTTGTAATAACAATGCCTGAGTATTCTGTTGGCGTGTTAGATTAGCAGTGGCTGAAGCAATGGCATTGGCATTGCCATTTAACATTGCCAACTCCATTCCCAATGCGGCAATTTCAGAACTCTTATTGACATTAGGATCTTTGTTTTCTTGTTGAAGAACTTTCAATTGTCCAAGTAATCTTATTCTTTCTAAAGTAGTTTTAGTCTGTGCATCAAATCCTGCCAATGTTGATCTGCGTTCTTCTTCGCTCTTACCAACTAGTTGAGTTTCTAAATTTAACTTATCAACTGCTAGTTTATTTTCCTCCTTCATCAATTCAATACGATTCATCAATGCCATACCTTTGGCAATGTCTGGATTATAAGTTTCTGTGGTTAAAACTGGTTTATAATCCCTAGTGCCTCGGCTCATACCTTTTTCTAAATCCATTAAATTATGAGCGGCTTCTTGTGATTGATCATTCATTAATCCCATTTTAACCAATATGTCTTCTATGGATTTACTGAACTCTGGCATTATGCTATATGCTAGTGTTTTAATACTTTCGCCTATGGCCATAACAGGATCTACATTGAATGCCCATTTGATTGCGGCATTGAGTGTAACACCTATGGCAGTTACTACCGCGGCACCTAACAAAAATTCTCCAACGGCTAGTGCTATTGCCGCACCTGCGGCCAATGCGGCTGTTCTTATACCAGCAAATGCAACTGCTATACCTCCACTGCTGAGAACTGCGGTAAATGCTCCTAGTGCAGTGGCCATTCTAGTGAATACTCCTGTGGTGGCCGCACCCATTACTAGGGCTGATTCACCTATCCTTGTTTGCATCAATTCTAATCTAGCATATGCCGCTTCTAATTCAACTACCGCGGCTTCTGTTCTTTTCCAAGCTCCGGTGGCTTTTAATGCCATAACTTCTGCTTCGGCCGCCACCAAAGCCTGTGATTCTGCGAATTTTATACTTGCCGCGGTGGCCGCATCAATTGCAACAGTTGTCCCTCCAAAACTAGGTATAAGTTTAGACACTGCACCTACCAATGATTGAATAGAAGCAATAACTGCCGCACCGGCCATTACTGCCAATGTGCCGGCTAACAATTTAGCGGCGGCTTCACTGCCTAATATACCTGAACTTTCACTGCCTATGAGTTTTAAGAATGGATCTATAATATCTAAAACATTTCTACCTAGTTCAGATATTCCCTTTTGAAACTCGCGATAAGCACGGCTAGCATCTTCAATACTCTGTGCGTGTTTGCCCATTGATCCTGCAGAGCGTTCAGCACCCGCAACAAAGGATGGCCAATCAACTGTTTTAGCATCACGACCCAACAACATCATTGTTAGTTCAGCCTTCTTACCCGGGTCTTCCATAGATGCCAAGGCTTTGGCTATTTTTAAGAATGCCTGATCCGGACTGAGGTTATGCAATTCTTGCATAGATATACCCAGTGCCTGATAAGCATTTTGCAATCTAACATTACCATCATTGGCCTGTTGTGCAGTGGCTTCCATACGCAACATCGCACGAGCCATTGCATCTTGATCTTTACCAGCAGCCTGTGCACCTGCTGATAGCTCTAAGAATTTAGCAGTGCTAACGCCAACTGCCTCTGCCATCCTAGCGGTTTCACTGGCAGTTCTAATGGCATTAGAAACAAAGCTGGTTAAGCTGGCACCAACTATTGCAGAAGCCAATTTAGTAAATGATCCAACTAGCTTATCCACTCCTGAGGACATAGAAGCGGCTCTGCTAGTGGCCTGATCTAATTTCTCTACTTGTGATGACAAAGCCTGATTATTATTGCTGATTTGTGCAGTTAAATCCGTGATCTTGCCACTTAAATCACCTATAACCTTGGTTAGATCATTCACAGCGGCAGTGCTGTCAGCCATTGTCTTTTTAAGGTTGGCACCAAAGGCAGTGGTGTTGGTATCTACCTTTTTAAGTATTGTTTGAAACTGGCTGTCATCCAGCGTCAGCGTGATTGCTATATCTGCCATTATCTTTTGCTCCCTATTTTCTTAACCAACTGCGGTATGAGTTTTTGTGCGAAGATCTTAGTAGGATCGCTCATACCGTGTGGTGCTTGTTCACTGCCTCGCATCTGTCCATCTCTGAATCCCCTGCCGGCATCTAACACTGATGCATACTCATAATCAGCAGTAATAATATTACTGTGATATTTGGTATTGTTTCTGGCATTGCCACCATTGACTGGTGCCACAGGGGTATTCTTGACATATTCAGCATAGATCAAAGGCATAGCCTGTTGTGTGACTTTTTTAAGGTTGTTGATTTTACCTAAGAGTATAGACTTATCAAACTTTACATCAACAGTGCTCATTTCTGCTCCTTAAACTTTGCAAAAGCTTCTTCAAGTTTCCGGGGATCAACTTTGGGTGTGATACCAGCCCGCTTGTCATCTTTCATTTTTTCATAACTTAGAGAGATGTCCATAATTTTGATATCCAGTGTAGTGGCACGCTCAAGGACTTCACTGGGGAGTAAACCATACCTCTCCCCAATGCGATCCAGTGTGACTGCTACATATATCTCTGGACTATCAGTATCATATTCATCTCCGGTTACTTTCCCAACTGTTCTGCCAATTTGCTGAACGCTGAGATCATAACCTTACTGGGAAGAATCAATCCATCTTTGATAACTGGATTGGCATCTTCATCTAAAACCATTTCTTTCAATAACTCTGCCATCTGACTAAAATCCTGACGGTCACCTGCGGCAAACTTCAAGAAAGTTTCCATAGGTTGACGATCCATTGTGTAAAACTCAAGTGGTTCCCCATATTGGGCCACGGTGTCTTCATCTTCAATGGTGATTTTAATCAGTTCTGGTGTTTTTGCGAGTGCACTTAGTTTCATATCTTTAAATCCTTTTTAAGTAATGTAGGAGGGCCAATGCAAAGTTGTAACGACTTTCAGCTTTGTCCAGGTCTGCCTGTGCGTGGCGGATCTCATTTAATCCTTTAGCGAGTTCTGCCTCCAGACTTTGGAGAAGTTCGCTGACTTCATATTCTTCAAATCGCATATCTATAAATCCCTTCGATGTATTTACTTAATCAAGAGAAAAGGGTGTATTAAACACCCTTACTTTACTATCTAATCTTGTGGATTAGGTAGCTGATGGAGTATATGTGCCATCGACTTCAATGATCAATGGTGTGATATACACTGGTTGATCAGGAGTAACCTTAGGTGCTAGACCTGATAGGAATCCTGAGCCTGCAACGGAATTAGTTGTTGATCCACCCCAGTAGTATTTGAAATAAACACGACTCTTATAATTGCTGAGATTGAACAATCCTTGTTTGGTTGCACTGTCAGTAGCCGCTGGGGCTGTGCCATATGCTGTTCCATAGAATGCTGAATCGTCAACAACCAAAGTTAGGTTGATGCTGTTGGTTGCAGGTGTTACCGCTACCAATTGACCAATTTGGTCCAACTGTTTCCATCTAAACACTCCATTGTTGTTTGTGATAGTAACATCTTGTAGTGCTGGTAGCACCAAAGTTGTTGCTGTCGTAAACGCAGAAGATGTAGAGATTTCCAATGTCAAAAATTGACTTGGTGAGCTTACATTAATGTTTGCCATTTGTTTTTCCTTTATATAACTTGTAATCTCGTAAGATCAAATATAATTCTATAGCGTTGACTATTTTTTACATATTGTTGTTGTATGGTATGTTCACGTAGGTAATATCCTTGATTTACAAACAGAGGATCATCAATGAATTGTGGAAACAAGGCCAATTCTGCTTCTATGAAGGGATTGTCTTGTTGACTCACAATATACATTTCAATGCGATCTACTATATTATAAACATGACCACCTGGTGTAATACCATTGGAGTTTTTCATTCTATCTGCCTGATAAACCTGAGCAATATAAATGCCTTCTGTGACAACATTCTCATTGCTGGGAAAATTGTGGAAGACTTCTATTAGATTAGTCTGTTCATTGGCCAACACATAATTGGTCAATGTGGACTGCACTTCTGCTAGAGTGAATAAGGGCATTAGATTATTTCCTTTTTATGATTTTGCTACTACAAATATAACCATCTTCTTGATGACACCTTTTCGCAGTTCGTGAGCCTACATACCATCCTAGGGAGGGTTTGTGTGTCCATTTATATACGAATGCTGTCATAATATTATAGTTATTAGAAGTAGCGACGATCACCCTCAAAGAAGTTGACATCAGCCAACCAACTTTGTTGATAAGTTCCAATAATAGGATTGGGAGTATTTTGCGTGTTCAATAAGTCATAGAAATAACTTTCTTGAATAGCCTTTTCCCATTCCTCCTCAAAGCGACGTCTTGCAAATTGGTAATTGGCAGCATCTTTTTCATTGATGTTGGAATTGTCAGTGACCAAAGTCGAATAGAAAATTTCTATGGCTTTGAACACTTCTAATCTAATCAATGTTTGATTTTGCTTGACCAATTGAGCAGGTGTAAATGCCGTTACTGTTACTCCTGTGTTGGAATCCTGCTTGTAATAAAAAGCACCTAGGGTACGTTCTACATACAAGGGCCACCAACCCATTTCTAACATAATCAGCATTTCAATACTGGCTTTGGGGAAATATGTATACGACAATTGATAATCCTGATCAGGACCATTATTGTTAGCGGTATCTCCTGTGGGATATACCTGTTGTAGTCGTTTATAAGCCGCACGATCATAAAACGCAACATCAGCCGGAGTAGCCGCTGAAATGCGATTTACTCCGCCTGGTTGAAGCGTTGAATCAGTGTATGCTAAAAAACTTGCTATTGCCATATTAGTTCTCCGAAACGGGCTCTAAATGAGCCCTACTACAATTAAGCGATGTTAATTGCGATACCACGTGCTTGGTCTACAACACCTGAACCAAAATAGCCTAAGCCAGTGATCCAAGTTTGTAATCCACCATCCTTGTCACCCATAGAGATGTCAAGACCTTTGACCATTACAGTAGTAATAGCCTGAGGACCGATAGCGGCACCAACGGAAGTAGCAGTTGCGCTAGCTCCATCAATCCAACGACCAGTAACACTAGATTGTAGGAATGTAGAAAAAACAACTGTGCAACCATAAAGATTACGCAACATACCTGTGGCCAATAACTCATCACCAAGAGCGGTTAAACCAGCATTGATGCTTGTTCCACCTTGGCTACCTGGAGCATAAACAGCACCACCAGTCAATTCGCTCAATAGGCGTTGTTCTTCGTTAGGTCCAAGAATAATTGTTGGACGTCCAGGGTTACGTGATTTACGCCATGCTTTGATAACATTACGAACTAGACCAGCAACTGTGTTAGCAGTGTAGTCAGCGTAGGTAATAGTGGCTGTGCTACCTTCGGCGATTAGACCTTGAGCGGCATTGGCCTGAATACGTGTGAATCCATCAGTTTGAGGAGCATTACCAACACTGTAATAAACTGCTGTTTGTGTGTTAGCAAAACCAGCCAATGATGTGTCGCCGGAGCTAACAACACTTGGGTTACCAACAAAAGCGGCAGTAATACGTTGATCTACTTTTTCAGCAAAGCTCATACCTAATTCTGTTCCTAGGTTTGAAGCTAGGTCGAATGCAGTAGTCCATCCCAAGAACTTTGAAAAAGCTGTCATTGCAACTGCTGGAGTAGCAACAACTTCCTTGGCTGTGATCTGTGCTGTTTGTTCAATATTACTTCCACCAACATTGTAAGTTGGGTTTGTATTTTGATCAACATAGTCACCATAAGAGATAGGTGCCATATGTGGAACTTTATAGGTATTACCTTGATTAGGCATTACTACATTGGTCATATTGACCAAACCTTGTGATTCGTGAAGAACCTGAATTGCGGAATTCTGGATTGTTTTTTCAAATGCGTTTGATTCGCCAGAACTTCCACCGATAAAATATGACATAATAGTTTCCTTTTAATTTGTCTTTTAAACGATTGGTTTATTCATCGATACACTAAGACCTTTGAGGCTACGTCCACCAATGCCTTGATTTTCTTTCCACTTCTTCCAACCTTCTAGGTCAGTGGAAGCATCTGGAATTTCATCAGGACTACGCTGAACACCTGTGCCAAAACGGCTACCTGTTCCAGTACGTCCTTCATCGGCGGCCAATTTAGGCCTTGATCTTAATATATCACTTGCTAATTGTTCTAATGTATATGGATTGCCTTTGCTGTCCAATTTCACAGAACCATTCGCGCCTTTTACAAAATAATTTCCAGATTCATCATAGTCAATATTGGACTCAAATAAATTTGTGGCAATATCTAACATATTGGGATCAAATCCATTGCGTATAGCAGTTTCTTTGATTTGACTTTGTAGGCTAGTTTGACGAACTGCAAGATCTTTTTGTTCCAATTGACTTTGCAGTCCTTGAATCATATTACGCAATTCAGCAAGCTCTCCACCTACTTTACTGGATTTTACTTCTTTGTTTGGTTTATCGGAACCACCGGAGTTTTGTCCTACTAAGCTCTCTACGAATTTGACAGCGTCTTTGGGCTTCGAAAAGTCCACGCCAGCAACTTTGCTAAGTGCTTGTAATACTTCCATCTGTCCTGATTTTCTAATAGCACCTAGATTAGGTCCTATTGGAGTATCAGTGTTAGCTGGAGTTTGTGGTTGTGTATCATAGATATTAGAACCACCTTGTTGACTATTCGGGGTCACCGCATTTGAATTTTTAGTATCCATTTATTTTCCTTTGGTTATTTCAGTTACCACCTGATGATCTAATTTTTACGTCACAAGATCAAAGACGAAAATTGTTTATCTACCTACGCCCAACATAATAAGCTGTCTGGCAAGAGGGTCATTGGTTGTAGTTCCGCGGTCTTGTATCTCTGAATCAAAGATATCATCCGACTCTTTCTCCTTGACCAATTGTTTCTGAGCTACGTCACTATGACTCCAATCATAGGCATTGGTCTGAGGTTCAGCGACCTGTTGTCCTATTTGTGCTAGATAGGCTGAAGTTTCATCCGGTGGAGTAATCAACTTGATAACTTCACGATCTATGATACCTTGAATCACAGGATTAGTTCCACTTAGACCCTGTGCTGTTTGCAACAATGCCATTTTGAATTGTAGGTCCTTGTCTTCATAGTCTGTGTTGTATTCTATGTCTCCGACCCAGCGTTGATCCATAAAAGCCGCGGCCAACTTTAATATTTCTTGTTCTACTGATTCCATACGGCGAGCACGTTGACTGGCCTTGCGATGTAAAGCACGGCGTTCTTCAATGATAGATATTCCACTTTGAACCTGCATACGTTGACTTCTTATGCTACCTCTGCCTAGAAACCCATCCAAGCGATCTATGATGCTTTGTTGTTGTTCACGAATTTGTTGAATATCCTGTGTGGGAATATTGAATACTTCCATTTGTTCTTTGTCAGCACGAACAATACCACCTCCACCTGCAGGAATACGAATACCAGCGGCAGCACGGATGATCGGTTTGCTAAATCTAACACTGTCGTATGCTTCACACTCTAGTTTGAATAATTCTCTTTGAGCATCTGCGGCCTCGCTTAGGTCACTGACGCCCATATCCGATCGCCGCTGATCTTGTCGTGCCAACACCTGGATCGCAGGTATTGGAAGCCCCAAGGGTAGTGTATATGTTTCTATGGGATCAATCTGGTTTTCCTGATTCATCATCTGCTCTTGCTTGACGATGTATCTTTCACAGTATGTAGGATTCTTGGCATCACCAGCATACCAAAGTTTATATATGGTGCAGTCAGCATCTTGATATTCAATGACTTTGATATATTCAAAATAGTCCTTACCATATTGTGTCCATATACGCCAATCTATAACGTGCTCTGCTGAACACACACTGACATAGGGTCGATTAGAAGGACTAGGGTCTTCAGGTAAATCAACAAATGCCCAACTCCAACCTTCAATGCCGGCCATTGAGGCGGCCTGTTCCATTACTGCGCTTAGACTGTCACCATTTAGATTAGCATTGTTGACAAAGTCACGATACCAATCAGGAATGCCAATGTCGGCATTGTTGGCACGGCTTAGGAAAGCTGGATGGCGAACTGGTTCTTCTTCATAAACTACGTCTACGATCTCGTCGACAATGGCCTTACACACAGGCATTACTGCTACGTTTAATAATTTGTCACGGAATAATGCCGCATCTTCACTGGGTCTTTTGACCAAGACTAGATTCTTAAATGCGGGACCACCTTCATAACTGCTACGATAGGCAGTCATTTGTGGTTGAATGGTCTGCATTAAATGAGAAGGTGCAGTTAACTGTCTAACTGATAAAGCCATGCGTTTTTCCTAGGAATTGTTATAACCAAGTATTTAGTTATCAGGCAAGAAATGGGCTAATATCAGGTTGATTTATGTTAAAAGGTCCAATATACCATCTTAATGTAGGTATGTGAATCCATCTATAAACAAAGGCCTGCGTTACCATATATTTTCACTATTTCCGTGTAATTCATCTTCAAACTTCTTAATCATCCAACTTACTTCTGGCACACCATCTCGACTCTTAGGTATGTTAGTCTCAGTTAGATATTGGAAACCAGGTTCAAGATCAAATCTTTCCATACCATCAATGTATTCTGCTCCGCCCGAATGATCATGGACCATGGGAAAGAAATGATGAATGCCATATCTAATACAATCTCCCAAGGAGTCAATATGAGCATATTTGGCATCAGCATATTTTACTAATTTTTTGCGATTGGCATCTTCATAATGATAAGTTTCTAGGGCATCTAATAGTTTAGTTTCTCCTTGCCATATTGTCAAACGACCTTGATTAATAAAGGCATTACTACTATTATCAGTATCTGACACCATGGGATTACTATTGCGACTATTAATGATACGGAATCCATATTTTTCAAGGATAGTTTTATCAGTAACACCAAAGGGACTTGTGGTATCTCTATTGATTTGACTACCTGACATATCCATTACGCTTTGAATAGTTCTTGTGGGAAAATCAAATCTAATAGCACGAGCCATATCTTCTGTTGAACAATCAGGTATGGTATAAGTTTTTAAGACTTCAATACGACCATCTGGTGATCTAATGTCTCCTACTATTTGTATGATTACAGCCGACATCAATTTTTTATTAAAGTCATGTAGACTATAAAGTTCTCTATTACGATCTCTAATGGGTTCTTCCACAGCCATGGTTCGTCGCCAACTATAGTAGAATTGATCTGCCACGCTTTCGAACGAGCACATATAATCTTGTTCAAATTTAAGAGGGCTTAATAATTTCTTTTGTTCTTCAATAAATTCTCGACTGCTGGCTCTCATTTGAAGATAGTTATAATGACGAA
>Ga0208253_1000961_pt1 | contig 10357 bp, 12 predicted proteins | sample CryBogCBE10Oct08_FD_184573 | JGI IMG/M metagenome (GOLD analysis project Ga0208253, IMG submission 184573) | Freshwater microbial communities from Crystal Bog, Wisconsin, USA - CBE10Oct08 (SPAdes) | ecosystem: Environmental > Aquatic > Freshwater > Lake | place: Crystal Bog, Wisconsin, USA...
GTTATAGGTGGAGGGTATACTATAAGTCCGCCCAACACTACTCCTTACTATTCAACCGGATCCGCCTTGGGCGCAAACTGGGGAGCCGGCACTAACCCTTGGGTAAGTAATATTACTACTACTCATGCAGGTCGCATGGAACTTAACGGTGACAATGCCGACTTAATAATCAATGGAGTTAGCCTTATGGAAATATTACAGGATCGTTTAAACATTATGATCCCTAATCCCGAACTTGAAAAGGAATGGGCAGAACTCAAACGCCTAGGTGATCGGTATAGAAAATTAGAAAAGAAATTAAAAGAACAAGGCGATATGTGGGCCAAGTTAAAAGCCATGCCGCCACCAGAGTTATAGCGGTATATAACGGCAAAAATAGCCAAAAAGAGTAGCTTTTTTTGCGACAAGATTGTAAACTTAGTAAGTAAATGTAGTAGCGAACACCGGACGGGCTTGTACCGGAATATAAATGTAAGTCACGCCCAGCTGGTAAGGTTAGTCCAAGTCTTACAGGCTGTTCGAAAGAGACCGTCGGAACGTCTCTTCGTTGACAACTTAGAATTGTTTGCACTCACTACAGGTTATCGGACACGAGTGTAAGCCAGGAAGAAGTATGCCATGAAGGCCCGATGTGTCTTGTTAAGACCTCCTGATCATTCTGTTGTCAATACGCTCATCCCGAGTATCCGCTGAAACGGTCCAGTAGAACCGAAGGAGAACGACAATGAAGAATTTTTTATTTTCGTTATTATTAGCAGCAAGTAGTTTGGCAGCAGCAGGTGAAGTAAAGCAAGATCAAATTGTCTTGGCAGACAATACAACATTCAGTGGTCAGGTAGTTGAACAGGCTCATGCATTTGTAGAGCGCACAGTCAACATGATAACCACACCGTTCTTATCAGACAAGGACGTAGATTGCCTAGCTCGTAACATATTTTACGAAGCTGGTGCGGAACCTATCGAAGGCAAAGTAGCCGTTGGTATGGTTACTCTTAATCGTACACAGGACGAACGCTATCCACAGAATGTATGCGGAGTAGTACGTCAACGTTCTGTTGTTTCAGTTCCACAACGAATCAAAGAAGTCAAAATGGTTAGAACCAATATATTTGCTCCGCCCCAAAAGGTAGTGGAAACCAAAACCGCATGGGTACAAAAAACTGTATATCAGTTCAGCTGGGTTGGACAAAAGAATATCCGCATACGTGAAGATGATCCACGCTGGATTGAATCCAAAGCTGTAGCTGAAGAGCTAGCACGTGGGGGTTACGAAACGTGGCAAGAAAAGTACGCCGAAGCCAAAAACTTCCATGCCGTTTACGTAAATCCGGGCTGGCATCTGCGCCGAATTGGCCGGGTAGGAAATCATATATTCTACAAGGGTAAAGATCCTGTGCAACAGGGTGGTTGACACGTAATTGGCTATTTGCTATAATAGTAGTATGAATAGTAAAAGTGAGTTCAAATAATGGCGTTTCATTTAGAAGGTCCATGGCTTAATACTACAGGCAAGAAAAAAGGTCCTAAGAAGTGGGCCAGTGCTGAGGCTAAGAAATTGGCTCAAAAGCGACAGGCTGAATGGGATCGCAAGCTGGTAGAGTTTGAAAAACTCAAGCCTAAATTTAGCACAGGGCCTTATAATGCGCCCAAGAAAACTATCAAAGATTTTATGCCCCGAACACCGCCTGGACGTGAAACTGCCAGGGTCGAATCGCAAGACACAGGCTGGGTAACCTGTACCAAAGTAAAAGACACAGAATATACCGGCACCAAGGTCAAAGGAGTAGGTACTATGCACAAGTCTAATGCTGTGCCAATTTTCTCAGATGACGAAGCAAAAGATATTAGTAGTATGCGCCGTTAATGCTAAGTAATATTGATGAGTAAAGACAATATTATTAAACTGGACGGAGTAATTACTGAGGTATTACGCAACACCAATTATCGTGTAAAATTAGAGAATTTTGAATCTCCAATCCTGGCTACATTAAGCGGCAGAATGAGACAAAACAACATCAAAGTGCTTGAAGGCGATACGGTAGAAGTCGAAATGAGCCCTTATGATTTAAGCCGCGGTAGAATAAGTCGCCGCAGATAAGTAGTAATATGGACATCCGCAAAACAATTGATCTAGTAGAAGCTACTACACAACCAGCTAAATTAGAAACTACACCCTTGCCTTACACTCATAAGGACCTAATCTTTGACGAGTTGTTGACATTCGAGGGTCAGACTTTTTTAGAATGGAGTCGAGGCCGAGGCTATCCAGTTACACCGACTCCGTTTGATCACCCGTTAGCGGCAGCACATGAAGCGGCAGCTGATTTGTGTTATGATCAATATTATCAAACAGTAAACAGTTTATGAATCTGGGTTTTTATTTTACTCAAGACGACTACGACAATTTGGCTGGTCCTGATTGGCCGAGTTATCAGGAACTGCTTGCAGGTAAACAAGCAACAATTCCTGAAATACAACAGGAAATTGATCAATTTATCAAAATGCTCAAGTCTGATGGAATCAAATTTCCAATCAAAACCAAAACAGCTTGCCAAAGTAAATGGACCTGGAGTACCATTTGGTTAAACAATCTTTCCAGTTCTAGTTGCCATCGTGTACAGGCTACTCCTATAGATTTGGACAATTTTGATAATTTTCATAACCTGCCTAAAAAATTAAATGACCGGCGCCTAATGCTCAACGGCGAGTGGCCAACCGGAGGTTGCGAAACTTGTAAGGTAGTCGAGGATGCTGGAGGCTGGAGCGATCGTCAACACAATTTAGAAATACGAGGACTGACTCCGCCTGAATTGTTAGATGATCCCACAGCCATAGTGGTGTCACCAAAGATAGTAGAAATTTTTGCCCAGAATACCTGTAATCTTGCCTGTATCTATTGCAATGGTAACCTAAGTTCTAGGATAGAACAAGAAAGTATCAAATTTGGTCAATTCAGTAGCAAAGGAGTTACCATTCCGGTCATTAATGTTCCTACCGTGGCTGCAAAAGAATATTTTAACAAATTTCTTGATTGGTTAAACCGTAACATACAAACTCTGACACGACTACATCTGTTAGGAGGCGAAACATTTATACAACACGAATTGATGAATTCGGTATTGGACATAATTGAGCGAAAACCCAACCCAAATTTAGAGCTATGTGTATTCAGTAATTTGAATTCACCCGATCGTTACTACAATTTGTACATAGGTCGTATCAAGGATCTTCAGAAAAGCGGCAACATTCGTGTGTTTGATTTGACAGCCAGTATAGATTGTTGGGGACCCGAGCAGATGTATGTTCGTAGCGGATTAAATCTTGAAAAATTTGAGCAACAATTTGCCTGGGCCAGTGAACAGGACAACTGGTTAAGATTGAATGTAAATCATACTATTACTTCCATGACTATCAAGACCATGCCCGACTTGATCAAAACCATGAACAAGTATAACAAGCACCGGCATATTGGACACTACTTTCAATTCCTAACCGGCTTGAAGAAGTATCAGCACCCGGATGCCTTTCCTTACGATTTTTGGGCCGATGATTTTGATCGTATTTTTGAAGCCATGCCTACAGACACTGATCAACAGCGAGAGGCTATACCTCGTATGACCGGCATGCAAAAGCAACTGCAACAGGTCAAAAATTACGACTATAATCGCATTGATCAATTGCATGTTTATTTGGATGAAATAGATCGTCGTAGGAGTACCGATTGGCGAAAAATTTTTCCTTATCTCGATATTGATACAACTAATACTATCAACCGATAAATATCTGCATGCGTGAAATAATTGACCTAGTAGAAGCTACTACACAACCAGCTAAATTAGAAACTACACCCTTGCCTTACACTCATAAGGACTTGGCGCCTGTTATGAGTAGCGAAACTATTGAATATCACTACGAGCATCTGGCTAAAGGCTATGCCAAACGATACAATGCGGGCGAAGGCGACCCTAAGTTTAACCGTGCTGGTTCGTTCCTACATAACAAATTTTTTCCACAGCTTCGTGCGCCCAAAGGTGCTAACCGTCCCAAGGGCGCCGTATTAGAATTAATTGAAGCTAACTTTAAGACCTATGAAGATTTTAAGATTCAGTTTAAAGAAGTAGCTATGAAGATCCAAGGATCGGGTTGGGTTTATTTGAGCACATCAGGCACTATCAAAACTATTCCTAACCATGCTGTACGCACTGACATTTGCGTACTCATCGATTTCTGGGAGCATTCATGGGCCCTGGACTACGAGTGGGACAAAGAACGATACCTAGATAATATTTGGAAGATTATAAATTGGACCGTGTGTAACGAAAGATTATAGGCATAAATATTCGTGGGAACACGATATGAAAAGAAAAAGCTCTAAAATACACAGAATAATTTACGAACGGTATTATAATTGTTGTCTATTGCCTTATATTGAAATACATCACATAGATGGCAACTCAAAGAATAATGCTATTGAAAACTTAATACCAGTTACGGCACTTGAACATTACGAAATACACCTAGCACAAGGTGACAAAGCGGCCGCAGCACTGATTGGAGTAAGAGCGCACATTCCAATTGAAGTTAGGGCACAATTAAATAGAGAACAAGCTATCGAAAACAATAGGTTGGGCATTAGCGGTTTTGGATTAGGACACGCATCTGCCGCTGGGAAAATAGGTGGCAAAGCAGGCGGAGCCTATGCTAAACAAAACCGCACAGGTATTTTTGCGTTAAGTCCTGAAAAAAATAAAGAACGACATGCTAATTCAGTAGTATCTAAACTTATTAAAAACGGAAAAGCCTGTCGCTACCCACAGGAAAGCATATGAAAGCCCGTGAGTTTTTAACTGAAACTACCGCACCCGGCGAATATGTTTACCATGCTAGTTTTCTTCCTGATCAATCTGCAGGACTTAAAAGTATTAGCCAACACGGATTAAAACCAAGTGCAACAGGCTATGCTGGGCCCGGAGTTTATTTTGCCTACGATCCTGAGGGTGGGTTTTATCATGTCAGCAAAGAAGAAGCCATGCTATTTAGAGCTCGTTGGGCAGACTTGGTTAAGTTATACGGAGTGTATCCAGAACGACCCAACGGTATTGAGCGCGATGCGGATGAAATCATAGTACCTGGAGCAGTACCGCCAACAGCGTTAGAAGTAGAGTTTTTTCCAGGTGAATGGTGGGATATTAAATCCGCTTATCTTGCAAGTTTAGGACCAGAAAATTAAATGATCACAATAACAGACAACGCTGTAGTTAAAATCCGAGACATTTTAGCCGAGGAAAACAATCCCAAGTTAAAGCTTCGTGTATTTGTACAAGGTGGTGGCTGTAGTGGTATGCAATATGGATTTACTTTAGATGAGGAACAGGCCGAAGATGATTGGGATTTGGAAATCGGCGGTGTCCACGTACTGGTGGACTCAATGTCAGGCGGCTATTTACAAGGCGCTACTGTAGACTACAAAGACGATGTTATGGGCAGTTCGTTTACTATTGATAACCCACAAGCTACCACAACCTGCGGTTGCGGATCAAGTTTTAGCCCTTACTAGCCCAAAATACCTCAAAACTGCTCTAGCTCATTCTTAGCTAAATACTGCTAAGGATATCTATAGCTATGACACAACAAATTATTAACGTTGGCACCGCACCTAACGATGGTTTAGGCGATCCAATACGCACAGCGTTTATTAAAACCGACAACAATTTTACCCAACTATTTTCACTTCCTAACGCCAATCCACCAGGTAATTTAATTGGTAACACTACTGATGTACCTGGAATGTATGCCTACAGTTCTAGCTATTTTTACTATTGTTTTGCCAGTTATGATGGCACCAATAATATTTGGGCAAAAGTTCCACAAGTAAATTCAATTTCTGTTCCTAATCTAGTCAATGGATCCAGTAATATTGTAGTCAGTGCTAACTCTTTAATCACCATGGGAGTTGCTGGCACAGCCAATGTAGCTACTTTTGCCAACATTGGTATGTCATTGCCAGGCAATGTCTACGCTGGTAATGTCTTAACTAATAACTATTTTTATGCCAACGGGGCTCCGTTTGGCGGTGGAGGTGGCACCAATTATTCTAATGCTAATGTGGCAGCCTTTTTGGCTATCAATACAGGCAACATTACAGCAAATAACATTTCGGCCTCGGGTAACATTTATACCAATACCAATGTTTATGCAACAGGTGTAGTATCAGCCGGGGGAAATGTACGCGGATCTAATTTTAATACAGCAGGTTTTGTCAGCGCCTATGGTGTACAAACCTCAGTAGTAACTGTAACTGGAAATATTACCACAGCTGGTATATTGACCAACAACTATTACTATGCCAATGGCGCACCATTTGCTGGCAGCGGCAGTTATGGAAATGCCAATGTAGCCGCATATTTGCCCGCTTATACAGGCGATCTTAATCCAACCAATATTACAGCTAGCGGTAATGTATCTGTTGCTGGCAATATCAACGGTCAAAATTTCAATACTACCGGTATAGTAAATGCAGCTAGCGTATCAACTGGCACCCTATTGGCCGGCGGCAATATCCAAGGGGCCAATCTTGTAACCAGTGGCTACTTGTTTGGTAATGCTGTTTACTTGACTGGCTTACCAGCAACCTATACCAATGCCAACGTGGCCGCTTTCTTGCCAACCTATGGTGGACCAATTGGTAACGGGTCTGGTAATTTATATGTTAATCAGATTACAGCAGTTGGCATTGTTACCACAGGCGGAGCCGATAGCAATATCAGCGGAGCAGATTATATTTTGGCCAATGTGGTTTCGGTTACCGGTAATGTTACCGCTAATTATTTTATTGGAAACGGCAGTCAGTTGACAGGTATTACTGGAGCTGGCAATTATAGTAATGCCAATGTTGCTGCATACTTACCAACCTACACTGGTAACTTGACCTCAGGCAACATATCCGCAACCGGTAATATTCAAGCAAATTATATTTTAGGTAATGTGGCATTTGCCAGCGGAATTCCAGCTACCTATACCAATGCCAATGTGGCAGCTTATTTGCCAACCTACACTGGTAACTTGACCTCAGGCAACATATCCGCAACAGGTAATATAGCTGCTCAAGGAATAATAAGCGCTTCGGGTAACGTGGTCACAGCAGGATATTTTGTTGGTAACTTTGTTGGCAATGTTACTGGAAATTTTGTAGTTCCTGGAGCCAACACACAGGTAATTTTTAACACAAACGGTAGTGCTGACGCTGTAGCTGGATTAACCTATGATACCGGCAGTAATACATTAAGCGTATTAGGACCAATTACCACCACAGGTAATGTTTATGGCAGTTATATTTTTGGTAACGGAAGTTTACTCACAGGTATAGCAACCAGTAATGTAGCGGCAACAGTCAGTGCCAATGCTCAACCCAATATCACATCAGTTGGTTTATTAACCAGCGTATCTGTCGCTGGCAGCATTGTGGGTAACGTTGTTGGATCAGCCACTACTATCACTGCCAACGCACAACCTAACATTACCTCAACAGGCATATTAACAACGTTATCAGTTACTGGTAATGTTTTGGCAGGCAATCTAAGCGCGGTGGGTAATATTGTAGCCAGTAACCTGAGTGTCAGCGGCACAGTAGTTATACCAGCATTTACCACAGGTGGCGGAAGCAACAGCGATATCACTGGTGCTAATTTAATTGTAACTACATCATTATCGGCAGCTGGTAACGTGACCCTAGGCAACTTGTTTGTAACAACCAGCAGAAGCCCTGCTTCAACTGAGACCTACGGTACACCAGGAGAAATTGCCTGGGATAGCAATTACATTTATGTTTGTACAGCTCCTAATACCTGGAGCCGTAGTCCTTTAACTGGAGGTTATTAATCATGCCTTTAGTCATTGGATCTGGAATCACAATTGGCAATAACATAAGTATTGGCACAATAATCCAAGTTATTGTTACCAATATTGTAGAAGAAGATGGTACCAGTTTGATCTTAACTGAAACTGGTAATTACATCATTGAAGAAAATTAACAAAGGCAAGAAAAATGGCAAATCAAAAAATTAGTCAAATGACACAATACCCTGGAGCACTAGCTGGTTCGGCTATTTTTCCTACGGTGGCAGGCGGCACAAATTATCAGGTCACAGCTTCAAATATTGCGGCCTACACTTTATCAAGTATCACAGTATTAAATGCTACAACTGTCTGCGCTGTTGGTAATGTTTATGCCGGCAATGCGGCTATTGTTGGTAATGTATCTGCTAACTATTTTACTGGTAATGGCGCTTTCCTAACAGGTTTACCAGCACAATACAGCAATGCCAATGTAGCAGCCTATTTGCCAACCTACACAGGTAATATTGGAGCCAATGTTGTTTTGGCCAACTCAGTCAGTACCGCTGGCAATGTTATAGCCGGCAACGTTAACACTTCGGGCGCGGCAAGCGTTGGTGGCAATATCACTACGCTTGGAATTTTAACTAACAATTACTACTATGCTAACGGTGTTCCTGTGACCTTTGGTGGTGGTGGCACCAATTATTCTAATGCCAACGTGGCTGCCTATTTGCCGGTCTACAATGGCAATGTTTCTGCTAACATTGTTCAGGCTAACGGAGTGACAGTCACCTACAATACTACCTCAGGTAATTTAATTAGTAATGGTTATATCAGCGCTACTGGTAATATTATCACTGTTGGCAATATCATTGCTGGTAATATTGGCAATGCTACAACTGTATACTATGGCAATGGTAGTCAGTTAACTGGTATTGTGCCTACCGCTGTGGGAACACTTGCTAGTTTATCAGTTACTGGTACAGCCACAGCTGGACACCTTGCTGGCGAAGCTGGAAATATATCAAACGTAACTGGAGCTAATGTTACCGGAGCAGTTAGTAGTGCTAGCTATGCTGCCACAGCAGGATCAGCTACCACAGCTGGTACTGTTACCAGTAGTGCGCAGGGTAATATTACCAGTTTAGGCACATTGACTGCTTTATCAGTCAGCGGTGCTGTGACGGTTAACACTAACTCGGCGGCCACTGCCATTGTCAATGGTGGTACAAGTGCCTTAGGTAATATTGGCACAGTTGCTAGCCCTTTTGCCACTGTATTTGCGCAGGCTACTACGGCTCTCTACGCCGACCTGGCCGAAAATTATCTTGCTGACGCTGACTATGCTCCTGGTACCGTAGTTAGTTTTGGTGGCGAGTTAGAAGTAACACAATCAACACAGGATCTTGATGTTACCGTAGCTGGCGTAATATCTACCAATCCAGCTTACACAATGAACTCAGGACTTGAGGGCAATAATGTAGTGGCTGTCGCATTGACAGGACGTGTTCCTTGCCGTGTTACCGGCTCTGTTACCAAAGGAGCCATGATGGTATCTAATGGCGATGGCACAGCTCGTGCTGAAGTTAATCCTGTAATAGGATCGGTCTTAGGCAAAGCTCTAGAATCCTCAGATGGATCTCAATCAACTATTGAGATTGTTGTCGGAAGACTGTAAACCATGCCAACAATAGCGGCCCAACCAGTTTGGGTTACTGCCGCAGGCAGCCTCGGTATTGTAGCAGAAAACCAATACAACAGTTGGATTCTACAAACAACACAGGCCAACAGTAGCCCTGTATTTTATCAAGTCATTGCTGGTAATTTACCCACTGGAGTATACTGTACCATTGCTGGACATCTAGAAGGCATTCCAACTACCGCCACGACTACCGGCCAAGATGTTCTCATTAGCGGAGCCGATGTCACATTTAAATTTGCTATACGAGCCTACACAACAGTTAATAATACTCCATCGGGTCGAGTGGAAAGATTTGCCGATCGCACATTTACAATTACTGTTGCTGGACAAAGTGCTCCAGTTTGGATTACACCTGCTGGCGAAATTGGACAGTATTTTGACGGTTCCTTATTGAGTCCAGGTTTTCAATTACAGTATATTGATGAAAACAAATTACCCGGCATTACTCCAGTAACACTATTATCAGGATCGTTACCTCCAGGATTGACCTTGAGTGGCACAGGACTAATATCTGGATTTATTGAGCCTAACCCTACTACGTCAAACATAGCTGGATTCAGTGTTGATGGTCAAGGTTTTTCTCAATATCCATTTGATTTTGATACCAATACTACAGATGTTAATTATACATTTACACTTAAACTAACTGACGGCAGAACTAGTTCAGTAAGAACTTTTAGTATGTTTGTTTGGAGTACCAGTACTTTTAATGCTAGTACCACTGCAATTACTGCTGACGACACATTACTTGACGCTAGTATTAGTAGTGCCGACACACCAATTTTAACCAATCCTCAAGGATCAATTGGATCTGTTAGA
>Ga0208253_1000962_pt1 | contig 10355 bp, 10 predicted proteins | sample CryBogCBE10Oct08_FD_184573 | JGI IMG/M metagenome (GOLD analysis project Ga0208253, IMG submission 184573) | Freshwater microbial communities from Crystal Bog, Wisconsin, USA - CBE10Oct08 (SPAdes) | ecosystem: Environmental > Aquatic > Freshwater > Lake | place: Crystal Bog, Wisconsin, USA...
CAGGCATTACGGTCACCTTTAACAACAATATCTCTGTATCGGGTGGGGCTTGTATGCTCTACCCTTACCTTTTTGTTTATGGGAATAATGGACTGATACAGAATTGTTCCGCAGGGAACTTTAACAACTGGGTTGGTGCTGACTCCAACGCCAACAACGTATCAGGAACCAAAGTCGTTAAGGGAATGCCTCTAAGGGGTGGTACAACGTCTCCTTCAGGTCTTTTTTGGTCACTAGATCAGTTGACTAGGGTAAGCTATTCTCCGCAGACTGTGGGCAGTTCTACGCTTTACTGGAGGTACGATATTATCTCCACAGCGACCACCATCATGTCCTCCAACTCCGTGGTTGAGTATGATGGTTTGTATTATTGGGTTGGAGTGGATAGATTCTTTGTTTACAACGGTGTTGTCCAAGAGGTTGAGAACACTGTCAACATAAACTATTTCTTTGACAATATTAATTTTGCTCAACGACAAAAGGTATGGGCAACTAAGGTAACTCGGTGGGGTGAGATTTGGTGGTTTTACCCAAGGGGTACGGCAACTGAGTGCACTGACGCTATTATCTATAACGTCAGAGAGAAGATTTGGTATGACTCAGGTCAGGCGATAGGTGCACAGAGATCCGCTGGGGTGTTCTCAGAGGTGTTTCCTTATCCGATATGGGGAGGGAACACATCCTCTGGCTACCAAGTTGTATCAGAAACAATTGTCAGTGGTGGAAGTGGATATGCGGTTGGGGATGTGGTGGTTCTTAATGGGGGCACTGGTAGCCCTACGGTTTTTAGCGTAACCACAATATCTGGAAGTGCTGTTACGGGTTTAAGTATTCAAAACGGTGGGTTATATGCCTCTGTTTTATCTGGAACGCTCACCACAACAGCAATATCTCCTTCTGGTGGATCTGGCTTGACTATGTCTGTCAGCATGACCCAGTCTTATATTTTGTGGCAACACGAGACGGGTAAGGATCAAATTTATCTTACTCAGGTGACCGCAATCAACTCTTACTTTACAACCAACTCACTGGGTTGGGTGGGTGGTGGACTCAGCACTCAGCAACTGATTAACGACAACAAGTGGATTAGATTAGAGCGTTTTGAACCTGACTTTGTACAATCAGGGCAAATGTCTTTGATTGTGACGGGTAAGGGGTATGCGGATGATGTGGACAGTCCATCGACACCGTATTACTTTACTTCGTCCACGCTTAAGATTGACATGAAAGAACAACGTCGTGAGATGAGACTTGTGATTGGAAGCAACACACAAGGTGGAGATTATCAGTTGGGTAATTGCTTACTCAGTGTGGATATGGGTGATGAGCGTGGAACGGGATCACCGTAATGACAACAACGTATGACCCTCGTGGGGTGACTTGGGATTTATGGTGTGCTTCTATGGCTCAACAGTTTGCCTCAAATCAATTGGGAACTGTTCCAGAGGATCATTGGAGAGACTGGGCAAGTGGTATGCAAGGGATTGGATACTTTGTACAAAGTGGTGTACCTGATCCTAGAGGATATGAGGATTGGCGAGAGTGGGCAAAACAAGTGGTTGGGATAATGAACGTCTCACAAAATCAACAGAGTATTTATTAATATGGCATTAGATACAACGCAATATGCAACTACAGTTTTAGGGCGAGGTGATGTTCCCATAACCACTTATGCTCCTAACACTACATTGGGGTATTCCAATGATACGATTGCTGCTATCCCTGGTCTATCTGATGCAATAAATGGTAGAAATGGAAATCAAACATTGCAAGATGCAATGGCTAACCCTACTCAATGGGTTGAGCAAAATCATTTGTTTAATGCCTTGGGCAATGGTGATCAGAATTCAATAGATGAAAGTTTTAAGTTTTTATCATCTCAAGGTGTAGATGCAAACACGATTCAGAATGATTTAACAAACTATGCCAATTACATCCAACAATCTAGTGCTTCTGGAATGTTTGGCGATAGTTTTATTGGTAATGTATTAAATACTGTTACGTCTCCTGAGAATGTAGCAGCGTTAATGGCTAATGCGATAGTCCCTGGGTCTGGGGCATTGGTTAAAACTATTGAAGATGCTTCTGGTGGAAAGCAAAATCTAACAAATGATTTGGTTAATATGGCGGTTAGTGCCTATAACCCAGGATCATCAACAACATCTAATATAGCAAGTAATATATCTAACTACACTGGTTTGCCAAGTGAGATTGCTAAGGATGTAACTACAGGTGCTTTGACGACCGCAGCTAGCCTAGCTCAAGGTCAAAATCTACAAAACTCCCTAGCTTCTGGAACTGTAGGTGCTATAAACATGGGACTGGGTGACGCTGCGGCATCAATCAATCCATATACAACAACAGGACCTGCTCCTGTAAGCACTATAGATACATCACAATTGCCTAGTGCTTTAAATGATATACCACCAACACCAACCAATGCACCGTTATCAGACACCTATGCATTATCAGGTACATCTGATGGATTGGGGTTACAAGCAACTTCAACAGATGGTTTAACAGCACCAGATTCACCAAATTTAACTGCTATGGGTGGAGGTCAAGGTTTAACTGTAGATACCTCTGGTGGCGTGTTATCACAAATGGGTGTAACTCCTCCAAATTCTCAAGTTGTAATGGGAGATCCAAACTCGTTTATCAACGATCCATCCGTTACTGGAGTAGCACAACAAACAACCGATCAACTGAGTAAGTTAGATAAAAGTGGTAACAATGTTATTACCACAACAGCAGATCCAGAGACTGGACAAGTTTCTACCATCCTTACACCTGCAACATTACCAAACAATCCATTAGCAGATTCAACAGTTGGTACATCAACTTCTACAGGAGGTAAATCAACTACATCTGGAGGATCATCTAGTAGTCCTATTGATTCAGTTGCTTCTTCTGTATCTGGTGGATCTAGTAGTTCTAGTGCTCCTTCTTCTCCTTTGGGATCATCTGCTTATAACCCACTTACGGCAGGTCTTTTATCGACTGGAACAGTTTTGAATAAATCCCCCTTAGAACAAGCTTTAGGTGCTAATGAAGCACAATTAGATCCAACACAACTTAACCAAATTTACTCACAAAACCTTAATCCTTATATGCCACAAAATATATCTGAAGGTACGTCTGATATTAAGTTTTCTAAAGATGGGGGTTCTATGGGTGGTTTAGGTCATTACGAACACAAACCTGAGTTTATTACTGGACATACTGGATACTACGCCCAAGGGGGTGGAACAGGGCAGTCGGATGATATCCCTGCACTCCTAAAGGACGGGGATTATGTGATGGATGCGGATATAGTTGCTGCACTGGGGGATGGGTCAAATAAAGCGGGGGCAGAGGCGTTGCACCACTTCATGAGCCAATTCCCCCATAAGCACTATGAAAACCACTCACAAGGTGGTCACATCAACGCAATGATTGCTGATGGGGAGTTTGTATTCCCTGCATCTTTGGTGACCGCACTGGGTGGTGGATCAAACAAAGAGGGTGCAAAGAAGCTAGATGAGATGCGTGAGAAGATCCGTGAACACAAAAGATCGGCATCAGCTAATAAAATACCACCCAAGGCTAAATCACCCTTGTCATACATGGAGAAAAAATAATGGCACTTTCATCTACAGGTTTAAACCCAACCGCATCAGCGTCTGGTAACTTTAATCCAACACCTACAAATTTAGGTCAAGCTAGTTCTGGAGGGGGTGGATCACTGACTCAGGGTGGTGCTTTAGCTCCGATCACGACGACTCAGCAGACTGCGACCAGTGCCCCAGGGTTCTACATGAACTTCCTGAATCAGTTGGCGGGGTGTGCACAGAATGCGGCGGGGAACGTGCAAAGCGTTGGTGCTCAACCGTTGCAACAACAAGCATTCCAATCAGCTTCTCAGAACTCAGGGGCGTTTCAACCTCAGTTGAACAACGCTATGGCGACGGCTAACCAAGTGGCGGGGTCTTGCATCTCCGCACTAGCCAAAAACTACATGAACCCATACATTAACTGTGTGGTCAATGCAATTGGTAATCTTGGTCAAAATAACATTAACTCAGTTCTGGCACCCCAAGCAACAGCGGGGATTGTGGGGAGTGGTCAATTTGGATCACAAAGGGGTGCAGGTGCCCTTGGATCCGTACTGGCTAACGCAGAGCAAGGCATTACTGCTCAACAGTCTTGTGCCCTTCAGAAAGGCTATACACAAGCTCTTTGCAGTGCCAATAAACAGATCATGGATCAGATTAACGCAGGGAAGTTACAGGGTTGTCTTGCAACTACTCAGTCTAATTTGGGTGTTCAGTGTTCTAAGAACTTAGCAGCACTTGGATGCCAAGAGTACAAAATTGCTCAGAATCAGCAAATGATGCCACTTTGTGTGCTCAAGGCTGAGGGTTGTGCTCTTCGTGGATTTACTGTGCCAACAGCAATAAGTTGCATTAAGACGGCTCCGATCCCTGGGGCATACGCCACATCTCCACTTGCTACGGCTTTGGGTGGTGCGAGTACGATTGCTGGGATGTTTGGTAAGTGTGGATTGAATAGTAAAGCAGCTCAAGATCTATTTGGTACTATTGATACTAGTTTGTCTCGTCTACTTACTCCAAAACCTGGTGCAATTGGAAGTGGATCTTTAGATCAAGGAACAAGTTCTGGTGGTGGCACTGGATGTCAATATTGTGGAACCACCTAATAAGGATTAAATCATGGCATTAGAAGCATTAGATAACTCAGAAAATTCAAACCTTACCAATCCTTTGAGTAGTTTGTCTAAGGTTGATCCTACGCAACAAAAAATATTGGATGCTCAGGATGAGTTGACAAAATTAATTGGTAACAGAGGTGGTGGTACGCCTTGGTTTAGGTTAGCTTCTGGGTTTTTAAAGCCAACCAGATCAGGATCATTTGGTGAGTCGTTGGGGAACGCTGCCGAGGGGATGGCTAACTATCAAGAGGAACAACAAAAGCAAGAAATACCTTTGGCACAAGCCAAGATTGGTCTTTTACAAAGCCAATATAACACTCAGCAAGAACAAGCAAAAAAACAATTTGGATCACAACTTTATAAAACTATTATTGATCCAGAAACAAAAACAAGTCGCATGGTGATTGATCCAGAAGCTGCTAAAAATTACGTTGGAGTAGGTGGAGATCCATCAATACTTAAACAAGCAGCGGTTGAACTTCAACAACAAAACTTAACAAAAGCTCAATCAAAACTATTTTCTCCACAACTGGATAGTAAAGGTGAGCAAATTATTGGTGCTGATGGAAAACCAAAATATCAAGTTAATTTTGGTGCCATACCTGAGATTATTCAACATGGTGGTATGGAAGAAGCAAATAAAGCTCAAAAAAGTATTATTGATGCTCGTAAAAGCGGATTGGTTGGCAATATGGAGGAGTTGGGTACTCCATATGATTCCATTTTAATGATGATTCCAGATCCTGGTTTACAAGCAATAATGAAGAAAAATGCATTGATGGTTAAAAATGGAATGCTAGATCAGGATGAAGCTCGTAAAGATGCTGAAAAAATATACGATAACTGGAACTCAAGACAAGATAAAAAGAGTCAAGAGGCTAACAATGCTCAAATGAGAATGTTGACTTATAACTTAGCGGTAAGTCAAGCCGATTTTAATAAGTGGGCAAAAGAACAGTCTATCAATAAAGATAAAGAAATTCTTAGTGGTAAGCTTACTGATCAACAAAAAGTTGATTATAAGAATGTTGTTCAACCAACTCTTGCAGAAGCTCAAAAAGTTCCTACTGCATTGCAAATTCTGGATAGGATGGAAAAGCTTATTACTGATCCAAATACTCCAAACGATGCTATTTCAGCAACTCAAGCTAACACAATTGGTAAATATACAAATAGCAATGCCTATCAAAATTTAACTAATTTACAACAAGAACAATCTTTACTTAAGAACTATTTGCCACGTTTACCTGGTCGTGTGTTATTGGCTCAATTCCAAAACATTGAAAAAGAAGGTGGTAGTTTAGCAGATACCAATAAAGATGTTAAAACTCGTTTGTCTCAAATAAAGACAATTAGAGATTTGTTGTCTGATGTAACAAAACACGCAAATGAAGTTGACGATTACTGGGAAACAAATAAAAAAGTTATGCCAATTAAAATGCCTGATAAAAATGAAAAATCAACTCCTACCCAATCCCTTGGATCTGGGACTTGGGAAATTAAACAGATTGGTCAATAGGAGTTGATATGCCTAAATATGAAATAAGTTCTCCTGATGGTAGGAAGTTTGAGATAACAGCACCTGAAGGTGCAACCCAAGAACAAGTTTTGGCTTATGCTAAATCCAACTTTGGTTCTCCAACTCCTAAACAAGAACCTGTTGACTTAGGAACAGTTGGAAGCACAACTGAACCACCTAAAGTCAGCATGGATGACTTTCCTAGATATAAGGAAGAGAAGGGTCACAATTTTGCACCTGTAACCAATTCAAGTACTGCATTGTTGTCTACGTTAGCAGGGCTTCAAGGCGTTCTAAAACCCCTTGGTGGTGCTTTGCAATTTGGTGGGATTAACAAACCCACAGAGGCTATGGACAAGAATGCTGAGTATGCCAAGAGCAATGTCTTGAATACAAATGTAGGAGGGCTACAACTGAACCCTGCCTCCGCTATGGAGACTGTAGGTGAGATTGCTCCTTCTTTAGCTATTCCTGAGACTTTGGGGGCTAAGATCCCTGGTCTAGCGAGTGCTATATCTAAAGTACCATCGCTCAAATACCTCGTTCCTTCTGCTGTTCTAGGCTTGGGTAGTCAAGTTACAGATACTGAGAACAAGAGCTACATGGACATATTGGGTGAGAAGATTGCTGATCTTGGGTTGTCAACAGGGCTAGGGGTAGCGGGGGGGAAATTGGGTCAAATGGCAATGAATCCTCAAGTATCTGCCAGACTTCAGCAACTCAAAGATATGGGAATGAAGACGTTCACCCCTGGTCAACTAGCCAGTCAGTTCCCCGTGATTGGTGAGGGTTTACAAAAGATTGAAAAAGGATTGACCAGTTTACCGATTGCTGGTTCCGTAATTGGTAGTGGCATTAAATCATCTTTTGAGGACTTTAACAAAGCCATAGGCAATAAGGTTTTATCTAATTTAGGATTAAAACTGAACAAAGATGCACCTGTTGGCAACAAAATGATTGAGGCTATTGGTAACGAAATTAGCAATGCTTATGATGGATTCTTAGGTAATACTAGATTTGCTGATGCGTTTAACCATAAAACTGGCATGAATACATCTGAGCATTTAAGTAATTTGGCTGATTCGGCTATGTCAAAGCTTGTGCCTGGTCAACAAAAATCAATGGCTAATGATATAGCTACCAACGTCACAGGACATATTCAAAACGAAGGTGTGATGAGTGGGGAGCAATATAGAGAGATTGAAAAGTATCTTAGCTCTAAGGCAAATGATTTCTTTAGCCAAGGTATGGATGGTTTAGGTCATGCATATAAGACTGTTTTAACAGGGTTACGAGATGAATTAAAGAGACAGAACCCCACAATGGCTAAACAGTTAGAAAACGCTCACAAGGCGTTTAGGGAGTTTCAACCGCTTGAGATCGCAGCGTCCCGAAGGGGTGCTGATGAGGGAGTGTTTACGCCTGATCAGTTCAAATCCGCTGCCGAGCAAGTATCAGGTAAGAAAGGCACCGCAAGTGGAAAGGGAATAATGATTCCTGAGAGCCAAGCGGGGCGTGAAGTCCTTGGATCTACCTTACCATCTAGCGGAACCGCTGAAAGGTTGCTCAGTGCCAAAGGTGTAATGGGTGGTATGGCAGAACTTCCACTTCAATTAAAGACTCTTGGAGCACCTTTGATCGCTTCAGGACTCTTATACAACCAACCAACCATGAGAATGCTCACAAAGTTAGCCACAGAGCGTCCAGAGGCTATGAAGATACTGGAACCCACCATATCAAAGCAATTGGCTAATATTGGTGCGATAAAGGGGACAGAACCCTTCAGAAAAGAATAGGGACTATCCGTCCCTAAAAAAACATAGAGCGTCTCCCTCTATGTACTTGCAATTGCCAAAACGCAAGGAGTTTCCCCCTCGGATCAAAAGTCTGAGGGGGTTTTTTAAGCGTTACCGTGGGTATGCATGAGAGTAAATCCGATTTGGTTGTGTATACGTTCCATATCTTCTAAACCCTGTTCATACCCTTCTTTGAGGATAAGTTCTATGATCTTGGCTTGATAAGCTTGTTCAGTACGACTACCATTATCGTAGGCGTAAGCAAGATCTCGGATCTCTTCAAAATTAGCTTGAAGTTTTCCGTCATCATCAAGTTTCAGTAATATCATAAATTCTTGCATCGACTACGTCATCTATAAGGTGGAAGTCTTTCCTCTCCCTTGGATCATACCCTAGCTTTAACTCTAAAGCAAAGTCCCTGATAACGCAGTATCTTTTAGCATTGAGTTCCCATTCCTTGAGGATAATTAGGAGAGAAGGTAAGTCTTTCTCATCCCAATCATTACCAAAGAGTTCCTCAATAAAATCCTCGCAGATCAAAGATTGCCCCTTTTTTCCTCCAAAGCATTCGCAACTTCGGTGTTGAGGGATCTGACAAACTCAATACAAAAGTCACGTTCTACCTTGGCAACACGACTTTCAATGGTTTCTATGAGCTTATTGGTGTATTCAACAAGGTCAAAATCAGCACTTAAGTCTAAGTAAATACCTTGTGGATCCTTCATTGTGCAAGAAAAAAACACTTGCATCATCTCTTGTTTATCAATGTATTGGTTCATTTCTTGCCTTTCATTTGTGATAGTTTGGATGGTCTGCCACGTTTAGCAGGTGTTTTGGATTTACGTACATACTTACGTTTTGGGGGTTCTTCTTTCTGAGATTCTGCATATTTCTTTATCATTTCCATTATTGATGGAGATGGATCAAAGTAATTCTCATCAGGCTTATATTCCCACTCTTCTTTGAATTTTTCTATATCCTCTCTAAACTGAGTAGCCATGTGAAGTTGAGAGTCAGCTTGATCGCCAATGGTTTCAAGTAGACCTCTAACTTCTTTAAGGGGAAAAGACTCTAAATATTCAATTATTTTTCTAACCTCTTGTGCTTCAAGCATTATTTTAAATTTCATACGTTCTCCTTAATATTTAAATTTTGGCATACACACTACATCAACAATCATCTCACTCAACTGACCATTTGCACCACCAATCATACGTTTGGTGATGATAGGAACTGGTCTAAGTCCCGTAGACTCGCATTCATGAGTAGCATTGATTACCTCAGTTCTACTCATTTGTTGAATCTTTGAGTCATACATAATCGCAACCATTGGAAGGTTAGCGGTATTGGTAGGTATGTTGTACTGTGGAGGTGGACTGGCACACCCCCCCAAGATGGATAACCAGATCAGTTTTCTCATTACGTTGCCTTGTAATTGTTCTTGAGTTGCCAAAAAGACTTGAGGTGTTCAAACATCTGCCAACCCTTTACTAACTCTTCCTCACTCCACTCTACGATCTTGACCAGACCAGGGTTCGTCACGGACACAAAGACGTTTGCACAACGTGCCTTGGGAACCTCTAAACCATGCCTGTAAGCCGATAATTGCATGAGGTGCTCGTCATAACCCTCTACCTTATCTCCTTCCTTAAATTCCTTGGTTTTAAAGTCAATCACAACTCCGTCTCCGTCTGTTGTATAAAGATCACACTTACCACCAAAGCCAAGATGAGCAAAGGATCGCTCTGTGAGCCAGTTCTTAACCCCAAAATGGGCGTCTATGGCGTTAGAAACACCCATCTGGTAGTCTAGGAAGTCGGAGAGCATGATGCCCTCGTAGAAGCTTTCTAAAGCACCGTGGATGGTGGTGCCTCGCTCCGCTGCCATCCGAGCGTGTTCCTTAGAATCTGTTTTGATGCGATCAATGTAAGTTTCCTCTGACTCATCGGTCAGTTTAGGTAGCGTCATACAAGCCATCATCATCTGGTTCAACTTCCACGCTTCAAGACCTGGTTTGGCAGCTACCCCCAGTATTGTTGTCACTGAGGGATACAGGTTCATTGTCCTTGCATCCCTGAGTGTTGTAGGTCGTTGGTTACCGTTCTTTGCTACGACCGTGTACTGTGGCTTACCTTCTTGGGTGTACCAGTGCTGAGACTCACTTGCTCTTGCGATTACTATTGTCATTGTTTTCCTTAAGTTTTCTTTTAAGACCCTTGATCGCTGGACTGTTTTCGCCTGTGCGTGATTTACAGTATTCAACAAACTTAGGCATATTTAGGTTTTCCTTTTGCGTCCCCCATCGCAAATTTTCAGGTTTGTTATTGAG
>Ga0208253_1000966_pt1 | contig 10341 bp, 10 predicted proteins | sample CryBogCBE10Oct08_FD_184573 | JGI IMG/M metagenome (GOLD analysis project Ga0208253, IMG submission 184573) | Freshwater microbial communities from Crystal Bog, Wisconsin, USA - CBE10Oct08 (SPAdes) | ecosystem: Environmental > Aquatic > Freshwater > Lake | place: Crystal Bog, Wisconsin, USA...
CGTCGAATTCTGGTTCTTCGACGTCTGCGGTGTCATCAACAATTTCAAACAAATCGTTGAATGTACTCAGTGAGTTAAATGCTTTTTTGCCTTTGAATCCACGAGTACCTACGATTTCCATCCAGTACCAATGATAGTGATCAATAATAGCAATAGCATCTTCTTTAGTTGGTGCGGCAAAGATTGCTTCTACAGCATCTTCAAACTTAACAAAGTCTCCAGTACTGCGTTGCATCATTGCAGGGCGTGTACCTGCATCAAAGCGTCGATTGGCTTCTTGTACTGCGGTAATATGTTGATATACGTTATGGCCCATTAAGAGTGCATAACTGAAACTATCCCACGATGTCTTTCCCCATTTGCCGTTTTTATTAACGTCGGGCAATACATCATATAGTTCAGGATCTCGGAAGTTTTCTTCTGTAAGTACAACACCAGCTTTAGGAACGCCGGGCTTGTAAATGCAAATATCTTTCATTGTCAGCATATCGCTAACAGGGCTTTCTTGCCAGTTAGCGTAAATGCCATCTTGCACTACACCAGTTGACCACTTGCGTGTGTCTGTAGCATACTTTTTATCATCTGCACTAGGTGCCATACGATAAGACCATTTGCTTTGATCTTCGAATACGTTTTCAAAGTATACTTGTCCGTTAGCAGTAGCAAGGAACGGGCTGGCACAATCAAAAGAAATAGTAAAGTTTGGATTAACATACTTTCTAACTGCCCTTTGAATCACGGTGAGTAGCACAGCCCATTCCAACTTGCTTGTACCCAAGAAGTGCATCCAGTCATGCTTGCCCTCTTGTAGTAAATTATCATAACGTAAGGCTACTAGTCTACGTAGAATTAAATCTACGTCACACATGTTCTGACCACCCATAGCCCAACCATCGAAGTGCGTGTCGGGATATTTTACAGGATCACAATAGTCTTTCATGATCTGATACCAGTTTTCGGCATTCTTGTGATTGTCACCTTGCAGAACGTTTAAGATACGTGTGCCGCCATTCCGAACACCTTTACGGTGCCGCATGAAATATTCGTTATTGTATTTGGTAGCTTCTACTGCTTCGTCTAGTGTAGTAATTTGACACTTGGCACTGGCATTCTTGTCGTGAATAACCCAAGTAGGAATATCCAATGTCATGCAGTAGTTACTGATGTTGTCTAGCCAATTAAGTACTGCTTTACGTTTAGCTTCGGCTTTGGAACAACCTGAGTTGGCCTTCCAATCGCCTTCCCATAGTCCTTTGGCAATCTGGAATCCTCCAGAGTCACCTAAGACTAGTGTGTTGGGATCACGATTACGAACCATGTCCTCTGACCAATCTTGTTTAGACAAGTCTAAGTTAGCATGTCCACCCGAGTATAGTGACCATCGATATGGGAATAAGCCTTTCTGATCGTTAAGCCAGTTAAGCTGTTCCATATCTGTTAATCCCTGCGGAAAACGTGCAGGATCTACATATTCTTCGTTACGTTGTTTGCCTATAAAGGTAGCATAAAAGCCACTGATCGCTGGCAAGAATACTGCGTAATCATTTTGTTTCGCTGTTAAGTTATCTTGAGCCATAAAATTTCACTGAGTTAATTAATTCGTAATCTTGCTTAAAGTAGTCTTGAACTTGTTTGAGGTATTTAGGATTTTCAATTTCTCTACTAAAAATTTTCTTAAAGTTGCGACGTTCAGGACTGTTTTCACTTACATGTTGATAATCGTATTTGTAATATCTATTAGGGCCAAAGTATTCAGCAATTAGATTACTAAAATTTTGACGGTAGTTATCGTCACACCATAAAAAGATACAGCGATCTGTGTCAATGCCTTGTAAGAATTTTACTTGTTGTTCTGTATGATCGTCAAATACTATTCTATCAAATATTAGCTCTACTGTTTCCATATCTTGTAAATCAAATGTAGGATGATATAGTGTAAGGCATTCGGCTATACCACTTAGCCAACGTTCTACAGGATCACGCAATACTACAATAGCAGTTTTATCAAGCTGGTCGGTATGATAGTTGTAAAACTCCCAACCCCAATCTTGTAAATTAGGTTTAGTCCAACTACTGGCGTTCTTTGGGATATTAATGTACATAAGGTCACTGTTGGGGTGACTCATACATTCCCCAAACCTGTGACCTTTATGTGTCCAAGTATCGATAAACCCAGAGTCTACTATCACTTGCTTTGTGCTGGTAACAAATAACGATATGTTGCTAAGCCGCTGTCTACTGTAATTTCAGCAACACCTTCATCTGATACTTTGAATGTCTTGTCGCCTGGCAAGCTAAGGATACTGTTAACTACTGCCACTGGCCAGTACAGTTGTTTAGCTAATGAACCACTAACACCTGCGGCAAATGTAAAGTGGCCTGCGTGGCTACTGTGATCGCCAAAGTAAAAGTTCAAGTTACCGTTTTCAACTTTGGTACTAAATGCTGTAGCATCTGAGTGTGCAGAGCTTTGGAATTTTAGTTTCTGGATACTTGCGTTAGTTGGAACAATCTCAACACCCCACTTAACTTGACGTTTCATTGAAACATTCTTAAGTTGGTCGTTAATAATAGCCGCACCCATAAAGCGATAGTTGTTCTTAAAGTCGCCATCTTTGTTTTCAAACGTGATACCACTTGGCTCACCATTTTGTTTAGTTACTGTAATCTTGGCATCTTCTTTGTAAGGTGGAAGATTAAGAATAGTATTCAAGCGATCCAAGTTTGGCATACCAAATGTGCCAACAAAGTCTGCTACTGGTGCTTTGAATTCTGCATTTAAGATAACAGTTTTAGTCTGTTGGTCAAAAGCATTGATGCTGGTTTCTGTGTCTGTGCCGGTAATTTTAATTAGGTTAATAACGCCCAAGCCATAAGTGTGTTGTACGATGTCTAGTAAGTGATCACGCATTTAGTTTCTCCATTAATGTGTTAATTGTATAGATGTATTTAGAATTTGTCAATAATCATATCTTTTTAATTCGCCCATTACCTGGTGTGCTTTGACAGTATCAAGCTGACCAGGTTTACGAACTTCTAACCAGCTGATAGCCATTTCACGGGCTTGGTCACTGATTACTTCAAAACCTAAACTTTCGCATAAAGGTATAAGCATTGATTTTGGCATATAACTCATAAAAAAGTTTTCGGCATATCCAGCGCCGGCAGGGCGATCGCCGTCGTTGTAACTGAATAAGAATACGCCGCCTGGGCGTAGTAATTCTTTTGCTTGTTTTAGGTATTCTTTGACTGTGTCCATACTGCGATAGTTTAGGAAGTTCCAGCAGAATATAAAACTAAATTGATTTTTGGGTAGTGCGCTTAGATCGTGATCTGGTGTTAGGTAAACACGAATACGACGTTGGTATTCTTCAGTAAAGTCTTTGATAGCACTATCGGTAAACTCTCTGTAATGATCTACAATATAAAGTGGATCAGCACTGACCATATGTTGAGTCCACTCTCCGTCACGGCATCCAATTTCAAGTGCAGGATATTGCCAGCTTGTATAAAGTCTAATACGTGTTAATATCTCTGTGTGTATTTCTTCGCTGAGTGGTAGTACACGTATAGTACGAACCTTTTCAACTGGGTCATATACAAGTTCTAATTTGTAATTGTCGCCAAAGAACTTTTGGCCCTCGTGACTAATAACTCTATCAATGTGTGTTATTAAGGCATTGTACATATCGCGGTTGTAGTCGATGTTATCTTTAATCTTATTAAGATCACGTGCAAGAGTATCGACGCTATATGTAAACTCGCTATCAACAGTGGTACTACGAATAGCGTACAAGTTATTCTGTAGGAAGGCCGTACTATCTCTTATAGCGTCTGTGCTATATGCGGCCTTTAATCTATCGCGAAGTTCTACTAGTTCACTAAATTTCATTCGAATGAGAATAATTCATCAAAGGTTGTTTTAATATCAGTTGACTCAGCAATCTTCCATTCTAGTACGCCTAGCAAGTTTTCTACCTTTTGATCTACAATAGTTGATTCCATGTTATTGTCGTCAAATGGTAAGTCCTTAAACCATTGTGGAATGTGCGACTCATCTGTTGGGTAACCTACACTAGTAAGTCCTAGCGGGTTGTCTTTAAGTTTACACACAATAGTTTTCATGCCGTCTACAATGCTAGTGGAGTAGTTGTCGCCATGCATACGCTTTAGGTTATTCCAGTTCATAGCCGCACGAACGTGTCCTGGCATATTAGCACGACCTAAACGTGCTTCTTCTGCACTATACTTGGTCAAGTTGTTTACACGTTTAGGTGTTCCTTTTTCCCAAGCCGGACGTTCTGCAAACAGTACCTTAAAGTCTTTGACCTTGGCAATAACGTGTTCACGTTCTTTACCAGTTAAAACATCTAATAGGATATCGCTTAGGAAGTCTTGTACTACCTTGGGGGTATCACTACGCTTCAAGTCTAGGCCCATAGCTTTTACTTTGCCTGGTTTACCATGTGTATCTAAACGAATACCTTCCATATCAAAGATTAATACAGCATAGCGTTTCTTCTTAATGAATAGGCCTTTAGCGGCAACCATTTCACGACCGCCTTTGATAATTGATCCCATGTCACGTGGACAATGACAAGCACGTTCCATAAATCCCGGGAACGATGCATTTACACTATCAGCAATAGTATCATATAACTGTACACAGATTTCTCTGTTCCATTCCATACGACCTGCGGCTACTTCCTCTTTGATTTGCGGCCAGGCTGAGAAATAGACCGAGTCCGTGTCCCCGTAGATGATGGACGAACCGACGTGATCGTAATCGCCCGTAATTGCTTCATTGACGTGAGCGTCCATGTGCTTCGCAATGATCCTGCCCGTAAGTGTCGTACTTTGGCCAATGCGCTGGTCAAAGAAGCGGCAACCTGGGTTAAGGATCGCGCCGTATAGCGAGTTGAGGTTAATCTTTTTAACGAGCTGTCTTTTGTCCCAGAACGCTGTGTCTTCCGGAGATGTTGCGGCTTTCTTTTTAGCTTGCATTTCTTTACGTTCTGCATACCACCTTTCTAACAATCCAGGGACAATTCCTTTAATGTCAAATCTAAATATTGTACCGTTAGCACTAAATGTCCATGGTTGATTACTATCAAATATTAATCGCCATACATCCTTGGCACTCATTACATCGCTTGATCCATCTTGCCAATCAATTGTAATTTCTGTACCTGGATCCATGTTCATTACTGATTGGTATTCCAATGTACCAAACATATTTTCCCACGCATCAGCAAAACTTGACCCTGCGGCCATTTTTTCCTTGATATAATGGTCTGTCATCGTTGGCCGGAGTTGCCCAACAATCGTTTCTGGTCCCATGTTAAGGGCCCTAATAGCACTGGGGTAGAGCGAGTTGATGTCGATTGCACCGATGTATTCGTGAACCCCTCTTTTGGGGTAAGCAACATAGGCACCTGCGGCTTGCGTTTCTCCTTGGTCATCTCTTGATCTCCTGTTAGGTACAACCATTCCTCTGGAATGTGCTTCGTTAATAATAGCTTGCTCGGTAACTGCTACAGCACCCATGGTGGTCTGTAACAACACAGTATTATCATGTGCTAGTTCGTTAGCTAGGTCCAAGAAGCGCAACTTCTTATCTAGTCTAGCCAACAACATTGTATCCTGTCTATTATAGTCAATAAACGTAGGGAAATCTTTATTATAAAGTTGATCAAGTGTACCTTCGTACTGTAACTTGCGTTCATCTAATTCATATTCAGCAATAGCATCCAAGCTATAGCTGTGACGTTCTTCGTATGTGTACTTACGGTACAGTTGCATATAGTCCATATGCACACGACCAATTAAGTCAAATGTCAAGTTTTCTGCACCAAAGCGTTCAAAGGTACGTTGCTTTGGGAATTGACCCCACAGGCATAGGCGTCGTGTATCATCTTTAGATAACACACGATTAATACGCATAGTGGTATAAGGAATATCAAAACCTTCTGAGTTCCAACCTGACAATATATCTGCATCATCTATCAAGTCAAGGAATGTGTTAAGCATATCCTCCTCACGTTCAAACAAGAAGCAGTTGTCAAATTGACTGCATACTTCTTCTGCTGACTGCCAACTATAACTCTTAGGCGGGACAACCATGGTTACAAGTTTATCCATCCAGTCTAGGTAAACTGAAATACTTGTAATAGCGTTAAATGGATCTTCGGGTTTTGAATAGCCACGTTCGGGGTCGAAGTCGACCTCAATATCGAAAAAGGCTGTTTGTAGTTTAGGTGATGTAGCACCTAGATAGTTTTCTTCTAGGCAACGGAATATGGGATTGATGTCCGATTCCCATAAGCGTTTGTTACTGTTTACTCTTAGTTCTTTGTGGAATTCTTTACCATTGCGACTGGTAAAGCGTGACACAGGCGTGTCATAGATAGTGCGAAACTTTCCACGAGGATCGTCATAGTAGAATACATAGTTAGCCGGATAGTCTTTGAATACACGTTCTCCGTTAACACGTTCTACTACATGAATGCGATCTTTGTCGCGGTCAAACAATGCGTCAATATATGACATTTACTCTCCAATATGTGTAACTTTGAGCTTACACTTACTCTACATGCCGATTAGGTCGGCGACTCCAACTATTATACTAGTTTAATAACATTCGCACAAGAGCAATAGTATCAATACTACTCAATAGCAAATAATTAGCCATCATGCCAAACGACTTGCGAGTCCATGCCGCCCAACAATATATAACACAGCCTGTAATCCATACAGGGTACATCATTACCAACGGTGGGTTTGGTACAGTAACCATCATAGCAATGCTACAACCAATACTTAACGCCCACGCTAGTAATTCAAGGCAAAATCTTAATGGCCATTCTTTATAGTCGGCTTTGGCAAAATGCCAAGTACTACCAAACCAACCAAAGAAAGTATCAATCAAAGTGTTTTACCTACTGTTTCTAGAATTGTATTCAATTCTTCATGATCGGCATTAGTGTCTGTTAGTTTAGACTTTTGTGCGATCTTAATTGCTTTTTTCAGAATAGCTGGTTTGATTTCCATTTCTTCTGCGATAGCTTTAACTGTGTCGCTTAGGCCTGCGTTAAGATCCTCGATCTCTTGCAATACTGCTACACCTTCGTTAATGATTTGTGTGAGTTTGGCTTTTTGTTCGCCACTAAACATACGTGATGACATTGATATCTCCTTGGTAATTGAATTATTATACAGTATTTAATACAAAAAGCAAGAGGAGTTTAGAATTAATGCTCACTTTAGAATACCATTCCGGGGCACGACTCCCATAATACTCTGCCCAGCAGCCGGGCATACACTAGTAACGCATAACGTCCTAAGGTAGTGTATTCTGATATAAATATTTAGTTCTTATATACTTATGATCAGCGTTATCATCCCCACGTACCATTCTCCCGATCTGTTGCAACGAGCAATCAAATCTTTATTGGACCAAACCAATTCCAATTGGCAGGCCATAGTATGTCCAGACGATGGCAACGATTACACATGGTTATCCAAACAGGATTCAAGAATTACTGTAGTCGAATCTGATCAAATTAAATCTGGTCCAGCACTGGCAAGGAATCGCGGCTTACCTTATGTACAAGGTACTGCTGTGGCTTATCTTGATGATGACGACAAACTATCCAATCGATATATTGAATTGTCACTCAAAGAATTAGAATCTCAACAGGCTGTGATATTTCCTACAGTCTATGTAGATACCAACGGAACTATTATCCGCACTATAGGTACAGGGTTAACTCAATTGGATATTGTAAAGTTTTCTCAATACTTAGGCTCACTGCATGTCGTAGTAAAAACAGAATACATGTTACCGTGGCATGATTGCTTTGCTGAAGATGTTGTGCATACTTGTGAAGTTGTTGACCGTATAGGAGGCAAAATTGGTGTTGTTGATCAAGCACAATACATAGCCACTGTGGATCCTGTTAGTGTATGCTCAACAAGTAAAGATATTGATGCGGCGTACAAACAATTAATTGACAATAAGTTTAATGTTATGTCAGCAGAAGCTGAACAAGATACAATACAACTGTTTGAATATAGGAAAAAGATTAATTTGTTGTATGAGTCACGCTCTACTGATGTAGATTATCATACGTTTGTGAATTCTTACTTCTTATGACCGGACTTCATGTTAGCACACCAGTGATACATTTTAGCACGTTCTCCTGATGCGTTCTTGGCTTTCTTACGTAAGTCTGTTACTGATCCTTTGCAACTAGCACCAGCACGTTTTACACGACCCGGGCGGCTTTTGCCTTTGACTCGACCGTCATGGAAGTTTTCTTCTAAATTTTTATTATCTAAAAATATGTCAGCAAACTCTTTACACAGTTGATTCATTTTTGGATTCTCGCAAATGCTGTATTCAGAGTTTTGTGTTGGATCTTGATATCCGCAATAAACATCATCAATGCCTAGACTTTTGATTAAGTCTTCGCAACTGCTACCATAACGACTTTTCATTGATTCACTACAAGGGCTTAGTGTAGTTACTATGCTACATCCTTTTGGTAATAGACCATATTTGTTTGTATATTGTTCAATAGCGGCACGTTCGGCATGACACCATTTATCATTGATTTTGCGACTTGTACTTGCTACTACACGATTGTCTGGATCAATTACTGCCGCGGCAACAGGGCCATATTGATCGGGATCGATTTCTTGTCCTTTGATTACTAAGTCGCAGAGAATAGTCAACAGAGTATCAAACTCGTTGTCAACACCGTGTTCGTTAGACTGGGGAGAAAGGATTTCTTGGGCTATCATATCCGTCGTCTTCGGGGTATACCGGGTATTCGTTCATTCTGGATTCTCTTGACTGTAGTTACGCATAATAACACCAGCTTGAGCATTGGCTTCATTCTCTTCTGGGCTACCAGTGATACCGCTTTCGTCATCTAATACATCTTGTAAGTGTTGCTTATAGTGTACTAGTTCATGCGCTAGTGTGCGTAATACATCTTTAGGGTGACGACCTTTTGATACTAGATAGATGCATTCGTCCGCTTGGTTAAATGCTCCAAATGTAGTGCCATCGGCACCGGGAACTCGATCAACTACTTTAATAACGGGTAGCTGATTGATTTGTAATTCTTCTTGAGCAAATGGCAAGAAAGGTTTAATAAAATCATTTGCGTGTGATTCGTGCATAATTTCAAATATTTTTGATTCTGCAATCATCAACATATCTTGTAGTTGCTCTACTGACTCACAATGCCATTTACGTAGAGCTTTATTAATACGGCTATTTGGATCTCGTTTAGTTTTAGCACCAGTACGTGATTTCTTCATACCCTTCATGCGAGCACAGAAACTCTTACGACGTTTGCTGGCTTTACTGCCCTTCTTTAACTTACTAGGCTTAGTAGTTACAGCAGTTTGTAGTTTAGATCCAGGATGTTCGCGGCGATAACTCTTAACACCCTTTTTATTTAAGCCGCCGTTTTTATTCTTGCCAGATTTTTTCTGCCAAGCGGCTGTTTCTGTAATGATCTCTGTTACTTTCATTTTAGTGTCGCTCTCAACATCCAAGCATGTTTACGGAACGCATCCATACGTTCTGCTAAGAAATTGCTAAAACCATGTTCGCCTTCTTGCTCGGCAATGTCGTAAACCTTCTTAAGAATTAGTACCATGTTGTCAGCATCTTCTAATAACTCAGCGGCCATTTGCTCTGCTGGCATTAATTGTGTTTCGTCATTGATTTGTGATAACATACTAAAGCGGCTATTACTACCAGGAGCATAGCTACCTAGTGTACGAATCTTTTCTGCAAAGTCATCTACTGTACCGTAGACTTCTGTATAGATACGTTCAAATAAGGCGTGCATTTCTTGGAAGTTAATGCCTTCTACGTTCCAATGAAAGAAAGCGGCCTTTAGATAAAATGTAAATTGACTTGCAAATGCTATTTTAGCGGCTTTGACTAGATTGTTCATATTAATACTCGTTGTTCTGTAATTTTTGGAATACTTGACGCACCCAGCCACTTACATCGCTAGTGCCAATTTCTTCTACATCACTATTCCAGTCAGCAACATCACGTACGGCAGCCATAACACGCTCTGGACCATAGTTGCCTAATAGGCTCTGGTGTGCGCCAATTATACGGCGAATGATAGCACCGTATACTGCTTCGCTAGAGTCTGTGTGTTCTACACTTTCTTTAGCCCACTGATCATGTTCACTAGACCATTGACCTTGTCCATCGCTCCATGAATCTTCTTTAGTAGGACGCTCACCAGTGATAAACATAGTCCATTGTTTGCCAGACTGTTCAGTTTTACGAGCACACATTTTTTT
>Ga0208253_1000970_pt1 | contig 10310 bp, 21 predicted proteins | sample CryBogCBE10Oct08_FD_184573 | JGI IMG/M metagenome (GOLD analysis project Ga0208253, IMG submission 184573) | Freshwater microbial communities from Crystal Bog, Wisconsin, USA - CBE10Oct08 (SPAdes) | ecosystem: Environmental > Aquatic > Freshwater > Lake | place: Crystal Bog, Wisconsin, USA...
CCCTTCGACCTACGGGTGAAACCTTCTGGTCATAGTCGGCTCGAATAGCATTAAGCATCTTCACGCCGATTTCAACTGTCGGAGCGCACCACGCACGTCCTCGGGAATTATCTGGTTCTCGCGGGTCCACAATCACCAAGGCCGCTGGGTGGATAGGCATCTTCTTCAACCCTAACGTCCGGGCATATGTGTCTGCCAACTTATACCCGGAAACCCTGACCAACTGCGCACAGATCCCGTCTGGACTTATGGTGCCCTCATCTCCACCAATATGCCTGTGTCCTGCGACAAGAATGTGATCTCTAAACCCAGTTATGAGTTCGCGCTTTGGCCCGTGCATGGAGTTCCAGATTGAATGCCCCGGGAAATCATGTCTGGCATGGATGCGTGTCACCACACCGCAGGGCTGCTTTAGGGCCAGCCTGACGCCGTGATCCTCATAGAGCGAGCCTACCTGCTTTGTGAACCATGCCACTGGATCGCCCGACCCCGCCCAAAGATCGTGATTACCAGCGATAATGAAAAGCCAATTGACACTTTTCACCATCCATTCCACCAACGTCCAGCTTTCGCGGGCTGTGACCGATTGATCTGCGTAGAGCCTTGCGAGTCGCCCGACCCAGTTGTTCGCAAGATCCCCGATGTTGCAAGCAAGGATGTGGGGGTGTTGCTGGGCAAGTTCGATGTGGGATTTTAGAAGGTGGAAGGCACAGCCGGGATCGTCGATGTGCGGATCGCCAAATATTAGGAGCCCGTAGGGCCCATCAATGTTGACCTTGATGTCAATGAGTTCCCGGGCCTCGTCTGCGGCGATCACCCTTTGGCTTTCCGTTAGCCTGTCTTGAATTAATTCTTCGATCTGTCTGGATCTGTGTGGGAGCGACGGGGCGCTAAATCGCCTTAAACTGTCCCGTTCTTTCATTTTATTCGTAAGAAAATGCACCCGTCTATGTGCTGTGACTTTATGTATTCCTAGAACATCTGCGATTTTGTAAAAGTCATAGGTCCCGTCAGCCTTTTTATACTTCCTCATCGCTTCTAGTGTTTTTTGTTGCTCCGCTTCTGAAATTGCTTTTTGTGCCACAATAACCTCCAACCCTTCCGGGCGGTTTGAGCGTCACTTCTTTTTCTTCACCTTTTCCGGGAGCTTTTTAGTGCGGCCCTTGTCTGCGGCCTCAAATTCTTTCCCAACAGACTGCGGGATTTTCAATCTCTTAGCGGCTTTCGGGTCATGCGCGACCATTGCCATTAAATTGTGTTCGGCTTTGCTTTTTGACGGCATTGTGACAGTCCTTTCTCACAAGGTCCTGTATTTACACACAAAACTCCTGTCAAGTCAATTTATTACATATCAAATTCAAAAATTAAACCCCTTGCACTGTCAAAAGTATGGACGGAATTGCCGGTCGCGTAGGATTTGTCTGTGCAGACTCCGTATAAATCTCCATTCCAGCATCCGCACTAAACCACATCAACTCCACATAACTTCCTGCCGCCATTTGTTGCAGAAAATTCCAAGACGCGACTGTTTTTGACGCATTTGCTGAGCCACTTAACGTCATGCGGGTATTGCTATTCGGCACGTCCACTCCATTATAGCGCAGCCAAATATCAACCGTATCCGTGCCGCTATCTGTTTTATCAAATTGCGCGGAAAATTGAATATTATACGTCCCCGCAAACACAGTTGTAATTTTCGATCCCGCCACAATCGACACGCCGGAACTTTGCGCAGTTGAATTAAACGTCATTTTCTGCGGCTGCGTGTTGTCCGTGTTTGTTTGTAAAGTCGTGTCATAAAACGAGCCATGGTAACTGGACGTATTCATAATCTGCCAAGCATTGGCAGCTATCGCAATGTAGACCAGATAAGTGTATGAAGGGTGGACAAAGCCCGTGCTGTTGTCTACGCCGTTGATTGTAGAGTTCTCTTTGGCAAAAACAGTCATGTCATTGCCGGAGGTGTTTTCAAGAATTACAATCCTGCCCGGAATAGCACTCGGCAGTATCACGCCCGCCCCTGTTACCGGCACACTCGTTACAATGTTAATCGTCTCAGTCAACTGCGTCGAAGTTACATTCGTGCCGCCAGTCTTCGCAGCAACATTATTCGCGAGTGACCATGTTGGAGACGCCAACGCCTCATCTAAATTTTGTCCATCAAAAAGTTTTTTACCAAAACTAAAGGGTTGCTGGTAAGCCATGATGCCTCTCAAACAATCTTACAAGGAATTTTCATGTCTTCATCATGTTCGTAGACAGCGCAAAGCCTATGATACCCATCAGCAATAATCAATGCGTTTGAGCTACGGACCAACAGCAGGGGCGAAAGTTTTTTGTCATGTCTGATCTTGTCAAGGGTATGTTCGACTTGATCGTTGGAAATGCCCAGCGGAGAAAGGCCCGAAGCTCTCAAAATGTCCTTTGCCTTAAAGTGCGAAAGCGGGGCTTCCCGCAAGCGTTCGATCATAACCTTTGCGGCTGCAGGGGTGATCAGCAGGGACAAATATTCCGCCCCCGCCGGATAGTTGTGGTCTTCCGGCTCATCAAACCAGTAAATCGCTCTTGTCATTTCTTCTTGCCTTTTGCCGTCCCTTTTGCCGCTCGCATGTTATCGACAAGGTTCGGGTAAGGGCGTCCGGCAGCTTTCGCCGCCGCCTTCGCAGACGCCTTTTTGGCGGGTGACAGGGGTTTGGATTTGCCGAGGTCTTTCGGCCTTGGCTTTTCCCAGACGGGCTTAGATTTTGATGACATCACTCACATTCCTCTGCAAGAAATCGTTCCAGATACGTAGTAGCTTCAGATTTTCCTTCAGCTTCTAATAAATAGACTTTGGCAAATTCCAGCACTAATGGATCATCTCTAAAATGGCCGAGCCCTCGATTACAATGATTACACAGAATTCCTCTAATTTTGCCCGAATGGTGATCGTGATCTACCATTTTTTCGGAATTTGATTGAAAGACATATCCGCAAATCACGCAATCTGCAGTAGTTTCAATCAAATGTGCAAGTTGGTCATCATCCATTACCGCCCGAAAACGCCCACGACGATTTGCACTGCGATAACTTCCTCGGCAAGCACGACACCAACTGTCAAAGCCATCTTTTGTTCGATTATGCGGCGGAAAATCTTCAAGCGTCAACGCTTTCAGTTCTCCACAACGGGTGCAGACTTTCATTTACATTTCCATACCTTTAGGCTTTTATTAAGTCTCGACTCAGGATCTTTTGCTGCTTCCGGAAACTTTTTAGCCATCCCGCCCATTCTACTGCAAAAGGACTTTTTCCGTCCTGCGTCTTTTTCATTTTTAGGATTTGGGGCGGGTGGTTTTAAGTTGTGCCCTTCGGCCTTTGCGCTTGCGCGACCTTTCGCATTTAAGCCCCCTTTCGGGTTCTTACCTTCAGCTCTCTGCCATGCCGGGGTCTTCGCCATCACTCTTTCCTTTCGCCGGGGGCGCTTGCGCCTTTCAAAAGCATCTCAATTCGTCTTTTCTGCCGTGAGGCAATTTCTTCTTCCCGTTCCGCGATGTGTCTGTCTGTGGCGTCATAGCGGGCCTCTTGGATCTCCACAGGCGATGGGTAATGGGTGGGGACAAAAGGCCCTTCGGGCTCCCCGTCGAGGCCTACGGCCCCCTGCAAAGTCTGCCCTTTGTCCTCTCCTCTAACGCCTTCGGCGGGGAACACATTAACACTTTGCGCTTCGATTGTCTGTGGAGTTTCGCCAGAAGGGGACACAAAGTTGATCTGGAGTGCAAGGCCCGCGCCGCCGGGGCCCGCGACTTGGAGGGCTTGTTGCGGGGTCGGCCCGCCTTTCGCCGTGGCAATGCTGCGATCTGCCATTGTAGTGAACAGATCCATGAGTTCGCGTTTGGTAAACTTTTCGGGGTCAGCCTCAAAACGCTCTGTGAGTTCCTCAAGGACAGAAGTGCCCAGCGCTGCCATTCGCTGATGAACATCGATATAAACCTCGTTCAATTCCTCTGCGTAGTAAGAGACAAGTTCTTGGAAAGCTGGGTCGTTTTTGAGGTCAGAGATCCGGGGCGCAGTCAGGCCCGTCAGATTGGAGCATTCGATCAGCGATTTCCCCGACGCGACCGCTTTTGCGAGGAGATGGTGATTGTAGCGGAGCGTTTTAAGTTTCGGGGTCGATCCGTCCTTCCTTGCCTCCCAGAGCGCCGCGATGTCTGTTTCCGCAAGGTGTCTGGTGACGTTGTAGAGAAGTGGGGCGGGGCGTCGGCCTCTGCCGGGGGGAACGATGACTTGCACGAAAGGCTCCAGAGTTGCGTTAGCACCATCTGGGATTGAGTATAACATGGGCCTGTTATTATGCAAAGCGCCCGTCAGGGCGGGCTCTAGGTGTTATGCAAGGAGTGTATTAGGTCCATCACCTTTTTGACCACTCCTATCATTTTGGGTGGGGCTAAGCATTACAACAATCCCTTACAAGGCCAGTCCCCGGGGGGTAAATGCTGGGCGCGAAGCGCGCAAATCTGGCAGCGCTGCAAGGTGAAAGGCGCTGGGTTGTTAGCCCAGCGAGAGGCGCGTCAGCCTTCCCAAAGCGCCCAGATGAAAGGCCCGATAGAGCAGGCTGTTATGAAGAGCAGGTCTATTGTTGTCATGTCTGGCTCCGTTTTTGTTGACATGACTCTTATGCCATGCCGTGGCGGGCGTGTCAATAGGGGTTGGTGACAAATGTGGGTTTTATTTTCCCCTCATGATCATGGGTGTTCCAATAACCTCAGCCTTGCCAAATCCTGCATTATGTGCCTAACCTACAACCCATCTTCTATTCAATATATGATGGGCCTAATAGAGGTCTAGTTAGTCTATTTTTTTTATAGACTAATACAACCAGAGGCCCCAAGGTTAAGCCCATCATGGCCATTTCAACAAGGCTGGGGTGATTGAATAACCCATAAACATAACCCCAAAATAAATGTGACTTTTATTGCCCTACCATATTGACACGCCTTTCCCATATCTATAAATTAAACCCATCAGAAACGACCGAGTCGTTTTTGTTAGGCCCACAAAGGCCTCGCTGTTTGACAATCTAATCAACAATCTAGGAGTCGGAAAATGACTAATCTATCAACGCGCCTACAATTCCAATCTTTCGCCGTTAATGCCGATGAATTGCCTCAACAATCCATCGACGCGCTATTGCAATTAGGGTTTTCTACCAAAATCAAAAACGCAATAGCGGGCGTTCGGGCGGGAATTCTTGGAACGGGTGCAACGCCTTGGTCGCAAGATGATATACACGACGCGGCAGTTGACGCGGGCCTTTCGACATGGGGCGCAAACGATGACACAGCGCAAGCCATTTGCGACCATTATCAGCGCCAAATGGTCGAGTCGATCCTTACAGGCATTGCGCCGCAACGCGCAAGCGCCGCCCGCATCAGTCCCGACGAAAAATTGCGCCGCACTATCGCAATTGAAATGCTTGAAGACTGGGCAAAAGCCCAAAATCGCGCCCTGCCAAAGCGCAGCAAGCCCGACGAGAAAAAGGCTTTCGACGAATATCTGGCCAAAGCACTCGCCAAGCCAAAATTCGCCGCAAGCGTCGAGAAAGAATTCACGCGCCGCAAATCACTCAAGGCGCTTGACCTTGATGATCTTATAGACTGACAACAATAGGCCGGAAACAACAATCCGGCCTTTTCTTTCCCCACAAATGGAGTCACCAAATGAACAATTCACAAAAACTGCAAGCCTTCATTCTACATTCTCCATCCAAGCCAGTTCAATTTTGGGAAGTAGTAAGGCTGGCGCAAGAACTCGACAAGGAGGTTGTGATTATAGAAGATTTTTGCCCAGATATGTTGGAGTTCAATTTTACTGATCTTTCAACAACCAGCGTAAAATATCGCGAGCTACCCTGACAATCCAACGCCCCCGCCAGAAATGGTTGGGGGCGTTTCCTACTGGCGGCGGCAAGCCCCACAACCTTACAGGAGCCCACAAATGGCAATAACTCAAGAGCGTATGATAGCCCTCATAACTGCCGCTCGGCAGTGCAAAGATTGCGCCCTAACCTACCAGCGGTTCATAACAACCGAAATCAAAAATCTCCCCGCAAACCCAGAACTCGCTGACGTAATGGTGACGCTCCGCGCAATCCAGACGCTCGCCCTCACAAACTCTATCCCAATGGAGGCTGCGGAAATCCTTGCGAGAGAGGAGGAGCATTTCAGATTAATGGCGACAAAAAACAAACGGTCTGCCGAATACGCAAGGCGCAAGCGCGGCAGCGGCACAAACGATGTCCCCGAACTATCTGGCCTCAAATCACCCACAGCGCCAAAAACACTCGACAGGTTCAAATATGCTTCTCTCCAGGAGATCGTTCGCCCCCATCCAGCCCATCCAAACCAACCACCTGCCACCAACTGGAGCCCAGACGACGATCTAATCCAGCACAAAATCAAAATCAACGAAACCCATCGAGCGGCCAACATGGCCGAGCCATACCCAGACGTCTACGACTCCAGCATACCTCTCCGCGACGACGACTGCCGCGCTCTAGGCATACCAGTTCTATCTGACGACGAACTATTCTAGCGTGTAATTTAATGGGCCCAGCGTAAGGTTAAGCCCCTTGACGTTAGGCCCATTATATGCCATAAAAAGATAGCGCATAAAAAGCGCACAGCGACCCTTCAGCAGTTGGACTATCGCAGATGGCAACAAACAACTCCTACAACAAACACTTCAGCAGAATGAACAAAAGCAAAGCTCAAATCTTTGCTTACTACGAGGCGCAACCTGCCCATGTTCGCGCATGGTTTCAGCAGTTCCCTGCAAACGTCTGGCCCGACGGCTTTTCCAGCGTCGAGCGCCTCATCCCCGACAGCGAAGCTCGCCACCTTGCGGGACTCGAAGCAGTCTGGGGCCCTGACCATCCAGCAGTTCAAGACGCAAGACACAAAATCCATGTCAAGCGCGGCAAAGTTCAGCGCGTGGCAGACCTCAACGATCTCGACGACTTCGACTTTTAACCCCGAAAGGAGCCCAACATGTCACGACCAATTCACCAAATAGCTCGCGAAATCCGCGCCGACTGGCTCAAGCCATACTTCGGCGCAGTTCCCTACCTCATCGCCATGGACTGCCTAACCTCCATCACCGACAACTACGGCTGCGACTCAGCTCGCAGCGTCCTCGCATACTTCCTCTCCAACGCCACAACATGGCGGGGCGAGACTGCGCGCAAAATCAAACTCGAACTCAAAACCATGCTGAAAGGAAACTAAAATGCTCTGGTTCAAACACAAATCTCAAATCGCAGCGCTTCAAGCGCGCATCGAAAATCTGCAGTTCCAACTCGACGCGCTCGAGAACTTTGTTCACTCCGACACATTCCACGAAATTGTGGAGTCAAAGTTCGACGAGTCCAAGTTCGAGGATCTCGCACAAGAGGCAGTCGAGCGCGCCGTCGAAAACGCAGATCTCCACATCACAGTGAGGTTCTAACATGGACTCCTTCATCTCCCATTCTCCATCTGGCATCCTGTTCTCCGGCCCCGATGCCATACGCCTCCAGCAAGCCATCACCCTCCGCTCTGCCATCAAAATGTATGTGCGGAGCGGCGGGCAGATCATTCCAACTCGCGGGATGGGCATCACCAAAATGTTGAAGCTCGCCACCTCCATCACTGGCCTGTCCTACAAACGCACCCAAGCAGAGGACGCCATGCGCGACCTCCACATCTGGATTGAAACCATGAAATCAGCCCTGCCAATCTTTGAGGAGTCAGAGGCATGATCGAGATCGAGATCGACCCTAACGCCTTGCAGGAGGTCTGCAGGCTCATGGGCTTCTACATGGAAGACTGTCACCAACTCGACGCAGCTCTCCTCAAAGAAGCCCTGTCTGAGTTCCAATCTGCGCTCGACGATTATGCCGAGCGCCAATACATCCTGCGCACAACATACTAGGAGCCCCAATGCAAACCTTCTTACCCTACGCAGACTTCACCGCATCCGCCAAATGCCTCGACCGCCAACGCCTCGGCAAACAGCGCGTCGAAACCCTGCAGATCCTCAACGCTCTAACAAACCCCCGCTATGGCTGGCAGTCACATCCCGCCGTCAACATGTGGCGCGGCCACACACAGCTCCTTGCAGTCTACGGCGTCGAAATGTGCCGTGAGTGGCTCCGTCGCGGCTACGATGACAACACCGGAAGCCGCATAGCGGCTTTCTTTGACTCCTCCGACTCCAACCCGACAAAACCCTATTGGCTCGGCCTTGAGGCAGTCCACGCCTCACACCGCTCCAACCTTCTCCGCAAAGACCGCACCCACTACGCTCAATTCAATTGGACAGAGCGTGATGACCTTCCCTACTTTTGGCCTCTCCCACAAGGCAACGCTTAACCCTTCCAACTGTCACCTTCACACTACATAGGAGCCTTCCATGTCCACTACACACGCCAATATCTCCCTCATGGGCTTTGACTTCGAACTCGAAATTGAAATCCAAGTTCGCTCTTTCGGCACCGCCCCGTCCGGCCAGTTCAACGGGCCACCTGAGAACTATGACCCAGGCTCCGAGCCTGACTTCGACATTCTAACCCTTGTCCTCCGCCTTGATGGCCTTGGCCCAGCCTTCGAGGCAACCGGCGAGCTTTTCGACACCCTCTCAGCTCTCCGTTCCGTAGACGACGCGATCCTCGACCACATCGTTGAACTCGAAGAAAACTACTCAGACGAGTGGGACGACATCGCCTACTCCCGCGAGGACTACCGTGAACGCGACGAGATGCGCCAGCGCGCACATGACGCTTGCTGGGAGGACTAATCCATGCTCGCCATTGCAATCGTATCCCTGCTCTCCTTCACCATAGGCTTTATACTTATCTGCACAGCCTTCTACCTTCTACTCTACGGCTTCCTCATCTTTTCCTACATCTTCCTTTGGAGCGCCCAAACCCGAACGGAGATCTGCCCACACGGATTGCTTTCAGCAATCCTGCTCGACAAATGAAATGCCCCAGCGCACCACTTTGTAGTTGACTTAGGCCCACCTATATGCTAATATACCATATAAATCAGGAGCTTATCCCATGCCACGTATTCCAGATCACGCTTCCACAATCTACACCTCCGGCGACAAAATCCATCTCCACCTTCCAGCGCCCAAAGGCTACACCTCGGAACTTACGTTCCCCCTGTCAGTCGAGGGCGCTGGGGCCCTTTTACGCCTTTTACGTCAGCGCGAGGTTTACTCCTACACCCATCCAGTCGCTATCGCGCAGCCGTCCATGCCGATCCAATACGTCGTGGACGCTTGGCAGAAATCCACTCCCGACGCCGCCACCAAACTCGAGCGCGCAAAGCAACGCGCTGATGCCGAGCGGTTCAAACACAAAAGCAAGGAGGATCAGTTAGCCGAACTCGACGCACTCTTAGACCTCACCTTCTGACCCATCATCTACTCAGTATCTAATGTGTCTAACCCGCGCACAGCGCACCTTACAAAACGGAGCCTAACATGTCATTCGCACAAATCATCGCTAGACTTGAGTCCATGAACGCAGAGATCTCGCTCTTTCGCACAAACTATTCATACGCTGGGGACGACCGATGGACGGCCTCTATCGAGATCAAACATGAGGCCAAAGACCTGCAACTCAAAGCTCGCGGGACGGGCGGGGACGTTGAGGATGCACTACAGGCCGCATGGGGCAAGGTCGAGGCTATCGTCAACACCCTCACCTTCTCCAAGGGCTTCGAGATCCCTCTCCTGTCCATCGACGCAACCGCAGCCCCAGAACGCGAGATCACGTTTTGATGTCGCCCCTTGTCTCCAAATACCTTGCAGCCGTGGACGCTCTATGCGTCCACCCCACCAACTCCAGCCCTGACGCAAAGCTCGCACTCTATCGCCGCCTCATCGCGCAGTGGACGCGCTCGCTCAACGACGTTCAAAAACGCGGTCGTGCTGGCCGCTTTTCTAAACTCGAAATCGCGGAAATCATCGACGAGATGATGGAGCGTATTCGTGCCCTACGGGCAGACATCAAAGGACAAGACAATGAGCACTCCTGACCACATCCTCAAAGACGTTGGAGTCTTTGCCTACCAAAAAACCGAGTCGTTTTTGAGAGATCAATTCGATCTCCACGATTACAACGCAGACGTTCTCGCGGTCGCATCCATCAACACGATCCAAGCTGGTTTTTTGATGCTTTGCATCGCGTCTTATGCTGCGACAAAGCACAAACACCCCGTGGACATCACGCTCGCCATGGTCACGGAGGTTCTCAAGAAAGGAGGCCCCAACATCGAAAAGGCCCT
>Ga0208253_1000975_pt1 | contig 10282 bp, 8 predicted proteins | sample CryBogCBE10Oct08_FD_184573 | JGI IMG/M metagenome (GOLD analysis project Ga0208253, IMG submission 184573) | Freshwater microbial communities from Crystal Bog, Wisconsin, USA - CBE10Oct08 (SPAdes) | ecosystem: Environmental > Aquatic > Freshwater > Lake | place: Crystal Bog, Wisconsin, USA...
GTCATATACCTGCATGGGACTATTTTAGGTGATTTGCGATGTCAGAGATAATGGAATCGAGTGAGAGTTTGGGAGTCCATCCAACAACACGCTTAATTTTGCTGATATCAGGGATTCTTCGTTGCATATCTTCAAAACCAGGCGCATATGCCTTTTCATAGAGGACTTTCTCAATTGTGCTTTTTGAGCCTGTTAGTTCGATGACTTCATGCGCGAGATCTTGAATTGTGATCTCTTCATCATTTCCAATATTAAAAACTTCACCTAAAGTTGCATTTGAGTCGATTACGGCTAATAGTCCAGCGACTGCATCATAAACATGGCAGAAGCAGCGAGACTGCGAACCAGTTCCATAGACAGTGAGCGGTTCATTTTTTAGAGCAGAACTGACAAATCGTGGAACAACCATTCCATAATGACCTACTTGGCGTGGCCCCACGGTATTAAAGAAGCGAACAATTCTTACCCCGAGTTTTTTCTCCTGGTAGTAGAAAAATGCCATTGACTCATCAATTGCTTTTGCTTCTGAGTACGACCAGCGACTCTTCAGTGGTGATCCAACAATTCGATCTGACTCCTCATTAAGGGCCCCGTCAGCATTTTTGCCATAGATCTCCGACGATGAGGCGATCAACACTTCCTTCTGGTATTTGTGGGCAGCTTCTAAAATATTTTCAGTTCCCCGTAAATTTGTGGTGAGGGATTCAAGAGGTTTATCGACGATAGTGAAAACCCCGACTGCGGCTGCAAGGTGGAGCACATGATCGACCGATGCAACAGCCTTATTGACTACTTCGGTGTTAAGAATTGAACCTTCGATCATCTCAAATGCAGGGTTATCCAAGATCTGCTCAATATTCTTCTTATTACCTGTTGAGAAGTTGTCGAGGACGACTACAGAATCTCCACGCTTAATAAGTGCGTCACAAAGGTGGGAACCAATAAAACCTGCGCCTCCAGTCACTAAATACTTCATTAGTAGCCGCCGCGCGTATTGAGTACTCGAGTAGATCCCAGAGCATCCAAATCCGTATTGCTATGTGGATTTACGAGGATTGCTAGATCGAAATCTGCGGAAAGCGGAACAGATTTCTCCCCATTCCATTCTTGGATTAAATCATCGTGCCACTTCACATCCGCTCCCATTGAACGAAGCTCTTTGATCAAACCTTCAGCAGGTGTTTCACGAATATCCGCAACATCTGGCTTGTAAGCAACACCAACAACGACAATATTTTTACCTTTGATTTCTCCCAAAATTCCCGCAGCAACGCCCGTGAAGTAAGTTGCAAGCGATTGATTAACGTCGTTAGCAAGATCAATAAAGCGTGTTGGCGTTCCGAGCTCCTGAGCTTTTGCAACCAAATAAGAGGGATCAACAGGAATGCAGTGTCCGCCTACTCCAGCTCCTGGATAAAAAGGCAGAAACCCATATGGCTTAGTGGCAGCTGCGTCAACGACTTCACGAACATCAATGCCAAGAGCCGCGCAAAATTGAGCGATCTCGTTCACAAAGGAAATGTTGACGAGACGAAAGCTATTCTCCAGCAGTTTGGCAGTCTCAATTACTTCAAGGGAGGAGCCAACTGTTACTGAAACAACAAAAGTTTTATAAAAGGCTACCGCACGTTCGGTGGCGGTGGGAGTCAGGCCTGCAACGAGCTTGGGGGTAGTGGTAACAGTCCATTTTTTATTGGCAGGGTCGATGCGCTCAGGTGAGTATGCGAGTTCATAGGGAATCCCGGTCCTATCCAAGGTCTCTTTGATCAGCCCGCGTGTGGTTCCCGGGGAGACTGTTGACTCATTAATAATCAGCGCGTCTGCTTGTAGATGATCTGCGATTGAATTGAGTGCCCTCATTAAAAAGGAAAAATCAGGCTTATTTGCGCTATCCAGTGGGGTTGGCACACAGATGACAACAACATCGGAAGTTTCCACGGTTCCAAAATTATTTGTAAGGCTATAACGTCCCGTCTTTATCGCACTTGTAATCTGATCGTCAGTGACATCCACGATCGGTGACTTTCCGGCCTTAAGTCTTTCAATGAGGCTTTGGTCTAAATCAATACCAACAACTTCATGGCCTGCTTGAGCCACTGCCATAGCTAGTGGGAGCCCGACATAGCCTTGGCCGATGATGGCGACTCTCATGAGTGGCCACCTCTGGAAAACGTGAACTGACCAAAATCGCCACCCATCACCTCTAAGTAGTTATCTTTTAACTCTATTGCACAGCCCATAGCCCCATATTACGCATATCTGACAGAGTAATTGGGCGGGTAAATGGACTTTGCACCCCGTCCTGTCAGTTTCAACCCATTTTGGGATGATAAGTTGAGCCATGATCTCACGAGGACTTCGCCCTATGAAGAAGCTGACAATTTTGTCTGCTCACGCAACTCTAGGGCTCGTATTGTTTGCAGCTGGAATCGCAACGCCAGCACGCGCTGATGTGCCAACCACTCCGACATTAGTGTCTTTCACCATGTCGCCAGATAGCGTTGATGTTGCTACCTCAAATACGACCGTGACATTCGATCTCATCGTAAATAATACAACTGGTATTGCATCTACTCAGGATCTTGTCACACTCACCGATGGATTCACCAACACGATCGTTCTTCCTATCGTTCGTACTGATTCACCCGTGAACGCCTCCTTGCAGACAGTGGAATTTAAGGGAACCTTTGCCCTTGCCGGCACCTTTCCATCTGGGGTCTATACAGCGACTGCCGCCCCCATTATTGGCTTGACTACAACTGGTGCAAATGGATTTGCCATGCCAAGTGTCAGCGCTACAACAGCCTCAACTGTCTTAGGGGCGAAGAATGCGCTACTCATTCGAAGCGGTGGCTATTTGAATTATGCTTACAACACATTTGTTGGCCCAACATTTAATACAGCTCTAGGTAACAAATTTGTCAATCCTGCTTATAATTCTGTTGCTGCTCCCATTTGGAAAGTGGGAGAAATATTTAACCCGAGCACATATTATGAACTTGAAGTCCCGACCCTTTCATTAAAAGTGAAGACTACAACCCCTGCGATTTGCACAACCGATGGAAAGTTACTTAATCTCATCGCAACGGGTAACTGTGAATTTATTGTCTACACAGACAAGACTCTTGATTATCAATATAAGCAAGACGATGAAGTTGTTACAGTGACGGGCGCTCGAACAAAGCCGGTATTGACTCTTTCCACTGTTCCAACCCAAAGTTCCGCGGCGTTACCGCTCTCGATTCAAGGGCCCTTTGTCTATGGCCCTGCTGGATTAGTGATACCTGTATCTGCTACACCCACAGTATGTTTTCCTGTCGGGAGTTACATAACAGTTATTAGTGGGGGAACTTGTACCCTAAATTATTTATCTCCTGCCACCGCTACGTCTTTAGCATCTGATCTAACCCCACTGACTTTTCAGATCACACGTACTGCTCAAGTCCTAAACTTTAGCGCTCCGAGTACTGCGCAACTGGCAACGAAGTCGCTGACGCTCAGTGCCACTGCATCTTCAGGGATGCCAGTAACATTCCAATCTGATTCCCCGACCATTTGTTCTGTTACCGGAAATTTACTTGATCTTCATTTGCCAGGAAATTGTCTGGTAGAAGCGATCCAAGCTGGCACCGCTACAGTTTCACCAACATCAACAACACAGTCAATTACGGTCACCGGCGCCGCAGCAACAGCCGTAAAGAAGCCGGTGGCTAAGAAGATATCCTGCATGAAAAATGGGAAGAGAAAGACATTCACAGGCCCAAAATGCCCTGTCGGATATAAAATAAAGAAGTAATTGCCGATACCATTGTTTGTCGCAATGGTAGTAGATTGTAAAAGGAGAAGAATATGTTGAAAAAATTAGTAGCAACATTTTTTGTCGGTGCACTTCTATTCGCAACGGGCAGCTCCACGGTTGCTCAGGCCATGGCCATCTCCAATGGTTCAGCGTGTGCGAAATCAGGAGCCAGCACAATAGTGAAGGTCAAAGGCGTGAGTAAGACATATATCTGCAAGATCAATCCAGCAGTCACCGGAGCAACAACTCCAACATGGACCCTTAAGACATGCCTGAGTTACTGGGCAGCGGCGCAGAACAGCCAAGATTCTATTAATCAACAGCGTAGCCTTGTGAAATCAATGTCTGAGCCGGATAAGACGACATACAACAAACAACTTGATGGATCACAAGCTCAGCTAGATAAAGTGATTGCGGCGATTAAAGCAAATCACTGTAAGGTTGGCCTATAAAACCCTTTCGACTGCTACACAGGCCCTCCTTCTTTTGAACGAGGGCCTGTGTTATTTCCCAGATTTGACTCTCAGGAAATCAACCCGCAAGACTGAGTGCGCAACTGATCTGAGTCTGATTTTCGGGCAACCAGCTCATTGAATCGCTTTCGTGCTCTTGTACGCCGCCACGGGTGGATCCCAGCAAATTACCCCTAATAATGTAGAATTGAGGTTTAGGGTCGTCCATTCGACCGTAAATGTCCGAATTGTCCTTTCTACGCGACAATCACCGAGCTCAAGCGTAGTAGCGAGTAGAGGCAGCGACGGCTGCATCTGCAAGGCAGACCGGTTATTCAAGGAGCCCAGAAGTGAAGTTCACAAAGCAGGTTGAGGTTGCAAGCCCACGTATGTGGAGCGTTGCCGAGCTTGGTGCTTTCTACACAGAGCACAGCTTTGAGCTCAAGACTCACGCCAATCGCATTCTCAAAGATTCACTGCGCGCAGATGAAGTTGTTCAAGATGCCTTCATCAAAGTCATGCTCGCTGCTCCTGAATTGGCTTCAGCAGATCACGCACTCTCCTATTTGCACCGCACTATTGAAAATCTCTGTATCGACCTCTTCCGCGCAGAGGGACGTCGTCCCAATCTCGTTGCACTCGATGATGCAACAGCTGAGGTGGAATCACAATGGCAAGATCAAGGTGACCACAGCCAAGTTATTACCGCCGCAGAAGATGCAGCGATCATTCGTCAAGCTTTAGCACTTCTCTCTCCGGCTGAGCGCACAGCGCTTGTGATGTGGGAGATGGATGGACGCTCCACCGCTGAGATTGCAGCAGAGCTTGGAATTAAAGAGAGCTCAGTGCGTCATACTGTTTCTCGCGCAAGAGCCTCACTTCGCACAATCCTTTCAACTCTCATCATCGATGAAGAGCGCGGACTTACCGCCCTTGATCTTCTCTCAACCTCCTATAAGAAGGCAGCAGAGCTTGCGAAGAAATCATCGCGCGCAGCTCTCTCACTCTTCTTAGTCGTTGGTGCATTCCTTGGTTTCCATGCCTTCACAGGCCACGAGACCAAGCTTGTTGCCCAAGCTCCTGTTCAAACACCTACTCCTGTTGCAGCGGCTCCTGCTACACCAACCCACACAGCAGTTGTTGTTCAAGCTTCATCTCGCCAAGCACAGATTCAATCTTTGACTGAGCAACTTCAATTTGCTCGCGTTGAGCTCGGCGCTCAAGTTGATCTTCTCAATGTCATCAACGAGACCGATGTCTTTGGGACAAACACGCAAACAGCGGCTCTCACCATCTCGCCAACTACTCCAGGGGGTAGTGGAACCAACTAACTTTCCGGATCTTTTGATCTCCACGGTATTGCACGTGCTTACCGCGAAGTGAAAGAAGAACCGGGATAGATAGGAAAAGTTTCCAAAAGGGAAACCGGAACTATCGAAAGCCGGTCAAGAAAGACTTGATCGACTTATTGAAAGGAAATACATGTCTACAAAGACAATTTCAAAGCGCGTAGCGCTTGCAACAGTAGTTGCACTCGGTGCGGGAGTACTTTCTCTCGTATCAGTGTCATCTGCTAGCGCATATGGCGCTGATAACCAAGCAGCTGGTACAGTGCAGAATGCATCAGCAACGCTTAATACGCTGAACGTTGACACGCTTGCCAGCACAACTGGTGCTGTTAAATCAAATGACAGTACATATACCAACAATAACTCTCTTGGTCTGCTGTCAGTTTCTGATATCGCAGGAAACCATTATGCAGGTACTTCACAAACTGCAACACTATTGAGCTCAGGAGCCATTGGTGTTTACACACTAGGTTCCGCTACAGCTCCAACTGCAATCACCGTAACAGGTGGAACAATTGGTGCCTCAGCGGTAGCGCCTAGTGGTGTTTGGAGTTCAGGAAATACTGTCGTCACCACAACTGGTAACTCATTGATAAACCTTGCTATCACACCAAATGCTGGTGTCTCAACAATGACCATCAATGCATACACAGGAGCTGCTGCACAAACACAGGCATCTCTACAAGCAACACCAACTTCAGGAACCCTTTTTGGTTCTATTATTGTTTCTGTTGCCACAGCAAGCACATCAGGAACAATTTCTGTGACAAAGTCTGCGATCTATTACAACTCGCTTTCTAACGGAGTTTCACAGACAACAGCGAATACGTCTGGACAGACAACAACAATTGGAGTTGGAACATCCGACTATGCAACAGCTCAATATGCAACTATCCTTCCAAAGGATGCATATGGCGTATTGCTAGGTGCAGGTAACCTCGTTCAAGCGACAGCTACAAATGGTGCTTACGTTGCATTATCTGCAAACGGTTCAAGCATGGCAACTGCCCCGGCTTCAGCCGGCACAATGTCAACATCCTTCACAACGACATACGGTTCAACCGGTGTTGGTATGGCCGTTGGTGCAGGTTCATCGACAACAGGTGGACAGACAATCGTTACCGTCTCAGTCAACGGCGTAGCAATTGGAACTGTTTCATTCACCTTTACAGGTGTTGTATCGAAGGTGACTCTTTCATCGGCTTATAACGGCGCTGTTGGGGGAAGTAACGTAGGAAACTCCTTCACAGTAGCTTTGTATGATGCTTCTGGTAACCAGATCTTCTGGCCAGCAGGAGCTTCAACAACCGCTTACCCTCAGTCATTAACTAAGGATGCCAATGGCTTTAAGGGATTTGGAACTGGTCTTGGAGCAATCACATGGCCAAGCCGCACCGTTTCAACTGGAGTAACATCAGCTGGTTACGCACTCTTTACATGTAACCAAAATGCTACAGATTCGGCCCAGTTGGATTACACCAATGCAAATGGAACAGTAGTAGTTTCTAACTCACTACCATTCTCTTGCTCAGGTTCTCCAGATAGTTATACAGCTGCTCTTGATGCAAGTTCCTATACCCCAGGTTCAATTGCAACCTTGACAGTTACATTCAAGGATTCAACTGGCGCTCTTGCTGCTGACGTTTATGCAGGAACAGCTCTTTCCGGTGGCACTGTTACATCAACAGGTATTGCTAACGGAACTACAGCTCCATCTATCACAAGCGGAGACATGACAATTGTTTCAGCTACAACAGCAATTGATGGAACAACCAATGGTGTTGTTAAGTACAAGTTTATCGTCGGCTCAACCGGTGATGGTACTTATCAGCTTGTTGCTTCATTCCCAGCAGTTAACGCAGCACACGGTGTCGCTCAAACTGTTTCATACAAGGTCTCAAGTGGATCAACTTCATTGAACGATGTTCTTAAGGGTATTGTTTCTCTTATCGCATCAATCAATAAGCAGATTGCAGCACTTGCAAAGCTTGTAACAAAGAAGTAATCACTTCTCTGTAAAGCTCTAGACCGGCCCTAATCGGCTAGTCAAAGAAAGGCGGTCCCTTCTGGGGGCCGCCTTTCTTGCTAATTTACGAGTAAAAATAGACTCAGGTATAGTTCAGACATGGCGAAGAGAACGAAAAATATTAAACCTCGAGTATTTGCGATCCCTCTGGCGCTTATTTATGTTGATCTAGCCGTCTGCACAACCACTCTCGATCCACTAAACCCGGTGAAGTTATGGGGATTAAGCGTGGTATCAGCATTCGCTCTTGCAGATATAATCTCTACTAAAAGCAATCGATCTTTGATCAGAAATGAAACTGTTTATCGGTTATATGCATTAATACTCTTTTTCTTTGTTGCTATATTGTTTCTATGTATTTTTTTCACACCCGTTAAGTCTATCGCTTTGCTCGGAGACACCGGAAGAAATCTTGGTTTTTTAAATTATCTATTTTTAACTTTGGTTGCTCTTTACACATCACTTCGGATGTCTCTAGAGAATTTAAAGATGGTATATCGGACAGCATTTTTTCTTGCTTCTACACTTACAATTTACGGATTTTTTCAACATTTTAATATAGATTTTATTAATTGGAATAACCCTTTTAACCCGATCGTACTGATGACCGGCAATCCAGATTTCTCTGCAAGCTTGCTTGGGCTCCTGGTAGTAATTTGCGTTGTGGGTCTTTTTGTTGATTTTTCCAAAACGGTAAAGCTCGGACTTGTGGCACTTATTTCTTCTGCGATTCTTATCATCTATTGGACCAAAGCGCGCCAAGGCTTAGTGGCAACGGCAGCAGGGGTGAGCTTTATAGCATTAGTGCTAGTTTGGCAAAGAAGCAAAAGGGGAGCTTTTGCTTTACTGTGCATGGAAATTGTGGGAGCAATATTTTCGATTCTTGGGACACTGCAAATTGGTCCACTTACAAAATACTTTTACAAAGCTTCAATTAATGATAGAGGCTACGACTGGCGTGCAGCATTATCAATGTTTAAACACCATCCTTTTTTTGGGGTTGGGCTCGATCGATATGCTGCTTACTTCTTGCAGGAACGATCACCAAAATATCCCCTGATTTATGGATACACCCAAAGTGTAAATAATAGTCACAATGTTTTTCTTCAATTTTTTGCAACTGCAGGTTTATTTGCTGGTCTTACATATTTAGCGCTCATCATCTTTGTTGGATGTAGGGCCTTTGTGGCATTACGAAGAAGTAGCGGTCACGAACAGCTATTACTCAGTGGCGTTACGGCTGGCTGGATTGTTTTTGTAGCACAGTCCGTTATTTCTGTTGACTCGCTATCAATCTCTATTTGGGGGTGGGTACTTGGTGGAGCAATTGTTGGACTTTCCTGGAGGAAACCTGATGTTATTCAGGGATTTGGGGAGAACCAAACTTCTAAATCGCAAATAGTTAGTAAACAGCTCCAAGCCCAAAATACTTCTCCATTTAGGAGTGTGTTATTTGTTGGCATACTAATAATTACAGTAACTGGTGTGATAATTCCGATGTATCGAAATGAAACGGCGATGGCTCGCTTTGTGTCTTTTGGTTCGCCTACTACACCTCTTGGGCAGCGAGTCTTTGCTGCAACGGCTGAGAAAACATTCCACCAACCGTTGCTTAATCCTAATTATAAAGAACAAATTGCATCAAAAATGGCTGAGAACAATTTTGGTCCGGAAGCGATTAGTTATTTTAAACAAACCATTAAAGGTGACTCACGCAATACAAATTCTTACTCGCTTATTTCAGTTGTTTATGAGAACCTTAGAAATCCTAAAGAAGCTATTATTTATCGAGAAGCACTACACAAACTTGATCCTTATGGAGCAGCAAATCTCATTAAACTTGAGAATGATTATTTACTTGTCGGCGATAAACCGTCTGCCTTAACCACGGAAAAAGCAATCCTTGGAATGGCTCCAGGTACTGATGTTGCTGATCAAGCGGCAAAGCTCCTGAATCCAATATCTTCTACACCAAAAAAGTAGCTACTCATTAACTTTGAATCGCCCATGAATTGATTTCTTTGGATTTTTTTGTAGAATTTTGTCTTGTTATATTCTAGGGTGGAGCACTTATGAACAAGCGTGTAATTCTTACGGTGCTATTGAGTGCTATCGGCATAGCAGTTATTGCATTTCTTCTTACCCTTGGCAATAACGTGGCTGCTCCTACACCTCCTAGCCCTGGTGCAGCGCCTGCTGTTGTTTTCCCTAAGGGTGCATCTGATACTAACTACACAATTCTCTGTGTGAAGAAGGGCGACGGGAAAATCAAGTTTACGAAGACCGGCCCTTATGTCACCTGCCCTGCTGACTACGCAACGGTCCCAGCACAGCTGGATCCCAAGCTCATAAAAAAGTAGGTATTAAGTACTCATTAACCATGAGCAGTCATTTCTTGAGGGAGCCAAAATCAAGTATGGGTAGTTGTACTCAACCCCTGGGCTCGCACTTTATACACAGGCTTCCTGCCAAATTCCTTTAAGTAAAAAACCTACTGGTATCCTTATGAGCATGAGCAAGCGTTTAGAATTTTTACGTGCCAATAGCGGGACGATTAAGGCCATAGCTGCACGCCATAAAGCCTTATCTATTTCTGTTTTTGGCAGTGTCGCTAGAGGCGATGATGGCCCAAATAGCGATTTCGATTTTCTAGTCT
>Ga0208253_1000976_pt1 | contig 10280 bp, 8 predicted proteins | sample CryBogCBE10Oct08_FD_184573 | JGI IMG/M metagenome (GOLD analysis project Ga0208253, IMG submission 184573) | Freshwater microbial communities from Crystal Bog, Wisconsin, USA - CBE10Oct08 (SPAdes) | ecosystem: Environmental > Aquatic > Freshwater > Lake | place: Crystal Bog, Wisconsin, USA...
CTCGTGCCACTGTTGCCTGCAGCCGCTGATTTTCAGTACACCATCCGGTTGGTTTCTGAAATCACCGAGTCAAACGGCTCGTCTTCAATGGCGTCGGTTTGCGGTGGTTCGCTAGCAATGATGGATGCAGGCGTGCCTGTCAAAGATCACGTCGCCGGTGTCGCAATGGGCTTGATACTTGATGATGGCAAATTCGCCGTTCTGACAGATATCCTGGGTGATGAAGATCACTTGGGCGATATGGATTTCAAAGTAGCTGGTACCGAAAACGGCATCACTGCTTTGCAAATGGATATCAAGATCCAGGGCATCACCAAAGAAATCATGCAGGTCGCGTTGGCCCAGGCTCGTGACGGTCGTCTCCACATCTTGCAAAAGATGCGCGAGGCCATCGATGGCGGTCGTGGTGAATTGTCCGCGTTTGCACCACGTATGCTCTCGATGAAGATCAATCCAGAGAAAATCCGTGACGTCATTGGTAAGGGTGGCGCAACCATCCGTGCCTTGACCGAAGAGACCGGTTGCCAGATCGATATTGGTGATGATGGTGCGATCGTGATCTCAAGTGCAGATCTGGACAAGGCAAAAGAAGCGCAGCGCCGGATTACTGAACTGACTGCTGACGTCGAAGTGGGGCAGGTTTACGAAGGTAGCGTTCTTCGTCTGCTCGATTTTGGTGCAATCGTTCAGGTCTTACCAGGGCGTGATGGCTTGTTGCACATCTCCGAAATCGCCAACTATCGCATCGCAAACATCAATGATGTGATTAAAGTTGGTCAAAGCCTGCGTGTAAAAGTGATTGAGGCTGATGACAAAGGTCGTCTGCGTCTGTCAGTCAAGGCAATTGGCGGCATTGAAGAGCAAGGTGGGCCAGCGGCTCCCCAGGCTGAGGCACCAGCCACTCAAACTGAGTAGACTGAGTTGTTCGTCCAAAAAGAGGCACAAGCTTAGCGCTTGTGCTTTTTTTTGACTCGTTTTTTGGCTCAAACGGTGTAACAACCTCAAACGACCTGACTTGGCATGATGATTGCGTATATGATCAGTTCGTTATTAACGTTGAATCACGGTCTTTACGGGGTGCGTATATGGTTAAGTGGTTGATAAGTCGATGTGTGGTGGCGGTCTCATTTGCAGTCATTGGTTTTGCTGGTAACTGTCACGCAGAAGATTCCTCAAAAGTCCTGCGTATTGTTCCTCAGGCGGACTTAAAAATCCTTGATCCCATCTGGACGACCGCTTTTGTCAGTCGTAACCACGGTTATATGGTCTATGACCAGCTTTTTGGCATTGATGCCAAAGGCCAAATTCAACCGCAAATGGTTGACACTTATACCAAAAGCCCTGATTTCAAAGAGTGGACATTCACGCTTCGCAAAGGTTTGAGTTTTAGCGATGGTCAGCCAGTCACTTCTGAAGACGTGATTGCATCAGTTAATCGCTGGGCCAAGCGCGATGTGTTTGGTCAGGTCATGGCGACACAACTTGATAAGTTTGAAGCAATTGATGCCAATTCTTTCAAGATGACATTCAAGACGCCTTTCCCCATGACGCTAGAGGCCTTGTCCAAGCCATCGGGTAACGCTAACTTCATCATGCCCAAGCGTGTTGCAATGACGCCGGCAGATCAGCAGATTACCGAATACATTGGCTCTGGCCCTTATGTCCTGAAAATGGACGAATACAAGCCAGGTGCCAAGATCGTTTATCTCAAAAACGAGAAATACGTGCCACGTGCTGAAGAGCCCTCGGGCACTGCTGGTGGTAAGCGTGTATTCGTGGATCGCGTTGAGTGGGTGATTTTGAAAGATGCTCAAACGCAAGCCAATGCTATCGCCAATGGCGAAGTCGATCTGATCGAGTGGATGCCTGCCGATCAGTATGCTGCGCTTAAAGATAACCCCAAGCTTGAGCTGCTGAAGCCCACGCCTGCCGGCTCTTTCGATTTGCACCTGAATCATTTCGTGCCTCCTTTTGATAATCCGAAGATTGCTCAGGCAGCCATCATGGCTGTTAATCAAGAGGCCTTGATGCGTGCCCAAATGGTTAACAAGGACCTCTATCGTCCTTGCGTATCCATCTATCCGTGCGACTCGCCACTGGCTTCAACGGATACAGGGTATTTCACCGGTAAGCCGCAGTTTGAAGCTGCCAAGAAATTGCTTAAGGAAGCCGGCTATGACGGCAAGCCAGTCGTATTGCTGTTCCCGGCTGATTTCGCCGTCTTGAACAAGTTCCCTCCCGTGCTTGCACAATTGCTGAAACAAGCCGGATTCAATGTTGATATGCAGTCGATGGACTGGTCCTCGCTGGTGACTCGGCGTACAAGCAAAGAGCCAGCCGACAAGGGTGGTTGGAACATGTTCATCACTGGCTGGGGCCCTGGTGACATGATGAATCCGATGTTCTTCCCACCACTGACCGGTAACGGTGAGAAAGGTTGGTTTGGTTGGACGACCGATCCTAAGCTCGAACAACTGAAAGCAGACTTCATGGCTGCAGCAACCGACGATCAGCGTAAGAAGATCGCGAAAGAACTGCAATTGCAAACCTACCAGACGGGTATTTTTGCAAAAGTGGGTGATTTTGATTACATCACTGTTGTGCGTAAAGGCGTAGTGACTGGTCTAGTGCCTTCGACTGTCAATGCGTTCTGGAACTTGAAGAAGAACTGATGCTGTTTATTCTCAGACGGGTGCTGTCCACAGTGCCCGTACTTCTTATAGTCGCCTTGATCGTGTTTGCCATGCTGCGCCTGACGCCAGGTGATCCAGCAGCTGCTCTGGTTGGTAACAACAGCAACAGCGAAGATATCGCGCGTATTCGCACTAGTCTGGGTCTTGACGAGCCCGTACCGGTGCAGTTCGTTCGCTGGGCGGGTAAAGCCTTGCAAGGCGATTTGGGTGAATCCTATTACATGAAACAGTCCGTGACGCATTTAATTGCGCAACGGATCGGGCCAACACTATCGCTTTCAGCGCTGACGATGTTGATTACCTTGTCTATAGCGATACCGTTAGGGATTCTGGCGGCCTGGAGACATGGCGGCTGGCTGGATCGGTCGCTGATGAGTTTCTCTGTTCTGGGTTTTTCTGTCCCGACTTTTGTAATCGGTTATTTGTTGATCTGGGCTGTTGCTTTGCACTGGAAGCTGCTCCCAGTGCAAGGTTATACGCCAATCAACGAGAGCTTCTCCGGGTGGTTGTCACACTTATTCCTGCCGGCTGTTACCTTGTCGATTGTCTATCTTGCTTTGATCGCGCGTGTGACCAGAGCGTCCGTAGCTGAGGCACTGACCGAGGATTACATCAGGACCGCCAGATCCAAAGGGATTAGCGAATTGCGGATTCTTGTTCGCCACGCCTTGACCAATGCTGCGGTCCCGATTGTGACAGTGATTGGTATTGGTATCGGTTTGTTGATTGGTGGCGTCGTAGTCACCGAGACCGTATATGCAATCCCCGGACTTGGTCAGTTGACGGTTGACGCGGTATTGGGAAGAGACTTCCCACTGATTCAAGGCATTACGTTGTTCTTTTCTTTTGCCTATGTGCTCATTAATTTGCTGGTTGATCTGAGCTACGTGTTGCTTGATCCACGCATCCGGTACTGAAGACGGCAACATCCCATGGCAACGCAAAACAAGATCCTCAAAAATACTTCAGTGCGTATTGGCTTAAGCGCGCTGACTTTATTGCTATGCATGGCAGTTTTCGCGCCTTGGCTCTACACGATTGAGCCGACTGCGATGGACCCTTCCAGTGCGAATATATTGCCTGGTGTGACCGCAGAATTTTCAGACCTGTCCGGCGATACGTTTGATCACTTGTTTTTGATGGGCACGGATAGTCTCGGTCGCGATACCTGGAGTCGGGTCGCTTATGGTGCCCGAATTTCATTAACAGTTGGTTTGTGTGTGGCGGTGCTATCTCTGATTGGTGGCACGCTATGTGGAGTGGCAGCAGGGTATTTCAGACGACTGGACAACGCGTTGATGAGAGTGATGGATAGTTTGATGGCTATCCCCGGTATTTTGTTTGCAATTACGCTGATGGCACTCTGGCGCCCAACGGTGGCTACCGTCGTCATCGCCATTACGATACCCGAGATCCCCCGTGTTGCGAGACTCGTCAGATCAATCGTTCTGACGATCAGGGAAGAGCCCTATGTCGAGGCTGCAGTATCGCTTGCCACGTCGACAATTAATATCTTGTGGCGTCATATTTTGCCCAATGCCATCGCGCCTTTGCTGGTGCAGGGTACTTATGTGTGTGCGTCTGCCATCCTGGTTGAAGCGATCCTGTCTTTTCTGGGCGTAGGTTTGCCCCCAGAGATTCCAACTTGGGGCAACATCATGGCCGATGGTCGAACCCAGTTCAACCAATACCCCCAGACGGTATTGTTTCCCGGGTTCTTCCTTGCGATCACGGTGTTGGCTGTCAATATCCTGGGCGATGGATTGCGCGATACGCTGGATCCTAAGTTCAACAAGCGTACGGGTTGAGGCCACCATATGACTGAGCGCCAACAACCAGTTTTATCGGTACAGGGATTAACGATCGACCTGCCTCGTACGGCGGATCGACCTCACGCGGTGCGCGACATCAGCTTTGATGTCAAGCAGGGTGAGATCGTTTGCCTGCTTGGCGAATCAGGCTCAGGCAAATCAGTGATTGCACAAGCAGTCATGGGTTTGCTACCTAAAACACTGAGGACGACTGCTGGCGACGTCAAGTTGTTGGGTGAATCGGTTTGCAAGGCAAGTGGCGAGCGACTGAGGCAGTTACGTGGTGAAAAGATGGCGATGGTGTTTCAAGAGCCAATGACGGCGTTGAACCCCATCATGACTTGTGGCGATCAAGTCGACGAGCAGCTGTGGCAGCATACAAAATTATCGACCAGCGAACGCCGGCAAAAAGTGCTGGACATTTTTGCGCGGGTAAAACTGCCTGATCCTGAGCGCGTGCTTCGCTCTTATCCTCATCAATTGTCTGGTGGTCAAAGACAACGGATAGTAATTGCGATGGCTTTAATCCTGAAGCCGGCTTTGCTTATTTGCGACGAACCCACCACAGCGCTGGATGTGACCACGCAGGCTGAAATACTCAGCTTGATTGCAGAGTTACAAGCCCAGAGCAATACAGCAGTTTTGTTCATCACTCACGATTTGGGCGTGGTCGCAGAAATCGCCGATCGCGTGGTCGTGCTCAAACTTGGCGAGATGGTTGAACAAGGCGATAGGCTCGATGTCTTGCAGCAACCAAAAGAGCCCTATACGCAAATGCTTTTAGCTGCCGTCCCGGGTTTAGTTCCCAAGCATCGCGAACCAATCGTGGATGCTTATCCCTTGCTGCAGACAGTAGATTTATCTAAAACGTATTGGACCGGCGCTTGGCCCAAGCGTAAACATCGCGTGGATGCGGCTAAAAATATTTCGCTTAAGGTCTTGCCAGGCGAGACGGTTGGCATTGTGGGCGAGTCGGGCTCAGGTAAATCAACGGTAGCTCGTTGCATCGCCAGATTGATCGAGCCAAGTGCTGGAGAGATTTTTGCAGACGGCTTGTCGATTGCAACGGTCACTGGTAGTGCACTTTATCCGTTTCGCCGTGTTGTTCAGATCGTATTCCAGGATCCTTATCGGTCCTTGAATCCGCGTCGCACAGTGGGTGAAGCAATTATTGAAGGTCCCTTGAATTTTGGGGTATCGCGCGCCGACGCCTGGAAGCAGGCAGAAGAGTTGATGCATCTTGTTCGCTTAAGCCCAGACGCGCTGCACCGCTATCCCAATGAATTTTCTGGTGGTCAGCGACAGCGAATTTCGATTGCGCGGGCGCTGGCTTGTAAGCCCAAAGTATTGATTGCGGATGAGGCGGTATCGGCGCTAGACGTGTCAGTGCAGGCGCAGATTCTTGAATTGCTCGACGAAATCCAGCAGCGGTTGCACATTGGGATTCTGTTTATTACACACGATTTGCGCGTAGCCAGTCAGATCTGTGATCGGATCATTGTGATGCAAAGAGGCGAGATCGTTGAGGAGGGTACAACACAGGATGTGTTCGTCAACCCTCAGCACACCTACACGCAAACCTTGCTGGCCGCGGCGCCCGGGCGTGGATTTCAGTTTGGGCTTGCTTAGTCACTCGGTTTTTAACTATGCTTTACCAAATCGTATTGCAATAGAAAATTACTGATGAACTTTGAAATTCGTCGCGATGATTTGAGCGGGGCTGAAGTACAGGCACTTGTGCGAGAGCACATGGCTGGGATGTTGAGTAATTCACCCCTTGAAAGTGTTCACGCGTTAGCGCTTGAGGGCTTGAGAAAGCCCGAGATCACGTTTTGGTCGATCTGGAGCGATAAAGAGCTGTGTGGTTGTGGTGCTTTAAAAGCGCTTGATGCGACTCATGGCGAGATTAAGTCGATGCGTACGAGAGAGAAGTTTCTCAGGATGGGCGTCGGGCAGGCTGCACTAAATCAAATTATCGCTGAAGCAAAGGCTCGTGGCTACACCAGATTGAGTCTTGAGACAGGATCGACAGCTGCGTTTGAGCCAGCACTCGCTTTGTATCAACGAAACGGCTTTGAACGCTGCGGCCCTTTTGCTGATTACAAACTGGATCCGTTTAGTATTTTTATGACTAAGCTGCTCTAGACACTTGCTAATGCGTGTAACGGGCCACGTAAAAAACAGCAGCAAAGAGACTTGGCAACAGGGTCACTAACAAACCAGACATCCATTTAACGATTAACCAGGTTTGATTGGTGAGTTCTTTGTGCAAGGTTGTTTCGACTTTTTGAATGGCGCAGTTCATGTTTTGAATAGCGCAGTTCATGCGCCCATCCAGATGTGCCAGATCTTCACGAGTGGCTAGCGTCGGGATGATGGCTTCCAAGCGAGCGAGACGGGTTTCCATTGCTTGATTTTAACGAAAGCAGGCTCTGGATTTCAATCCGTACCTCTCGCTTATTTTGTAAGTGATTGCAACAGCCGCGACTCGTTCAAGCTAAGCTTTCGCTAGCAACCCCTTAATCGCCTCTGTGATGAACGCCGCATCTTCTATGTTGGCAGATGGCAAGCCAGCGCGATGCCCCCAATCAGACACGATAGGTAACAACTTAGCGTTTGGCATTTGCTCAACTTCAAGTCGGTTATCTTCAACTTGAAAATACAAATCGGTTGAACCTGGCATGATCAGGGAGTCTGCGGTAATGGCTTTCAATGCAGCCTTGAAATCCCCTTGGTATTTATCGTTAGCGGCAATGTTGGCGTTTTGCCAAGCCCACAAGTGGGTCAGCATGTTGTTCGCATCGCGCTTCAAAAAATTAGCTTCCCAGGACATAATCAAAAAGTCTTCCAGTGACGAGAAGCCCCCGCGACGCCACAGCTCTTCGCGATAGAAGGTTTGTGACATAGCCATGGCGGCGTAGTTGCGACCCATTGCTCTGAGGCTTCTTTCGGGACGGCTGACAAACGTACCGTTCTGAAAGGCTGGATCTGCTGTCAGAGTTGCTCTCACCCCTTCGATAAACACCTGATTGTGCGGTGAGCATTTAGCAGCGCCGCACAGAACCACCATACGCTTGACCATCGCTGGGTAATAAGACGCCCACTGATAGGCTTGCAAGCCGCCCATAGACCAGCCACACGCCATTTCGAGCGAGTGAATGCCAAGGTGTTCGGTCAGTAGCTTGTGTTGAACTCTGATGTTGTCCAGGATCGTGAAGTAAGGCCAACGGCTGCCGGTGAAGGGCTCGGTCGCATTGCTGGGTGACGACGACAAGCCATTGCCGAACAGATTAGGTACCACTACAAAATACTTGTCTGTATCTAAGGCCTTGCCTGACCCAATCAGCCAATCCACGTCATAGTGATGAGCCGCAAATGAGGTCATGTACAAAATGACGTTGGACTTATCCGCATTCAATGTGCCGTAGGTTTGATACGCAAGTCGGGCATCACGAAAAGTCAGGCCAGATTGCAACACTACATTGCCTGCATGAAAAATTGGATAGTCGCTCATATCGAGTCCTTGTTATTACTTTGGTAGGGTGTGCTGGGAATATGTCTTATCTTAACCATCTATTTCAGCTTCAGCATAGAGCGCAGCCAACCGAAAAAGTCTCTCTCGTTTCAGAAAGTTGACGAAGGCGTCTGGTTGTCTGCGACCCTCTTGGACTAGTTGTGTAATCGCAGCGTCAATCGTGCTTGTTATCAACAACTGATGATCAGACCACCAGCGAGATAAAAGGGTATCGGGATCGCTCAAGCCAAGTTCGTTGCGCCTGAGTTCAGATCGCCTGAAGTCTTTGAGGTTCCAGGTCAGTACCGTGGTTTCGCTTGATGAGTCACTTCTGCGCGACGAGATTCCCGCAGCAATTACATGCCAGTCTTTTTTATCACTCTGGCGCAGCCCCTCTTCAAGCGCACTGACGTCGCCCTGATTGGCGGCCGGAAACCGTTCATTCATTAACTGCCATTCTTGATTCAGCAGGTCGCCAGCGATTGGCCATAAACGCCCGGCATTGCGCCGCCATTCTTCTCCAATCCTTTCAGACCAGATCGGGTTGAATAGCTTGCGCTCAGCCATGTCCAGCAGAGCAGGGCGCAAGACGCCCGACATGAGGACGCAGGCGTCTAAAACGAGCGTGGGTCTCAAGATGCTGTTTGTTGTCCCGATAAAACAAACATCGCGGCGTCAGCGATATGAGCCGCGTCAACCCCGAAATAATCTCTTAGTGCGGCTCGCGTATCACTTCGGCCAAAACCATCAGTGCCTAACGTTAAATAAACCCGGTTAGACGGCACGTAAGCTCGCACAGTTTCAGGCACCATCCTGACATAGTCGGTGGCAGCAATGACTGGCCCCTCGCTTTGACCCAATTGCCGCCAAAGGAAAGGGGCCTCCAGCTCAGGTTTTGCGCTATCCGTGCGTGAGGCGATTGCATCTTGCTGACAGCGTATCCCGTCACGAGCCAGCTCACTCCAGCTGGTCACACTGTAGACATAGGCCTTGATACCTTGACTCGTGAGTATTTCAGCTGCCTTGATGACTTCGGTCAGGATAGCGCCCGATCCCATGAGCGTCACGCACGGTGATCCTTGAGCGGGTTTGGCCGGTGAGTAGGTTTCAAACAGGTAGCAACCCTTGATGACTTGATCAGCGACGTCTGCTTTGAGCGTTGGCTGCGCGTAATTCTCGTTCATGAGGGTGACGTAATAAAACAGGTCTTTCTGGTCAATCATCATGTCTCGAATGCCTTGATCGATGATGATTGCCATTTCGCCCGAGAACGCCGGGTCGTAGGCCTTGCAATTGGGGATAGTCGACGCATGTACGTGACTGCTACCATCTTGATGCTGCAGGCCTTCACCACCGAGTGTCGTACGGCCTGAGGTTGCACCCAATAAAAAGCCACGGGGGCGTTGGTCTGCGGCTGCCCAGATCTGGTCGCCCACTCGTTGAAAGCCAAACATTGAATAATAGATATAGAAGGGCAGCATGGCTAAGCCATGTACGCTGTAGCTCGTCGCTGCTGCTGTCCAGCTTGCAATAGCACCTGCCTCTGAGATGCCCTCTTCGAGAATCTGGCCATCGAGAGCTTCGCGATAACTGAGCACTGAGCCAATGTCTTCGGGTGCATAGCGCTGGCCCACGCTTGAGTAGATGCCCACCTGTTTAAACAGGTTAGCCATACCGAAGGTGCGAGCTTCATCTGCGACGATAGGGACAATCCGAGGGCCTAGCTGTGGATCCTTGAGCAGGCTACCCAGCATTCGCACGAAAGCCATGGTCGTACTCATTTCTTTGCCATCTGCCTGCACCGCAAAGCCTGCATATTGCCTAAGCTCAGGCGCAGGGACCAGCTCACAGGTTGTTTCGCGCTTGGGCAAGAAGCCCCCCAACGCTTGACGATGTGAGTGCATGTATTGCATTTCCGGGCTGTCAGCAGCTGGGCGATAGAAGCTTAATGAAGTTGCCTGCTCGTCACTGAGTGGCAGATTGAAGCGGTTGCGAAACTCGATCAGATCGGTTTCATCAAATTTCTTCTGGCTATGCGTAGTCATTTTGCCTTGACCAGCACTGCCCATGCCATAGCCTTTCTTGGTGTGAGCCAGAATCACAGTGGGTTGGCCGCTGTGATTGGCCGCTGCCGCGTAAGCCGCATGGATCTTGACCAGATCGTGTCCGCCTCTTTTTAGTCTGTCGATTTGGTCGTCAGTCATCCCTTGTGCGAGTTTGGCTAGCTCTTCGTCTTGCCCAAAGAAAGTGTCGCGATTAAAG
>Ga0208253_1000977_pt1 | contig 10279 bp, 19 predicted proteins | sample CryBogCBE10Oct08_FD_184573 | JGI IMG/M metagenome (GOLD analysis project Ga0208253, IMG submission 184573) | Freshwater microbial communities from Crystal Bog, Wisconsin, USA - CBE10Oct08 (SPAdes) | ecosystem: Environmental > Aquatic > Freshwater > Lake | place: Crystal Bog, Wisconsin, USA...
GTATGCCAAGTGTTCGATTGTTTCGGCGTCCAGAATCTTGATGACGTTAACGCCCTTGTACAAAACCTCTTCAATCACCACGTCAGCGGTGTAGATTGCGAAATCCAGTTTGGTTTCGTATTCAACTACCACGGTGTCGTGGTTCAGTTCCATTTGAATTTTCATGGTGCTCTCCTTACCAGTTTGATTCGATGGTTTTCAACATGTCTGCGACTTGTTCAGATATGTCGGTGAATGCCTCGAGCACATCAGCATCAACGTGGCCGTTGTCTTTGTGGTTGGCGTAGTCGCCTTGAACCAAGATGCGATCGCCTGCCCAGCGCCCGATCATTGGGTGCTCAGGAAAGTCGCCGCCTCCTCTGCCGTTGCTGTTGGCCAACAAGGCAAACAACGCTGTGCTTGTGCTGCCGATGTGACCGACCTGCTCGTACAGCTTCAACCCGTTGTCGATGCTGTGCGGGTTAATGCGTTCTTTTTTGTCTAGGTTGTAGACCTCGTGATACTGACCCATAGCTGTCTCCTTAGCTGATGTGAACGATGGTGAAGTGGTCGCGCATGAATTGAACTGGGCTGTTGAACACCTCGTCCATGTATTGCTTGGCCACGAAGCCACCCAGAATCATGTTGTAGCAGTCGCGCTTGGCCATGTAATAGTGGTAGTCGCGTTCACCTTCACGGAAGTTCGACCATTGGTTTTGCTTGGCAAAGCGCTCAATGTCGTCATGAAGACTGTGCTCAGAGTAATAGGCCTTGAAGCCGTTTAGGTCGTAATGGGCGATGAAACCAGAGCAAAGGTTCAAGAACTTGTAGCCGGTGTTGTTCAGCTTGTTGATGTCCTTGCAGGCGGCCAGCACGTTCTTGCTGATCAAGCGCTTTTGGTTGTAGGTCAATGGTGTCATGGTGTTTACCTCGGTTTAACCGAGGGCCGAAGCCCTCAGTTGGTTTATTGGTTGGCGGTTTCGATTGCGTACACGGGGAAGTTTCTGGATGACAGGGCAATCAAGTTGCCAAATCCGTCATCAGCACAAAACACCGTGGTGGTGCGAGAGATGTAGTTCGAGGGAACTTGAAATGCCCAAAATCCAATGAGTGTTTGCATGATGATCCCCTTGATTAACGGCTGGTGGTTTTGATAGAGAACACAGCGGTGGTCTTGGTGAACTTGTTGTAGAACTCCTCGCCCAAGTCCTTGATGAATGCGTCTTTGTCGAACACAGTGCGGTTGCATTCGGTGTATGTGCATTTGAACAAAGCACCCTCAAACACTTTGGTTTCGCCGTTGATTGCAACATCCTTCATTGCATCTTTGATCTTGTCGGCTTGCTTGGTCAGCGTGGCGATCTGTGCCAACAAGGTGCCGAGTTCGTCAGCGGAAGAAGGGGTGGTGGTGATAACTGTCATTTGATTCTCCTAAACCTGCAACATCGCAGTGAGGAGAATTTTAACAACAAGTTAAAGAACCTGTAAATAGATACCCGACTAAGTTGTAGGGTTTTTATTCAACGCCAGTGATAGCCCGTTGCACCGACCATCCTCTGCGTATTCTGTAGAGCAATGTGTTCGGCTTGATTCCGAATTGTCTAGCCCACATAGAGATTGATTGCGTGACCCCTGCATAAGTCAAATTGACGTTGGCGCTAGTGTTGTTGGCTTGCTCAGTTGCAGTGGCCCATCGACAATTTTCCGGGAAGTAACCTTTGTTCCCATCTTTCCGATCAATTGAAAATCCATCTGGGGCTTCTCCCATATCAGCCAAGAAATTTTCAAATGTCTTCCAACGATCACAAACAGTAATACCTTTATCGAAATACAAATGCGATTTTTTGTTCGATTGTTTCGATGTTCTTTGAACCATCCCGCGCCAAATTTTGTACGTTCTTGTTTTTGACATTCCATGAGTTGTAAGACGCTCTGCGCTGAAATGCGTTTCAGCAGACCCACATCCACAACTTCTTACACGCCCTTTTCTAATGTAAGCACCGACCACAAAAGCAACATTGCCACAATCGCATTGGCATTTCCAAACAACGTGTTGTGCAGTTCCTCGGGTTCCCGCTTTTTCTAAAACCAACAATTTCCCGAATCGCTGGTTAGCCATGTCCTTGATCATCAAATAGCCTTTGAATGGTGATGTTTAGGGCTTTCAGTTCATCCATTTTTCGGATGCGCCACAGTGCCTTTGTTCCGTGCCATCCCATTGTGCCACGATGACAATCTGGACACAAGGCAATGCAGGTGTATTGCAAACCTTGCTCTATGTGATGAGCTTCACTTGGGCCGGGTTGGTCGCATACGCTACATGGCAAAGATTTCACAAGTCCAAGATATTTTCTTTCTCTGGCGTTCAGTTTGTTGTTCATGCCACATTCCTATCCATAGCACGATTAGAGGCCTCTGTAGACCTCCAGACGTCGATTCGAGCCTGTGCTGCCACTATGTGCCAACGTAAGCCTTCTGCGACCTCTGTGGCCGTTTTAATGGCCTTCAGGAGTTCTATGTACTCCGAGTCTGCATACGCTTCCATTTCCGCGGCTGCAACCGATTTAGCCCCATTGACGATGGCTGTCTTCATGAGCAGGGCTTTCTTACTCTTGCGGAACTCTTCGAGGTACGTCAGTTCGGCTTTTGCTTGTGCATATTTGGCGCCATTTGAGTAAATGTACTCAATTGCTTTTAGGGGATTGATGTCAGCGTGGTTCATGAAAACCTCGCAATCAGTGCCGCATCAGCCAACGCTTGGCCTTTTGCTTTTGTTCCAAGGTCTTTCCATGTTGGCCACAACTGGATCGCCCTTGAACGTGCGGCGTCCTTGTCCTTACCAATCAGCCCTGCGGCCTTTTTCCAAGCCTGTGGCGTGACTAAGGTGCTGGGCAGTCCCATAGCCCCGATAACGCCCATTACAGTCCCGCAGGAGTGGCCAAAGTTGAACATGGATACCACGCCCTGTCCGGGCATTGCATGCACCTGCTCAATGTATACATGGGTAGCACAGCACGATGCAATAAAGTCGTACAGCGCAGCCGCATTGACTCGAGTAGCCGTGCCGACTTTGTAGGTGGGCATGGCAGTCCATTCAATGGGCTGGCCGTCCTCCAAGAGAACGATGGCGCCAGATGCGCCGCAGTCGATGCCAATGACTCTCATGCTTCACCTCTTGCTCGGATTGCTGCATCAACTTCATCGCCTGTCAATACAGACCATCTTTTTTCGTGAGCTTGTCTGCATAAACTGCGATAAACATCATGATCAGCTTTTGCAATATCATCAGCCGTGTCTACATCATCTAACAACATCCACAGTTGAAGAGACTTCTCACGCCCATGTTGTGTCGCCACTTCAACCAACTTTTTGGCATACGCAAGCCCGATGACTGGCATCCAATTCACATCAGTTGCCACATGAAGTCCAGACTGTCTAGCCATCTCAATGATTTGTTCGTCAGTCATGCTTGTCCCCTTGCTCGAATTGCGTTTGCGATACTCCATGCCGCACCGTTTTGTGGCGGGTTTGATAAAAGCATGGTGTAGTCATACAGTCGTTTATCTGCTTCTTTTGCACAAGCCTCACGCTCATGCTCTGCTACCAGTTTGGCAAACTTTACGGGATCTAATTCGCCAGCAACATAGTCACCATTGTTTTCAATAACCAAGGCTTGGTCATATAATTTTGCAATTTGTTCGTCATTCATGCTTCACCTCTTGCTCGGATGGTCAAAACAGCGTTTAAATAGTAGTTATGTCGGCTTGATGCTATTTCGTGCATTTTCAGAAGTTCACCAAAAATGCGCTCACGCTCATGCTGTGCTACCAGTTTGGCAAAGGCTTTAAGAAAATCACGCACTTCGCCGACAGTAATTTGGTCGCTGTAAATATCAACCCATGTTTTGCTGCCAACATGAGCCTGTTTAGCCATTTCAATGATTTGTTCGTCAGTCATACTTTCATCTCCTTAACAACTTCTACCGTGTCCCAGCGTTCGCATGACACACGCATCACACGAGCCATTGTTTCGCCCTTAGCCGCCAGCGCAGTTGTTTTCTTGGCAACTTCAATGGGGTCGTCCCCCTTGGCGACTAAACGCCATTCTTTCGCCAGCGGCGCCTTTGTTTGGCCAACATATTGATTCATTTCTTCCCCTTCAATTCAAACTGTGGGCAGCGCTGTAGATGGAATCTCAGCGGTGGAACCGGCTTGCCCTTCTTGTCCTTAACAAAAAGGCAATCACGTCCACTCAAGCCCTTGCATTCAAAGCACACACGGCGGTCATCCAATGGATTAGTCGATCCGCGGTTCTCACGGTCACGCACCATCATGTGATAGGCCAACTCTGTGGCCTCTTCTGGCGGGCATCCAGCGGCAACAAAGGCAGCCTTGCGCCGCCCCATCACCAAGTAATCCATCTCTTCTGATTCGCTCATTCAATCTCCTAAATACCCTATGGTGGGCATAGAGATTGTAACATCAAGTTAAAGCGTAAGGGATGACCGTTATCAAAGATTTTTCTCGGTCGATGTCTATCGTGCCTTCGCAGGCGATGTTCCAGTCGTCACCATCACGCTCTGAGTGGCAGACGACCATGATGGTCACTTCTTTGCACAGGTATTCTTTTTTATCAACGAAAACACGCCATGCGTGGTCTGGAGTACCCCTGCCCGGTTGACCTCGAGACTTGTTGAACCTGATTTGAATGTGTGCCATCAGATCACCTCAGCTTGTGGTGGTGGGTTGGGGTTTTGCATCACGCCAAGATTCATGTGAATGAACTCGGTTGGTTGTTCAGACTGGTTGCGAGAGAAGCTGTGCGGCAGCCAAGAATTCGTGAGCACTAAGTCGCCGGGTGAAAACGTAAACACCACCGAATTCGACGCGGCCGTGTATTTCGATGGGTCACTTTCTCCGATGCTTGCATACACCTTCGCATGGCGGGGATCATGAAGCGTCATCGTGCATCCACCTTCGGGCACAGTTAAAAAGTAAAACGCCGTGACCTGAGTCTGTGAGTGAAGGTGTTGCTCCATCCCGGAATTCTGGTTGTGCCGTTGCATCCACATCTCGGTGAAGAACGTCACCAAGGGCGTCATGTTGTAGCCCTGCGAATTTAAGACGTTCCAAGCGGTCTGGGAGACATATTGCGCAAATGGCTGTACCTCGGGGTCAAGGGACATGTTTGCGCCCATCTGGATGTCGTGTACGGCGTTCCGCGGGCCATCGACAAAGTTCTTGTAGGCAGACGCCTTGACGATGTCTAGGTACTCTGGCTTCTTAACCAAGTAAACCGAAGACGCAAAGTAACCAACCTCATCCAGCTTGTCCATAACCACTCCTGTTGTTGCTCAAAGATTGTAACAACAGATTACAGCAAATTCGTGACGCACCACGAGTCTTTGAAATAATTACTGTATTCCTTATTTATCACCCAAAGACCCCCCTACCCCATTCAAGGAGTAGAGAGGGAAGGTGCATCACCCCACAGAGTGGATCATCATGCTACGGATTGGATACCGTATGCCCCCGGCTTGATGATTCGACCAGCCGACCGGATTATTCGGGAACTGCCCCCTAGCCCATGTGATTGATGATGACCTACGGAATCGAACCGTGAGCGGATATTCTTAGTACCCATCAAGCCGTCACTCGCCTTAGCCCTGCAACCATGCAAAGCCATCATCAATCACACGGTTGCATACCGGTTCGCGGTTTCCTTCCACGCGGCCCCACTTGCGGCCCTTACTAACGTATGGAGTACGGGTAAAGCCACAAAGCAAAAAACCCATTGGTGAACGAGCTTTAGGCTTGGTTGCCGCATGAGAGCCTGCATCGACAGGACATCCCAGCTTTGACGAAGCCCGCTCACCAATGGGTTTGCGGTTGCGTTTCGATGAACTACAACGGGTTACCAATCCGTTGATGTTTGGATTATACACAGATAGAACTGTTGTCAATAACTTTTTTTAGGTGGGGTACTCGCTGCGTCTGGCGTCTCTTTATGTGCCCTGTCTAGAACAAGTAACCAGCATCCGCTTTTCCCCGAAAAGATTGTTGGTGTGTGCATCGCAGGGTGTATCTGCACACGGCGACCCTTTCAGCTTTCGCTTACTCGCCCCCAACCCATTACCAACACGACTGGGGACTGTTAGCCCGACTTGGCATTAACCCGGTATTTGTCGGTTTATTCCAGCGGGTAAGCCATTTATGCCAATCACCATGCGTGTTAGTTGTTGGTGGCTCACATAAAGCAGTGTTACCTAGAAGGAATAGAAGATGAATTGACTCCACCGGCGCTAACCCGATGCACCACCAACGAAAAAATTATATCTCCATTATTTTGGCCACTACAGCAAACAGCCCGTTGTTTTTATGCAAGTCATTCGCATCCCAACCCTTTTCATCGGCCATGACGTAAGGCTTGCCAGTCTCCTTAGCAGTTGCCTCACCCACGCCCGACTCGTCGTTGTCCGAAAATATTTTGACAGAGCCTTGCAGCTTCTCAGCAACCGACTTCATGTTGTTTGCAGAAAAACAAACGACAACCGCATCTTGGTGGCCAATCGACCTCAAGGCCTTCAATAACGACAAGCCCGTTGCATAGCCCTCTACAAGCCATGCCCCTTGGTTCCTCGGCCCCATCCACATAACTGCGTCTTTCGCCCGCATACCGAATATCATTTTCTTGTGATATTTGCGCTCATGATCATCCCACCAGATCGTCTGGACGCCCTGCAAATCATTCGTGATGACGTTGCGCATCGGAACCATCAACCGGTCTTCTAGGACAAGTCCCATTTCGTCCGGCAAGCCCTTCATCTCGAGGTATGAATGGGAACGGCGCTCGGCGTGTTTAAGCAACTCCATAGCGCGTTCTACGGCCTTTTGTTGCTCAGACTGACGCCTCTGTGCCTCGTGCTGCCTTTGGCGCTTCCAAGCGTCTTTATCGGCGTCTGTCCATGGCTTCGCGTTGGGGTCTTGATACCAGATGGTTTTGGCTTCCGAATCCCATCGAAAAATCCATCCACGTTCACCATTCCACATATAAGAACCATTCAAAGACCTTGGTTTATCTACAGTTCCACATCGACGAATTTTGTCTGAAGCAAAAAACTTAGCAGGGTCAATTTCCAGCCCATAAGATCTTGCAAAATCAATAAAATTATTCATAGCAAGCGTCCGTTTTCATTGGCCCACACAATTGGATCTTTGTTGTGTTTTTTCATGTTGCATGTCGGACAAAGCAATTGAACATTGGATTCAATGTTTTTTCCACCTTTGGAAATTGGTTCGATGTGATCCAAATGATGGCCAACTTTCTTTAAGTCTGACTTGCAGTTGATGCACAAGCCTTTCTGGAGTCGCATCAGTTTTTGCACAATTCCTTTGGGCAAACAGCCCTGCGTCTTCAGTCGACGGTTGTTTTGAATTTCTTTTTTGCGCTCCCGATTTGCTATCCGCCAAGCCTTGCGTTTTTCCTTGTTGGCTTGCTCATATGCAATGTGATACGCCTTCAAATTTTCAACGTTTTTTGCGGTATAAATTTTTCTTTTTTCAAGTATGGTTTCTTTGTTTTTTTGGTAATATTCTGCGCTTTTTTCACGCGCCTTTTCTGGGTTATCTAGCCTCCATTGAGAGGCTGATTTTTTTGATCTTTCTTTGTTTGCGTGATACCAATCTTTAGCTCTAATACGCGCTTTTTCCTTTTGCTCTTCAGACAAAACTCGTTTGGTCATTTACCAGCCCCTTTACGCCATGCAAGATTGATGGACTGGATTTTATTGTACACATTTCTCGAAGTTTCGACATTCTTTGCCGTACTAAATTTCCAAATTGGTTCTTGTCCTGTGATCTTTTTATACAGGTGATACGCTCTGCCTTGTTGTGTTTCTGGCTTGCTGTGAGATTTGGCATAAGAAACCAATTGATCCCAAAGGTGTTCCGCATCGTCTGCAAGTTTCTTTCGATTCTTGCCTTCGCCAATGAAGATCTCTTTCATCTCCCCCGGACGTTGTTCGATCAATGCTTGCGGCTTCTTCTCAAAACCACACGCCATGCAGCGCTTCGTGAACGGCTTATACCCACACCGCGGGCAACCCTTCAGTTCGTAGTCATCATCCTTACGAATCTTTTTGTCCAGCTTCTCACCAGAATCCAACTCGGCCAGACCATTGAAAAAGATCTCGGTGTAGTCCTCGGCAAACCGGATGATGTTGCCCGAGAAGTCCAGCAAGATGCAGTCGGTCTTACCAGTCTCAGGCGATGAACGCAGACCCCGACCCCACATCTGAATGGCCGTCGACAACGACTTACGCAAAGGCCTTGCATCGCACACACAACCGACGTCAGGCACGTCAAAACCCTTTGCCAAGGCCTCGACACTGATTAAGACCTTCAGCATGCTGTTGGGCTTCCTGTACTCTTTCAACAGTAGTTCACGCTCGGCGGCAGTTGTCTCCGAAGTAAACACCGCGGCCATGATGCTGTGGCGGGTGAACTCAGAGGCCAGTTGTTTGCAGTGAGCAATCGTCGCACCAAACACAATTGTCTTGCGGCGCTCAGAGTAGCGAATCCACTCCGAAACCACATCCCCGACGATCTCCATGCCACGCTCGGCGGCCGCCACGTCCGTCCACTCGCCGCCAGCGGTCTTTGCGCCGGTCATATCGGGCTTTGTGCACGAGAAAACACGCATGGGCACCAACACCCCTGACTTTGTCAGTTCGTTCATTGTGGTGGCGTTTATGAGGTTTGAGAATATCTTTCCCAGACCCGGCGAGAACGGCGTTGCAGACAGACCGATCACAGCCGCCCCAGTTGACATGGCGTACTCAGTCCAGACCTTCAACTGAGTGTGTGCCTCGTCGACCACCAGCACGTCCAACTGTGGCCAGTACTCACGCTTGGCGATGGTCTGTGCTGAGGCGATCTGGAGCAACTGGTGGGGCTGGCGCCTCCAATGATCCGCTTGAATCACGCCGTGTTCGGTCAGCCCATAGTTGTCGGCAGCGGCTGAGGTCTGGTTGATCAGCGTGGTGCGATCACACAGAAACACAGCACGTTTGCCTTTTTGCATGGCCTCGTTGCAGATACGCAAGCCGAGGTAAGTCTTTCCAGCCCCGGTGGGGGCGCAAATAATTTGATTTTTATGTCCATCACGGAACCCTTGGCGAAGGGCTTGATGGGCGGCAGATTGGAACGGGCGTGGTTCAGGGAATGTAGTTCCATCATCACACCCACTTGGTGCTAGGACGTTGGTCATTTTTTAACTTTGTCGAGTTGTCGTTGGAGGGATTTGACCATCTTGGTCAGTTCGGTGTTGGTGTTAACCAAACCATTGTTTGTGATCTTGAGGTGGTGCAACTCAAGCAGGGCTTGCTTCAGCTTCTCAGAGGTGTCAGCCAGCACGTCATCAGCCTCAAAGGCCTCTTGCATGAACTCCAAGAACTCATTGTGGGCACGTTCAGAAGCACGAATCTCTTCCTCTGAGGGGCCGAAGTCATCCAGTTTAACTGGGGTGTCAGTTTCGGGTAAGTCCAGTTTAACTGGGGTCTTGGCCTTCTTCTCGGCGTGCTTTTGCATGTTCTCGGCCTGCTTGGCTTTGACTTCCGGGTCACGAATGGCGGCCACAAAAGTCTCAGACACAGCGCAATGCTTGGCAATCTTGATGTTGCTCCAGCCAGCGGTTTTAGAGGAGGCCAGAGCCACTTCTACGCACTTCTTTTTGGTGGCGTTACTACGCTGAAGGCCGTGAGTTCCATTGACCGAGGTGGCCATGAAGATGGCGTCTTCTTGTGTGCCGGTATGAACTTCACAGTTGGCGCCTTGTTTGCCTGCGGCTTGATAGGCCAAGTAACGGTGGAACCCGTCGACCAACCAATGTGTTGAGCCATCAAACATTGTGATCAATGGCGGGAACACCTCCCCTTCCCTCATTTTTTCTGCGTACTCTTTAACCACGTTTTGGTCAAGGTGCTCACGCATCTGTGTGCCGCCGTCAAGGCGGATTTGATCTAACCGTACAACTTTCATTTTGATCTCCTAAAACACCCAAAAGCGGGCCACTGTAAAACTCACGCAGGCCAGATGTCCGGCCGCAATTCTTCTTTTGTTACCAGTCCGCTTGTAGCGGCTTCAATTTTTCGTGCTAACGCTGGTGAGGCTTGACGGCGCATAGCAATCAAGAGAGCCAGCCACGTTGTTGTGATCCCAAGGTACTCAGCCATCTCTGACTTCGCCCCGCGGACATCGCTGTCAAAGTATTCTTTTAATGTCATAACAAACTCCCAAAGCCC